>Ga0247813_10000258_pt1 | contig 59121 bp, 45 predicted proteins | sample UWRJL169409C1_FD_180719 | JGI IMG/M metagenome (GOLD analysis project Ga0247813, IMG submission 180719) | Plant litter microbial communities from Arlington Agricultural Research Station in Wisconsin, United States - UWRJ-L169-409C-1 | ecosystem: Environmental > Terrestrial > Plant litter >... | reverse complement strand
ATGCAGCTGATTACCAGTACTGTTAGTCAGCACATTACCACTATACTGCACAGAAAAAATCACCTCACTGTTTCGCTCCCCCGCTCCCTGTGCAAATACGTCTGCAAAATCATCAAGTAATTTGAAAGAATAATTGGTGATCACGCCATTTGCCAGTTCTGCCGCTTTCACGAAATCTGCCTGGTTATTGTTCAGACTACCTCTCGTTAAATATACTTTGGCCAGTAAATGTTCTGCTGCGGGTTTGGTGGCACGACCATAACCGGAGGCCACGACAGGCAGGTTTGCATCTGCGAAGTCCAGGTCCTCAATGATCACTTTATAAATCTCCGCAACAGGAGTTCTGGAGGCAGTGGTCACAATGGTCTGGGTTTCCGTGAGCGATAAATGTACAGCGCCATACATTTGCACCAGCATAAAGTAATACTGCGCACGCAGGAATCGTGCTTCGGCTACCCTGGTTGTTTTTAAGGTTTCGTCGATACCCGTAATGTCCGGTGCCCTGTTGATAATCGCATTGCAGTTATTAATTCCAGCATAAAAGTTGTTCCATGCGGTAGTAAAATGCAGTTTTGTAGCGTTTAGATTGGTACTGTAACTATTGTAATCCCTGTCTGCTGCAGATCCTGCCGTATATTCGTCAGTACCGCTAATGCTGAGGTTCCCACCAAGTTCAGTTCCATAATAAGTGCGCAGGAAACTATAGGCACCATTTACCGCACTCTGAAATCCATCCGGGCTGTTCAGGTATTCGTCTGTCACCTGACTACGGCTGTCTTCATTCAGTTCTTTTTTGCAGGAGGTAATCAATATTCCCGCTGATAGTATGATTGTTATATATATATTTCTCATGGATAGCTATAGGTTAAAAGGAAACATTGAGTCCGACAGTATAAGTTACCAACGCTGGTCGGCCTGGAATTTCCGGGTCAGTCCCTCTGTAATCACGCACATAAGGTGCAAAGACGAAGGGATCCTGTACACTGGCATAAATTCTTAAGGTTTTGGCGGCAATCTTTTCTGCGATTTCTGGTGCGAAAAGATAACCCAGGCTCAGGTTTTTGATCTTTACAAAAGACCCGTCAAAATATTGAAGTGAGCTCGCAAATAACGGTGTAGAATTCGCATAATTTGGTCGCGGGAAATCATTTGTAGGATTTTGCGGCGTCCAGTAGTTCACGTTCAGGTTATTATACCTACCCTGTAGCGTCATGGTGTTATTTGCAGAAGTATACAGCTGACTAGAGAAGAGATTACCAAAATTAGCAATCACCAGTGCGGAAAAGGTAAAACGTTTATAGCTGAACCTGTTCGTGATTCCACCCGTCAGATCAGGCAGCTGCGTACCCAAAATCACCCGGTCGCTCGCATCTATTTTGCCATTTCCATCCGTATCCTGCACTTTAACCTGGCCTACAGCCGAAGAGTATTGTGCTGCCTGCGCCTCTTCACCCAGCTGCCAGATACCCGTCTTTTTATAATCATAGAAAACGGTGATCGGCTGACCAATAAATCTCAGGTTACCTAGATCATCTAATCTTCCCTGAGATAAGGACGTGATCTTTTCTTTGCTCGCCGCCAGGTTCAGGTCAGTGCTCCAGGAGAAGCCATGCTCATTTTTAGGAACGATATTCTGCGTAGAGATAGTGAATTCCACCCCCCTGTTTTCGGTCGACCCAATATTTTGCAGCACAGAGCCAAATCCTCCAGATGCGGGCAAAACTTTTTGTAACAGCAGATCGGTTGTTTTAGATCTGTACAACTCAACCGATCCAGAAATTCTGTTGTTCAACAAAGCGAAATCAAGTCCCAGATTCAATGAAGCTGTAGATTCCCATCTCAGTTCATTATTTCTTAAAGAAGACAGCTGGTAACCAAATGCATCTGTTCCGCCGAAATCATACTGACTCCGCGCCAGCAATCCCTGTGTCTGATAAGGATCAATCCCTGTATTACCCGTTTTACCATAACTCAGTCGCAGTTTCAAATTGTTCAGTGCTTTCACATTTTTCATGAAACCTTCATTCGTGATGTTCCATGCCAGCGCAGCCGAAGGGAAATACCCCCACTTGTTATCCGATCCAAAACGGGAAGAGCCATCCGCCCTCATCGTGAACGTAACCAGGTATTTATCATCAAATGAATAATTAGCACGTCCCATATAAGAAAGAATAGACCATTTTTGATAAGAACTATTAATACTCGTGATCGTGCTTGCTGCCCCAAGGTTATAATATTCAAAAGACTCCAGCGGCAAACCTTCCGCAGCAGAACCTGTAATCTCACGTGTCTGCGACGAGATACTGTATAAACCCGTCAGGTCAATCCTGTGTTTTTTGGCAAATATCTTTTTATAAGTCAGGATATTCTCCCAGGTATAAATCATCGTGAAATCATCCTCCACGCCGGCGCTAGACTGTCTTAAATTCCTGTAAGTGGTATTAGGGCTGAAAAAGTTACCCGATCTGCTTTCAGATAAATCCGGACCAAAGTTCATCCGGAAGGTCAGGTCGTCCGTAATTTTTGCTTCTCCATAAATGCTGCTCAATAATCTAAAACGCTTATTTCTGCTGATCACTGCACCATCTACCAGATCTGAAAGCGGATTTGGCAGTAAAGCATCTATTGTAGGCAGAAATATCAGGTTCCCATTGGCATCATAAGGCTGAGCCAGCGGATTGGCAATTAAAGTATTGTTATAGGAATTCGCGTTGTTGGCTTGTGAAAAGGAACCCAACATCGAAATCCCTACCCTAAACCTTTTCCCCAAATCCTGATCAATGTTGATACGTGTGCTATAACGTTTGAAACTCTGCGTAGGATTATACCCTTTATCATCATTAAAACCAAAAGAGATAGAATACCTTGTTGTTTCTGTTCCACCATTCACATTTAGTTCATGGTTCTGTCTGAATTCATTTTTCAGCATCAGGTCCTGCCAGTCGGTCGTACTTCCATTTGCAATAGAAGTGAGTTCTACGGGTTCAAAAATGCTGCTTTCTGCACCAGGAGCACCATCAACATAGGTTCCTGCAGCTCTGCGCGACTCTCTTTTGTAAGCCGCAAATTCAGGTCCTGTCATTACATCTACGTAACGGTTAATCGCACCGATGGCGGCATAAGCATTATAACTCACAACCGCAGGTCCGTTTGTGCCTCTTTTTGTGGTTACGATTACCACTCCATTCGCTCCCCTTGATCCATAAATCGCTGTTGCGGATGCATCTTTTAAGATATCTATCGAAGTAATATCATCTGTATTGATATCATTTAATCCGCCATTTACAGGAATACCGTCAATTACATATAGCGGATCATTTCCTGCAGCAATGGAACGTTTCCCTCTGATAAAGATCGAAGGTACTGATCCTGGTTCATTTCCATTATTGCTGGCCGTGCTCGTAGTAACATATACTCCGGCCGCCTTTCCCTGCAGTGCCTGCACCATATTCGTCACAGGCCGCTCGTGCAGATCCCTGTCCTTTACAGAAGTAATCGCCCCGGTAATATCCTTTTTGGCCTGGCTTCCATAACCCACTACCACCACCTCTTTGAGGTCTTTTTCGGCTGAAGCCAGCTTTATATTGATCACCTTTTTATCCCCTACCTGAATTTCCTGACTGGATTTTCCGGTGAGGGTGAACACAATCACGTCCGTTGCTTTTGCGCTGGTCAGCGCATAGTTGCCACTCGCATCTGTCACTGTTCCGCCGGATTTTCCTTTTACTTTAATACTCACCCCCGGTAATGGCTTCGCTTTGTCATCGGTTACTTTCCCAGTGAGGATTGAATCCTGCCTGTTATAAACCAGGGATTTATCAGCCGCAGCTGCTGGTGTTAAAAAGCTGATTGTCAGTCCGGATGTCAGCATAAAAATCAGGACAAATCGTTTTGTTTTCCGCCTCGTACAGGGGAATAATGTAATCTGGTACAGGTTACGCATTCAAAGAATTTATAAGATAAAATGGAATTTCCTTTGCGTCTAAAACGATGCCCGCAAGAGGATAAGAGAAAAATAAACAGGCAAATTGTATGGTCATTAACAATAAGTTGTCTAGATATTACAGTAAAAAGGGGCAATATGTTTTTATTTTGTAAAATAAATATTGTTATTTAATCGATTCAGTGGTCTATTAAACTCAATAATCACCAAATTGTTAATATAACTCAACAGCGATGGAGACCGCTGTAAATAGCAAATGATAGTACCTGCAAGCGCATTGAAGCATCAACCTTTTTAAAGCATGATGCGATCCTGCGATGATATAGATACAATAAAGACCGCTAATCATCAGATTGCGGTCTTTAAAAAATTGAGCGTTAAATGTAAAATCTTAATGTGATTTGCCGAATACTTCAATCAGCAAATTTGGATAATCTGAAATGATACCATCTACTCCCAAAGCTTCCATTTTCTTAATTTCAGGAATAGTATTCACTGTCCAGGGAAGCACAATCACTTTATCCTGATGTGCCGCATCAACCATTTCTTTGTTCACCATCAAATAATATGGACTGAATGCATCCGGCGTAAAACCTAGTTTTTTGATATTATCAGCATATGTATCTTTGTTCGCGACCAAGAATGATACCTTTTGCTTTGGATATTCTTTATGCAAAACCTGTAAAGGACGTAAATCGAAAGACTGAATGATTAACCGCTTGCTCAGCTTTTTCTGCAATACAATGTCCATCACTTTTTTAACAAACACTTCTGGTACAGGATGAGCAGTACCATCACCATCCGGACTACTTTTTATTTCCACGTTATAATATACCGGCTTCAAATGATTTATTTTAATGTAGTTTTCTACACTGTCGATCAATTCCGTAAATAAAGGCCTGTACGTTTTAAACTTCTTCTGCTCCGGAAATTGGGGATGCGGTTTAGTGCCGGCATCATAACTTTTTATCAATTGATAATCCATTCCATATAACAGCAGACTTTTCTCTTCTTCTTTTTTAATCAGTGAGCCGTCGGGTTTCAACATGAAATCGGCCGCCATATAAGAATCATGCGATACAACAACCTGTCCGTCTTTAGAAATTCCCAAATCCATTTCTAAGGTAGTTACTCCCAGGTCCAAAGCAGATTTCATGGCTGCAATGGTATTTTCAGGCATTAACCCTCTTCCGCCACGATGCGCTTCAAGATCCATTTTATGTTGTGCACTGGCCTGTATAACTCCAAATAAGGATGCGGTAATTAATATTTTTTTGATCATGAACCTATTTCTTTAATTCTTCACAAAGTAAAGACAACAATGTTAACTCAGTGAGTGATCAATAAGTTAGTGTATGAACTTTGTGTTAACTCTTGCTTCGGATGAGGTTCAATTCCAGCGCAAAAACAGGTTTTTTATCCTGCACAATTGGTGTGAAAACTGTGATATAAACTGTGCATCCACCCCCTTCGGAATGCCGAAGCATGTCTCTATATTTATAATATCAACTACATGAGGGATTAAAAAAACAACACGGTAAAAATCATTTAACACTCTTCTGTATGAACATAAAACATCTACCCGAACCTGCAAGCATCTTTGAAAAAATATGGCAATTATCGCCCGACAGGCATTTACCAGAAGCATATGCAATGCTACTGCAGTTAACAAAAAAACTAATCAGCATCTATGATGCTGAAGGTCGACTGGATGAAAATCCATTCACCCCAACTACCAAAAGGAAACTCAATCTTCAAGTGCACAAAATACAATCACTGCTGAGCAATAGCACATGCCTGGTGACAGGTGGCTCAGGTTGCGTGGGCAGCACCTTAGTTAGGCGGCTACTAGAAATGGGGGTCGAAAAAATTATCATTGTAGACCTTATCGATAACTCCTCTGCTGCCGGGTCAGTTCATGAAAACGTGATCACTGTACTGGCAGATGTGAGCGACCGGGATGCACTGAACAATGTCTTTGAAGAATATCAACCGGAATATGTATTTCACACAGCAGCGCAGCGTGATCCGGGTTATGCAGAAAACCATATAGAAGAGACGATCAATTTAAATATCCTGGGTACCCTGAATCTGGTAAATGCCTGTGAGAGCCATAAAAGCGTGAAACAATGCGTGTTTTCGTCGACCGGCAAAGCGAGCAGATATTATACCAATGAAGTTTATGCAGCAACAAAAAAGATGTGCGAATATATCTTTGATACGTATGCCCTGCAAAGTTCAGTACGCTATTCGATGGTACGTTTTACGCATATCCTTGAAAATAGCCTGATGAATATCGAACTGCAAAACCCGCTTCATGCAGATTATATGGCTATTCATAGTCCGGGGAAATATGTAACTGCACAAAATGTATGCGAGGCGGCAGATTTAATGCTCAATGCGCTGCTCAATTCAAAGATCGGACACTGCAACTTTTTAATCGTAAAAAACCTGGAATGGCCCGTAGAAAGCCTGGAAGTTGCGCTCTATTATATTAAACAAGCAGGCGCTAAGATCCCGATCATCTTTAAAGGCAACCCTCCCGGATATAGTGAGAAATTCTTCAGGGGACAAATGGACTGGGCACATCCGCTGGATATGAACTTACTGATCAATGTATACGAACAACGTTATAAATATGAAAATGATGAAGGAGATATTATGATTTCCAGGATTGTGCCGACCAATAAATACATCCTGCAGAATGCATTGATTAAGCTCAGTCTCGTTAAGGGTGAAAAAAAGAGTAAAGAGTGTTTGCTGTTACAGCTAAAAAATATTGTTCGGGCAACCCTAAATAATGTAAAACAAAGTGATACCGTAAACATCTTGCAATGGGGTTTGAATCCGCATTATCTGGCTACCGAAGGCACCATTGCCGCAGATTATGAACCAGCAGTATCAATCCTAAATGAAAGTTTAAATCCACACAACTCCTCCAACTCCGCAATCTATGGACAGTACATTAATTGTTGAAACAGCCGCCTGGCAGTACATTGCCGAAAGCAGCAAAAGTGCTTTCCCTGAAGAATGCTGTGGATTTATTTTCGGCAGCATGTCATCAAATCAGACAAATGTGGTGACTGCAATGAAAGCTTATAATGCTTCAGCGGCAGATAAAGGGGATTATTTTGCAATCAGTCCGGCTACCTATACAGAGGCCGAAAATTACGCAGAAAACAACCAACTGGAATTGCTAGGCATCTATCATTCTCATCCCAATCAAATTGCCCTGCCCTCCATCTCAGACTATAAATTTGCACTGCCGGATTTTTTATACCTGATCGTCTCCGTATTTGAAACTGAAATAGAAGATGTAAGAGCCTGGCTGATAGACGAAGAATACGATCGTTTCAATGAACAGCGTATCCAATTATTATAATAACTCATCAAAAAATACATTTATATATGGCCACAATTCTAATCCCAACACCTCTGAGGAGGTTTACCGGCAATAGCGCTAAAGTTAACATCGCCGGGAATTTACTTTCCGAAATCATTACCAACCTGGTATATGAATTTCCGGATGTACAGCGACATTTGCTCGATACCAGCGGTGAAGTACGTCCTTTTCTGAATATATTCGTGGATCACGATGATATCAGGGACCTTAGTCAGCAGAATACACCCATAACACCGGCTTCAGTAATCAGTATAGTACCAGCTATTGCAGGTGGAAAAATATAAGATTATATATTAAATCATCAAATGGATCAGTCTATTTTCTCAGCAGCGGAGCTTGCCCGTTATAACAGGCATATTATTATTCCCGGTTTCGGTATGGAAGCACAGGAAAAGCTTAAAAAATCAAAGGTACTGGTTGTAGGTGCCGGCGGTTTAGGCAGTCCCGTGCTTTTATACCTGGCTGCCGCAGGAATAGGAACCATTGGCATCGTGGAATGTGATGCGGTGGAAGACAGCAATTTACAACGCCAGGTCTTATACGGCACAGCAGATGTAGGTACCCCAAAAGCGGAGGCAGCGAGAAAACGGCTGCTGTCGCTGAACCCCTATATTAATATTATTATCCATGATCTGCAACTTACCGCCAGCAATGCGCTGGACATCATTGCAGCATATGATATTGTAGCAGATGGAACAGACAACTTCCCTACCCGCTATCTGGTAAATGATGCCTGTGTATTACTAGATAAACCAAATGTATACGCTTCTATCTATCAGTTTGAAGGTCAGGTTGCGGTTTTCAATTTTGTTGACACCAGCGGGGAACGCGGCCCGAACTACAGAGATCTATATCCCGTGCCACCAGAGCCAGGCGAAGTCGCCAATTGCGCTGAAGCCGGTGTTTTAGGTGTGTTACCCGGAATAATCGGCAGCATGCAGGCTTTGGAGGTGATTAAAATAGCCGCACAAACCGGTGATGTACTGAGCGGGCGACTCTTCCTGTTCGATGCGCTGAGTTTTGAAACGCGCACATTTAATATCAGCAGAAATCCGGAAAATCCTATCAACGGAACGCATCCAACGCTTACCGCTCTGATCGACTATGAACAGTTTTGCGGCGTTCCCGCAATGGAAAAAAAGATAAAAAACGTAAGTCCTGAACAACTACAGGAATGGCAGCAGGAAGGGATTGTTTACCAGTTGATAGATGTCAGGGAGCAACAGGAATACGACCTTGTCAACCTTGGGGGATTACTCATTCCACTCGGTACCATCGGTGATTTGCCTCAAAAAATTGACAAGGATAAAAAAGTAGTGATCCATTGCAAATCCGGTGGCCGCAGTGCTAAAGCGATCAGGCTCCTGGAAGAAAAGTATGGTTTTACCAATTTATATAACCTTGATGGCGGGTTAATCGCTTATATCTACGCACTTGAACTTGATCTTCCGGTCTACTAACCCTAAGAAAATTTACGCTTCCGATCAAAATATACTTTTTTGTTCTTCCGTTTGCTTAGTTTTATTCCTGAATCAAGACAATTGAATTGACGAAACCATCCTGATCTTTCATCATCGTATCCTGAATGATTAAATATGGTAGTTTCATCACAATGATAGCTTCATGAATTAAAAACAGAAAAACCAATGAAAACAAAATTAAGTTTATCACTTACCGGACTCGTCTTTATTGTTGCTTGTCAGCAAAAACAGACAGGAGCATCCAATGCCGGTAAAAATGTAAGAACGGAGTTTTTTGATAAATCCGGAATAGACACGACCGTTAATCCCGGTGACAATTTCTTTATGTATGCCAACGGTGCCTGGATGAAGAAAACAGCTATCCCTAATTCAGAAACTGGATGGGGATCTTTTTATACGCTATATAATGACAATATAAAAAATCTGGAAACCATCCTGATCAACGCTTCGAAGGAAGAGCACAGTAAAGGTAGCCTGGAACAAAAAGTAGGCGATTTCTTTGCCAGTGGTATGGATACCGTTGCAATTGAGAAACGCGGTTACGATCCGATTAAACCATGGCTGGCCAAAATCGATGCCATTAAAGATTATAAAGAGCTGATCAGTTTTGTAGCTGAGGGTTACAAAGACGGTACTGGAGATTTACTTGGCTTTTATGTGGGTCCCGATGATAAGATCAGTAATAAAAATGCGGTAAACTTCTCACAGTCAGGCATTACCTTACCAGAACGCAGTTATTATTTTAATACAGATGCACAGACAAAAAAGATAAGAGAAGAATATGTAAAATATATCTCTAAGTTATTTGTGTTATCAGGTATTACCAAAACGGAAGCTGATAAATATGCCGCTGATGTATTAGGCCTGGAAACGAATATTGCAAAATCACATTCTACCCCGGTAGAGTTACGCGATCCGCAGAAGAATTACCATAAATTCCTTGTAGCTGATTTTCAGAAGGAAACACCAGATATCGACTGGAAAAGTGTCCTGGGAAAGCTGGAACTGAAAACAGACACGATATTAGTCGCCCAACCTGCGTATTACAAGTCGTTAAATACCTTATTGAAAAGTCAGCCTATCGAAATATGGAAAGAAAAGCTGAAGTTTGACGCCCTTAATAATTCTACCAATGCATTGAGCAAAGGTTTCAGAGATGCTAAGTTTGAATTTTTCGGTAAAACATTGAATGGCTTAAAAGCACCTAAAGAACGCTGGAAAGCTATTGTAAGCAGCACCGATGGCAATATTGGAGAACTGCTTGGTCAGCTGTATGTGAAAGAACATTTCACACCAGAGGCAAAGAAAAATATGCTTGACCTGGTAGAGAATCTTCAAAAAGTATATAAATCACGCATTGAAAAGCTCGACTGGATGAGTCCTGCGACGAAACAAAGAGCGATTGAAAAACTGAACGCATTTATCAAGAAAATCGGTTATCCAGATAACTGGAAGAAATACGATGATGTCGAGATATCTAGAGATAAATATTTCGAAAACCTGCAGTCGGCCGACAAACACGCTTACAAAGAAATGACCGAAAAACTCGGAAAACCGGTAGACAAAACAGAATGGGGCATGACTCCTCCTACTGTTAATGCCTACTACAATCCCACTATCAATGAAATTGTATTCCCTGCCGGTATCCTGCAATGGCCTTTTTATGATTTCAATGCCGATGATGCGATTAACTACGGTGCTATCGGTGCCGTAATTGGTCACGAGATGACACATGGTTTTGATGATCAGGGCAGACAATACGATAAAGACGGTAACCTGAAGGACTGGTGGACGGCAGCAGATGCTACACAGTTTAAAAGCAAAACCAAAAAAGTGGTGGACCTTTACAACCGTTTCACCTTATTAGATAATCAACACGTAAACGGAGAACTGACCTTAGGCGAAAACCTGGCAGACATTGGCGGTTTGGCCATTGCTTACGACGCTTTCAAGCTGACTGACCAGGGTAAAAGCGATAAAAAGATCGATGGATTTACACCAGATCAGCGTTTCTTCCTGAGCTTTGCACAAGTATGGCGCATCAAGACCAGAGATGAGTCTATGCGTGTACGTTTAAAAACTGATCCGCATTCTCCAGAAATGTTCCGCGTAAACGGACCGGTATATAGCATGGAAGCTTTTTACAAAGCCTTCAACATTCAGCCTACTGCTAAAATGTACGTTGCTCCGGCAAACCGCGTTGGTGTTTGGTAGATTGAAATCAGACTTCTGATATTAACTAAGGGCTGCGACAAATCGCAGCCCTTAGTTTTTACTATTTGGCGTAAATCTTATCCAGAAATAAGTACCGTGCACGGTTGACATCTTTCTCCTGTTTACTATCTCCATTGAGATTCATATAAGGTGCGCTATCCAGCTGAATAGGCTCCCAAACAGGCAATCCATCGCCATTTGGATTTCCAGTTTTGATGAAGTTCGAAAAATAATCCAGCATATAAGAGGAAACCCGATAGTCATCCAGCGTCCAGGCATACATTTTATTTGAACCCAGATTTCCCATTGCATATTCTATTTCAAAAGCATGCGGTGCACCCGCCGGCACAGGTGTCACTGCTGCTGCCTCACTTTTAGCATCTGCTTTTTTTACACCGCCGGCAAGGCCGGGAACTACCCCCTTCATGGCTTCAGTTACCGGAGGTTTGCCCTGCGAAAAGATATAACTGTACACAGGTTTGTTACTCGTTTTACGATGTAAATCCAACCATTTCCAGGTGCTGTATACAATAAAACGGTCACTTGCCAGCGCAGTAGCCGCTTCCACGACTTCTGCGTCAGTCGCTGCAGGATACAATTTCAACACCTCATCCGCCTGCTCCGGATACAATTCCTTTAATTTATTTTTATAATTCGCAAGCGTCGGACTTGCCTCTCTCAACAATGCCTGGTAAGGTACTTCCGCAGAATTCCAGCCTGCCAGTAGCGGCACATTTGCCTGCTGACCTTTTGCAAAGATGGTGGCCGGTAACTCCGGTAAAAAGTAACCATCAACCGTTGCCGCGGTGTTAAAAGCCCCTGGTTGTGCCGCAGCATCCAGCAAAGCCGCAGCCGGCATGGCACGTAAATCTGCCAGAGTTTTCGCTTTTACCCTCGTTGCAAAAGCGAGACCGTTCTCCTCCCCTTTTTTCAACGTTACCGGTGCCAGTGTTGGGTGGATCATTGCTCCGCTTTCACCTATCGCTCCGGCTATGAGCGACTTTGATAAAGGAGATGCCATTTGTGCGGAAACCGAAATAGATCCGGCAGATTCTCCTGCAATGGTCACTCTCGAAGGATCTCCTCCAAAAGCGGCAATATTATCCTTTACCCATTGCAAAGCAGCTTGCTGGTCCAGCAGACCATAATTTCCAGATGCATGATGCGCAGATTCTTTCGTCAGTTCAGGATGGGATAAAAATCCAAATACCCCCAGACGGTAGTTCACCGTTAAAGTCACAATTCCCGTTGTGGCCATCGCTTCACCATCATAACGCCGTTCCGAGCCATCACCCGCAACATAACCTCCGCCATAAAAATAAACCAGCACAGGTAATTTATCTGACGCAGATTTCGCTGGCGTCCACACATTCAAGTAGAGACAGTCTTCACTCATCGCAGAAGAACGAAAGCCCATATCCCCAAACACTGGTTTCTGCATGCCATTTGGCCCAAAATGATCTGCCTTCAGCACTCCCTTCCAGCTTTTAGCTGGTTGTGGCTCTTTCCACCGCAGATTGCCTACCGGTGGCTGAGCAAAAGGAATCCCCTTATAAGAACGCACACCAGATTGGCTTAGGGTTCCTTTAAGCGCGCCATTGCTGATGCGGATCACAGGGCTTTCTCCTGTCTTCATTTTCTCTTGCGCAAACGTATTAGCAGTCAGCGGAATCAGGAGTGTTAATAAAATAAATGCTTTCATAGCTGAATATTTGTTTTTTGATTGACGTTAATCACCAGCTTTAACATTTTAAATTGATATTTTTTCACAATACCGGCTTAAAAATACAGCCTCACAATGATGTAACGATACAGCAAGATAGCCAATTTAGAAACAAAAAAAGGCACCATTTCCGGTGCCTCTTCTGCTGTATGAATTAAATTGGTATTGATTAATATCCGGGGTTCTGTGCCAAATTCGGATTCAGATCCCTTTGTTGCTGCGGTATCGGGAATAATGCTCTAACCGGAGCTGATGCTGTGTGATCCCACCATACGCCAGTGTTGAATTTACCAAAACGGATCAGGTCATCCCTGCGGAAACCCTCAAAAATAAACTCACGTCCGCGTTCGGCTAACAACTCCTCTAAAGTAAGTGTGCTCGTTGTGTAAGCACGACCCACCCAGTCAGCCGCAGTATAAGCACGTTTTTTGGAATCGTTAATTAACTGCACTGCTACAGCATCTGCAACTCCGCCATTTTTACGCATAATCGCTTCTGCCTTTGCAAAATAGATCCAGGTTAAACGGTAGATATTCCAGTCGGTATTGTTATAATTAGGATTAACTCCAATGTTTCCAGCTCCTTTTACACTGTTACCCAATTTATATTTATTGAAACGGATGCCACTGTTTTCCTCCCCTTCACTCATATTGGAAACAGCAGAACCTTGTGAATTCTTTTGTATGTTATCAACAAATATCAGTGGTTTATCTTTGTATTCTTCAGAACCTAAAGCAGGAGTACCATCCGTAAATTTAACCATGGCACCTGAATAAAACCATTCTTTTTTACGCAGATCCGTGTCCTCATATTTAGTCCACACTCCGGGAATGACCACTACGCCGTTATTACCGTTCCTGCCACCGCCATAAATATCACTCTGTTTGAAATGGTAAAATTCATCGGGCCATTTTGGCTCGAAATTACCACGCGTATAATCGTAAGCAATAGAAAAGATAACTTCCTTTGACAAGTTATTGTCCGGTTTAAACTGATCCGTGATATTCGGATCTAAAGCCATTGTCCCGTTTTGTGCACCACCCAATCCTGCGATCAGCTTATCCGCATTCGCTATACAGTCATCCCATCTTGGGGCGCCCGACCATACTTCGGCATTCAGGTACAGTTCTGTCAGCATCGCATAACCACTTGCCTGTGTCATCCGGCCAATCATACTTCCCGACAATAAAGGCGCTTTTGCGATATTTTCTTTGATCTCTTTTTCAATGAATTCAAAAACTTCTTTCCTGCTTGTGTTTGACGGGTTGATCGGAACACCTACCTGTGTCGATATTGGCACGTTACCCCAAAGATCCATCAGTTTGATATAATGGAATGCACGGTTCAGTTTTAGTTCAGCGATATACTCATCTTTCTCTTCCTGAGTGATCCCCATCGCATTTAATTCCCGCATCTCGATATTATCAATTGCGTAATTACATTGGCCCATTCCTTCGTAGATCAAAGCCCAGGCAGAATTCAAGCCCACTTCATCTGTCGTCCAGCTATGGTAGTGTAATCTTTTCCATTTACCACCATCTTCACCATGCCGACCTTTTGTCGGCCATGCCAGCTGATCGCCTGAAAGTTCTGCCAATCGCCACCATCCATCTGCACCTGCAGGTGTAGCCCAGGCACTTTCATGTGTATAGGGTCTCAATACAGCAGATTGCACCTCTATTTTATTCGTAAAAAATTTCCCCGCGTCAATCTGATCGTAAGATTTTTCATCAAGTTTGGTACACGCACTGCTTAAACCTAAGACTGCGATACCTGTATATATAATTGATTTGTTCATTATTTTTAATTTAGAATCCAACATTTAAACCGAGAACGAATGAGCGGGTGCTTGGATATAAATCCCTGCTGTCCACACCTGCTGCTAAACCGGTATCCTGGATAAAATCAGGGTCATTACCAGAGTAACCTGTTATTGTTGCCAGATTCTGACCTGTTGCATATACCCTGATACTGCGTGCCCATTTATTGTCCAGCTTGAAATTATAACCTAAAGTCAGCTCATCAATTTTCAGGTTAGCACCATTTTCCAGGTAATAATCAGAATACATATACGTATCATTCAGTTGCGCATTTTTCGTAAAAGTCTCCTTCAACAGGTTACCACTCCAGGTTTTATTTCCATAAGTCAGTGCCGTTGTGTTCAGGATTTTATAACCGAACTTACCACGAAGAAAGATGCGCAGGTCCCAGTTTTTATAATTGAAACTATTGGTCAGCGATGCATAGAATTTAGGAATTGCATTTCCTAAAGGCTGAAGATCCGTCACGTTCTTGTCTTTAGAATTGTTAATCTGGTCGTTTCTTACCGCTTCGCCATTTCTGTTGTAAAACAGCCATTTCCCATCATCAGTGAAACCTGCGAATTTCTTGCCCCAAAATTCACCCAGTTTTCCACCTTCAAAAGTGATGACTGCATCCCCTAAATCACCCGCACCGCCTATCGCAGAAAAAGTTTTGTAAGGAACGTTGTACACATCATTTGAATAGGAGTCCAGCGTATTTTTTAGCGTACTTGCTGTTGCATCAATGTTCCAGCCGAAATCTGTCGATTTAACTGCAGCATAACTCACTGCCATTTCTATACCTTTTGAAGAAATTGAACCCACATTCGTGATGATCCTTGGCAATACGTTTGACGGTTGTTGCGAAGTATAGGTATCCAGTAGATCTTTCGTTGTACGTTTAAAGACATCAATTGATCCCGTTAACCTGTTTTCGAACATTTTGTAATCCACCCCAATATTGATCTCTCTTTTGGTTTCCCATTTCAGATCCGGGTTAGGGTTTTTATCAGGACCATAGGTCTGGTAATATTCCCCGTCAGGATATAAATAGGTACCACCCGGACTCATCAATACGCGCGAAGCATTATTAGCTACCCCACTGTTACCCGTAATACCATAACCTACCCTTAGTTTCAGGTAATTGATAAATTTGATATCCTTCATAAAATCTTCTTCCGAAAGATTCCATCCGGCAGAGATTGCAGGGAAATTACCCCATTTGTTATTGGCACCGAATTTCGTTGAACCTTCACGACGGAAGATCACCTGCGCCAGGTATTTGTTATTAAATGAATAGTTGATCCTTCCAAAAAAAGCAATCAGTGTGTTATCAAACTTTCCACTCTGCATCAATCCTTTTCCTTTTGCCAGTAAACTTCCTGTTTCCAAACCATTCTCTAACAGCTGATCATTTAGAAAGCCTCTGTTTTCCATTCTGGATGACTCTTCCAAATGGTAACGGTAACTGTAACCACCAATGGCAGTAAAATTATGTTTTTCGTTAAATGTTGTTTTGTACTGTAAGGTCGGTTCTACTGCAAAATCCTGAGAAAGGAAGTTTTCCTTGAAACCGAATCCGCCGTTGGGTGAATCAGAGTTTTCCTGAGAATCTTCACTCGCTTTCAGCCTGTATCCGGAATCATTCCTGTCATCCCTGGTAACCGAGCCGAAAATAGCAGCTTTCAAACCTTCGGTGATATCCAGTTCCAGTTTACCATCAGCAGAAGTGGTTTGTTGTTTTCTTTCATTCGTCTCCTGACGTAATCTTGCATACTGGTTGGTACTGGTCCGGTCAAAGCGATAAGAACCATCGTCGTTAAAATTTGACAAGGTCGGATTCTTTGCCATCTCATCTTCCCATCCACTTCCGCCCAGCAGGTTAGCCGTATTAAAATTACTCGCCAAATTGAATTGAGCAGTTAAACGGTCATTAAACCCTTTCTGGTTTACATTTAAACGCATGGTATACTCTTTCCTGCCATTCTCAGACGCAATACCCTGTAAATCTCTGTAATTCACACTTGCACGGTAACTGGTTTTGTCGCCACCACCATTAATAGAAAGATTGTGATTTTGGGAGAGGTTATCATGATTGATCAGCTGATCATAAAAGTCGGTCTGGTGACCATAATCGGTCTGTCTGATTTCTCCTGAAGCTACTTTCTGGCTGAATTCTGCCGGAGAAAGGAAATCCTGCCTGTTCTGTACATACTCTTTTCTTAAATACGTAGAGTAGTTGAACTGAGGGGGGCCAGCCTTACCTTTTTTGGTTGTAATAATAATTACCCCTGCATTGGCACTTGTACCATAAATTGCCGCTCCCGAACCATCCTTCAATACATCAATTGAAGCGATGTCATCCTGTTGCAGCAAATCCGGATTACCACCCGGAATACCATCAATTACATATAATGGACTCGAGTTACCCGTAACCGTGATCGCACCCCTTAATTGGGTACTGATTCCTGAGTTCGGATTGGAACCACCAGTTCTGGTCAGTTGTAATCCCGGTACTTTACCCTGGATCAGATCCAGCGGGTTTCTTGACCCACCCTGTCTGAAATCTTCTGTTCCCACATGCGTAACCGCTGAAGTCACTTCTTTCGAAGAGATTGTTCCGTAACCAATTCCCACTACCTGTACATCTTTCAACGTAGTTGCGCTCGGTGCCAACTGGATGTTTAACATGGTCTGGGTGCCTACCGGTACCTCTTTTGGGGAATAACCAATAAATGAAAATACCAGGATGGCTGTAGCGGAAGGCACTTTGATACTGAAATTACCCTGTCCATCGGTAGAGACACCCGTCTCCAGCCCTTTAATTTTAACACTTACACCTGGCAGTGGTAAGTTCTTTTCGTCTTTAACTGTCCCTTTGATAATGATATCTTCATTTTGATATCTTTTTAGCTGGTTAATGGGACTGATAATGCTGTTCAGCTTGGCAGCATTCGCATTTTCTGAGTCGAAACCCAGACTTAAAAGCGCAAAGCTGACAATCAAAACCGGGCCTGGCTTGATTAATTCGGTAATTTTTCTATTCATGATTGTTTGTTAAGGGTAGATGAAGCAGCAAAAGCTGATAAACAGGCCTTTTACCCCGTGATAAAGGCACCTGAAGGTTATTTATGAGTACATTATTTCTTTTCGCCATTTGGTCAGCTAACAAATACAAATAATACTTTTGTGTAAATTTTTACACTCGCAAGGATGGTTTTTCCAAACGATTACCTAGATAGTTAATGTAATAGAAACGATACATTAGGTAAAATGTTTTAGCAAGGTCAATTAACGTCATTCAAATCAGCATGATCACGTATAACAATAGTTAAATCACCTGCATAAATAATCAATAAAGATTTATATTGATATAATTTATTATCAACTAAAAGTCAGTGACTTAAGCAAGATAATATTCAGGTTACAAATTGCCAGACGGACTAAATTTGCGGAAAGAAAAAAAGATGATTTTATTTTGAAAAAAAAGACAGGATCCTGTAAAATACAACGATCCTGTCAGTAATAAGCGCTAATATTTTAGCAAAAACGAGATTCGAAAATGTTATTCTGCCGGCAGCTGAGGTGGGAACATTTTCTGCACACTGGTACTAATCGATTTAAGGAATGCCTCCAGCTGCTGTCTTTCTGTTAAAGTAAGGTTCAGTTTACGGAGCAAGGGCGATGCCGGGTTGCGTAATGAATCCGGTACCACAGCACTTCTGGAGATTCTGATCTGATTGCCAAGGTTATACAATTCAATAACATCTCTTAAAGAAGGAAAGTTCCCATTGTGCATCCAGGGACCAGTAATATTGGTCTCTCTGATAGATGGCGTCCTGAAAGCGCCGATATCTTTTAAATTATGGGTCAGGTTATACAATCCGCGGTCTTCCATTTTGGAACCCATCAATGCCTGGCCGTCATTATGAAACTGGTTATCACTAAAAAGCGGTGTATTGTGGCAATTGATACATCTCGCTTTGGTACGGAACAAATGTAAACCCATCAGTTCATCATCTTTCAAGGCGGTTTTATTGCCTTTTACAAAAGCATCAAAACGGGTTGAGCGACTCACCACGCCGCGCTCGAACGTAGCAATGGCCTGCTGAATTTTCTCCAAGGTCACCGTAACATCGCCAAAGGCAAGCTTGAACAGAGGCTGATATCCTTTGATACTTTTGATATTTTTCACCATCACCGTCAGGTCCTGGTTCATCTCCACGTGGTCCTGCACAGGAAAGGCCGCCTGGGCTTCCAGCGACGATGCGCGGCCATCCCAGAATAACTTTTCATAAAAAGCAGTATTCAGAATCGTCATCGCATTGCGCTTACCATTTTGCCGGTCATGACCATAAGCCACCCTCCTGCCATCTCCCCAGCCTAACTCAGGATCATGACAAGAAGCACAGGCAATCTGTTTGGAAAGCGACATTCTAGGATCAAAGAACAAGATTTTCCCCAGCTTTTCCTTTTCCTTCGAATAAGGGTTTGCAGCGGGATATTCCGGTTTCCCTAAGGCACCAATATCTCTGAATCCAATTTTGGCCGCTGCATCCAGATGTGCTTCCGGCCATTTTGCAGGATCACCACTGTATAAGTCGCGCAACTGGGCAATTGTATATTCTTTATCCTGCAGAAAACCCGTAGATAAGATAAATGCAAAAAATACGGCGCTGATCAATACTAATCTTTTCATTCGCTTAGTTGAGGGTTAATGCGATGGTACTGATCTTGAACTTCACTGTCTGGCCGGGGCCGCCTATGTCTGTTTCATCATAAGCTACCTCCAGATCTATAAGCTTAGCCGTTTCATCATAAGTACCACCCCCGCTGATGCCAATTTTGAACGTTCCTGCATTAGCAGTTTTTGTGAGTACTACATCCTGTTTGCGGATCCTTACAATCCCCGTTTTAGCACCATCAAAATCAGGAAAAAACTGCAGCACTTTATCTGCATTAATTCTCGCAGTTTTGATGTTTGTTCCACCCAACTGGTCTACATATAATTTTATCATATCAAACAGCGGTACTCCACTGTCTACTACATAAGGATTAGTAAAACCCATATAACTGCTGTCATCCGTCGCTATTGTAGGGTAATGCCCAACAATTCTGCTGGTCCACCTTGCCGTAGCCGGATCATAACGATAAATAAACAGTTGATAAAAGGCCGTATTCTGGTAAAAGGTAGCAATTGCCGAAGATGAGGGCACCGTCACCGGCACATCGGGATAGAGATCATCTTTAGCAGCGGGTTCCTCTTTTTTGCAGCTGGTCAACATTACCAGTGCACATAATAACATATATAGTGTTTTCATATTACGTTTCATATCAATTAATATCCTGCATTCTGAGCGACGTTCCTGTTTGCGCTGACCGTGATAAACGGCAATGGCATTACCAGACGGTAGTCGTCAGGCAATAAATTACAATTTGGTCCCACGCAATCTACCCTGGTTACCCCAAGCTTCTTCCGCGTCAGGTCATACAACAGATTTCCTTCAAACGCAAGCTCTTTTCTGCGTTCCAGCATAATTGCATTGATCAATAGAGACTTATCACTAAAATTCAAAGTTGTGGCCGCCGGGTTTGCCCTTTTTGCAATTGTATTCAAATCAGCATTCGCTATTGTAAAATCAGGTATGCCCTTTTCTGCAGCAGCTTCTGCTCTGATCAGGTAAATCTCAGCTAACCTCAACAGTTTAACCGGCGTAGCGCTTCCACCAGTGGCGCTGTATTTTTTCGTATACCAATAACTGATTCCATTTGTCGCCAGTCTGTTAAACAACGAGGTACTCCCTCTTACATCCGTTGCAGCATACAAATTCAGTAAATCGTTTGTTGCGGCGTAAGCGCGATAGGTATTGTCTTCAATACTGTAATACGATCCTAAACTAGTTCCGTTGTAAATGACTTCCAGTGGCACCTCAAAAATAGATTCTGATGAGGGCACACGACCAGTCCAGCTGGCTACATAATTCGCATTGGTGAGCAAGGTATATTGATTACTTTTTATGATCTCATCGGCCAGTGTGAACGCTTTCTCCCAATTATTAGCATACAGATATACCTTTGATAACAAAGCCTTTGCCGAGTTTGCTGTGAAGTAATTTTGCACATAACCAGAGGACAACACACCGCTATTAGACCCTTCAAAAGCAGCAATTGCCTCTTCCAAATCGTTGATTACCGCCTGAAAAGATTGGGCAACTGTCAACCTTTCCGCAGAAAGGTCGCCCAGCAATCGCGGTTTCAGGTTAATCACAATTCCCGGGTGACCCGCAGCTGGGGTATAATTGTAAGGCCTTGCAAAAATTCGCAGCAGATCAAAATGCGCCAGTGCGCGCAAACATTTAGCTTCCGCAATGATCTTGACTTTATCAGCACTCTTCCCTTCCGATGAAGGCGTATATTGCAAAATATTGTTGATGTTGTTCACATCCTCATATAACTCGGCATAAGTCGCATTCATTTGCGAGTCAGACGCTGTCTGTATCCCGTTGTAAATACCCTCAAGCTTGATATTTGTGAGCTGACTATATTTGATATTTCCACCATGAAGGTCCTGGTAAACCATCGTGTTCAGCTGATAACGCTCAGTCGCTAATAAAGAGCTGTATGCCCCTGCAAGAGCGGTTTTTGCACCTGCTACATCTTTGAATAAATCTTCAATGGAAATTTTATCAGTAGGATCTTTGTCGAGCAGTTTTTCGCAGCTGCTTAAGCTTAGCAATGCGAAAAGGAATAATAGTGTTGTATATAATTTCATCTTATTTCAATTAAAGTCCAATTTTGATTCCGGCAATAAATGCCATTGTTTCAGGATAAACAAACCTTCTTTCGGCTACACCATTCCTGCCTTTCGTTCCGCCATCCTTATAAATGTATAACAGGTTATTGGCATTCGTAAAGATGCTTGCACGTGATAAATGGAGTTTTGCAGCTAATTTTTCAGGAAGCTGATAGCTGAAAGCAATATTAGACAGCTTCAGGTAACTCGTGTCATACACAAAACGTGAAGAGTTTGTTACTACATTTCTGCTGACCATCAATTGCGGAATGTCAGTCACATCACCCGGTTTCTGCCATCTGTCCAGCAGGTTTGCACTCTGGTTCCTGTTAGAAAGATTACGTCCGTCACTTTCATCCGCTATATTGAACAATTCGGAAGCCCCGTAGCTGTAAATAACATTGAAGGTGAAAGTGAAATTTTTGAAGGTGAAACTGTTCACCATACCCCCTTGAAAATCAGGAAGTCTGTCGCCTAACACTGTTGTACTCGTCAGGGGAAGCGCCTGAATTTCTTTGGCTGACAGTAACGTTCCATCCGGACCATAAAACTGTTCCTGTCCATTATCAGGGTTAACTCCTGCTTTTTGGTAACCATATATTGCATTTACACTGTTTCCAACCTTAAAACCCATTCCGGTATCTGCCGTACCAAATAAGGAGCCCATATCATTGTTGTAAGCCAGTAAAGTATTTTCATTCGCACCCAGGTTCCACGCAATATTCCAGGCGAAATTACTCCGCTGCAGGGCATTCGCATTTATTGTCAGTTCAAAACCTTTGTTCCGCATCTTGCTGGTATTTGCAGAAATCCTGCTAAAGCCGGTTTCCAGCGGCACATAAACCGAAGAAATCAGGTCATGCACCGTATTGCTGTAATATTCAGCTGTTACCTGCACCTTGTCATACAAAGTAAAGTCCAGACCAAAATTTAGTTTCAAGTTCCTTTCCCAGCCCAAATCAGGGTTGGGCGCACCGTTAAGGTCGGGCGTAGAGATCACATTGCCATTATAAGTAGAACCAGAACTGGTACCGAAACTGTATAAACCACGCGCAGAGTAATTACCTATCCGTGAATTTCCCGTTGCGCCATAAGTAGCCCTGGCTCTTAAAAAGGTCAGGGTTTTATTGTCTTTTAAAAAGTCTTCTTTGGACAGGATATATCCAAAACCGGCAGAACCATTTAAGGCTACCTGTTTATCACCACCAAAAATGGATGATTTATCTGCCCTGATATTAAATGTGGCATAATACTTTTTATCAAAGTCATATCCCAGCTGCGAATAATACGATACTGTTGCATTCGAAGACTTAGACGAAGAGGACGTCCTCACTGAAGCAGTGCTGAGCGTACGCAGCCTGTCGAATGTAAATCCGTTGCCTGCCCCTCTCAGCAGTTCTGTATTGGTATCCTCAGCCTGGCTACCTACCAGGAAATTGATGCTGTGTTTGTTAAATGTCTTATCATAAGTTGCCTGCAAAAAGCCAATATAAGAGAGGTAATTCCTGTCATAGATACTCAATCGCCCATTCACTGTCGCCCCAGTTGCATTCAACGCAGAATTGTACTGTGTTTGTTTGTTTTGGTATGACTCTGCACCCAGCGTACCGGAAATGGTGATATTCGGTGTGAGCTTATAGCTGGCGTTACCCCGTGCCATCATCTGCAGCCCCCTATTACTGTTTTCATTCTGTGCAGTTACCGCCAGCGGATTTGCCAATCCTAGAAACTGTGAATAGGTCCCGTCAGTGTAAGGTTCCAGATTCGGTGGCATGATGATAGAGCCGTAACTCGACATCGTATTGCTATTGGTATAAGTCGGACTAAAGTTAAAGCCTATTTTAAATTTGTCATTCACTTTATGGTCCACATTCAAGCGCAGGTAAAACTTTTTTAAATCATTACCCATCGCACTGGTCTGCTGATTTCTGTAACCGGTAGAAAACCTGAAAGTTGTTTTATCAGAACCTCCGGAGATGTCCATATTCGCATTATTGTACACCGCATTTCTTGTGGTCAGATCCAGCCAGTCTGTATCAGTCGTTCTGCTGCCCGACACCTGTGCTGCCTGTGTGGCGGACATCCCGCCGTTGATCAGGGTTTCTCTCAATAAACTGTAATATTCAGGCCCGCTCAGCCAGTGATATTTATTGATAAAAGTATTTACCCCGGTATCATAATTAAAGTTAAACCTCGTTTTTCCGGCATCGCCTTTTTTAGTCGTGATGATCACCACACCATTCGCCGCATTGGCTCCATATAAACCTGAAGCCGTGGCATCTTTTAAAATAGAGATACTTTTGATATCATCAGGATTGATATTGGATAAAGGGTTCAGGTAATCTTCTCCATTAAATTCGGAACTTTCATTTCCGCGCTGCTGTTCGTAAACCGGTACTCCGTCCACTACAAATAGTGGTTGAGAAGAAGTAGTACGCGATGCGCCAATGGTAGGCAATGAGCCCATTCCACGGATGTTAATTTTCACAGGAGTATTCAGTGTAGTATTCGTTTCTACCTGCACACCCGCAACCAATCCTTCCAGTAATTTATCAAAACTTTCTATCGGACGGTCCACTTGTAAAGCTTTCGCAGATACAGAAGAAATACTGCCTACAACTTCTTCGCGACGTTTATCTGCGGTATATGAACCAGTTACGACTACTTCGTCCATACCAAAGACGTCATTTTCGAGGATAACATTAACGAAAGTCTGACGCCCTAGTGTGACTTCTTTGCTTTTCATACCGATATAACTGAATACGAGTACGTTGTTATCAATCTGATCACCGTTGAGTTTCAAGGTAAACTCGCCCTCTCTGTTAGTCACCACTGCTTGTCTGGTCCCTTTTCTGATCACGTTTACACCAGGGATAGGATTTCCCGAGGCTTCTTCTGTCACCACTCCTGTCACCATTCTGAACGGTCGCATGCTGGCGGCAGATTTACGTACAGCAATATATTGTCCCTCTACTTTAAATTCAAGGCCCAGTTTTTCTGATAAACCTTTTAATAAGGCCTCTAATGTAGAGGAAGAGCTGATGGTAATACGGTCATTGATATTGATCTGTTTCTCGTCGTAATTGAAATGATAACCGGTCTGGCTTTCTATATCTTTTAATACGTTGCCCAGACTGATGCCTTTTACATTTACTTTTGTCCGCGTTTGCTGGGGACTTTTCAATTGTGCTGAGCTACTATAAGGAAGAGCTAATAAAATAAGGAGGAGGTAGAATAAAAATGGATGGTAAGGTTGCTTCATTATTTATCTGTAAGAATTATGGTGTGATTTGTTTGTTTGTATTTCAGATTTTTGGCAAAACAGATACTTTTGATGACCGTCAGGTAATCTGATTTAGTGAATTGTCCAGAATAGTTCCAGTCCTGCGCGCGGGTATGGTCTTTTAATTCTATACCGTAGCTGTTTTTGAATTTTGAGGCGATGTCAGCAAAGGATGCATGCTGGAACAATACGGTGCCCGATTTCCAGGCGATGGTCTGGCCTGCATTAAAGGTGCTGAGCTGAAGGCGATGGCTGGTTTTTGAATAGGTAACCATTTCTGAAGGCTTCAATAAAACCCTGTCAGCTTTCGAATCTGCTGCAAATGCAACGCTGCCCTCTACTAATGCGACAGCTGTTTTTTGCGAGGTATACGCGTTAATGTTGAATTTCGTTCCAAGTACAGTGGTTTTTGTGCCGTTCGCCATGACCGTGAAGGGTCGGGTTTTGTCTTTGGCGACTTCAAAGAATGCTTCTCCGGTCAGGCTTACCTCCCTCTTGTCCTTTTCAAAATGTTCAGGATAGCTGAGCGTGCTGTTCGCATTCAGAGAAACAAGGGTACCATCTGCAAGTGAGATAATTTTTATCTTTCCATAATCATTATGAATGCTGACGTATTCCGATTTGATACTTTCGGCCGGTTGTTTATAAAAGTATAAACCACCTACGGTCAGCATCAATACAATACTCGCCGCTACAGCAGCAAAGGTCCAGTTAAATGCTTTTATGGTCGGCCGCTCTTCATTCGAATCATCTGCATGTGCTCCGAGGCGATGATCATGATGGATCTGAACCGCTTCATGAGCATAACGCTCATCATCGGCCACCGCCTCCAGAAAATCCTCAAACTTGCTGAACGCAATTTCCTCTTCCTGTACGGTAGGTCTCAAATGCGCAACGGCTAATAAACGTTCTGCAGTTAATACTTCATCCAGTTTCTCCGGGTGACGACTAATCCAGTTCGTCCAGTAAACAACAGCTTTTTCATCTTTCTTCAAGTAGTAATTGATGAAAGACTCATCAGCTGCAAATTCTTCTGCGTTAAATAATTGATGATCCATATTCCTGCATTTGTTAAGTTGATCCCGCTCTTTATTTGGATCAATTATTAACTAGAGTCAGAAAGCTGAGTTTTTTACCAGTTTTTTGGAAGAAATATTTAGAAATTAATGATTTAATAACAAAAATGGCCCTGTAAGTAAATCCAGGGCCATTTTTGAAAAAGCTATTGTTCTTGAGGTATTTTTCTTGAATTACCGCAATGCTGTTCTCAGCGTACTCAATGCGATAAAGATATGATTGTATACCGTTCTTGGTTTCAGTTTCAGCGTCTTTGCAATCTGCTCATAACTCAGGCCATCGTAAAACTTCATCTTAACAATAGTGCGCTGCATTTTAGTCAGCTGATTTAATGCTGCAGCGATCTTTATCCGGCGCTCCTCACCTTCCTGCGACTGGATCAGGAGAAACTCGTAGGACTGGTCGCCCTCCATCTCTTTGGTCTGCTCCTCATCCCATGCTTCCAGATTTTTGCTCTCCGCAATTTCCTTGAACAGCCTGTTTCTGACACAAATCTTCAGGTAACTCTTGATATATACCACCTCAGTAATCGTTTTACGTTTGAGCCAGATGTCACAAAATACCTCATGCAAACAATCCTTCACCAGATCTTTATCCGCAATTATCCTGAAACCATAAGCATACAATTCCTGAAAAGACTGCTGATACAACATTTTCATGGCATTGGCATCCCCATTACGTATGTCACGCCATATATCAGGATCCATGAAAGCGCATATATTTTAATACCATATCAGACGACTATGCAATAATAGCAATTTCATTTACAAATAAACGCCAGCTCTCATTTTCCGGAATCCCAGGTTTACGCTTTCCAAAGAACTGAACAATGATTGCTCCTGTTTCGTCAAACACTTCTATGCTCGTAATAATACCATCATCAGTTGGTTTTTTAACCAGCCATACAGAGTCGATTGCATCTTCACGCAAATGCATATTGAAGTCGGGATCCAGTACATTGAACCATGGACCCGTCTGCAATAACTTTTTGATCACCCCAGTGTGAATCTGGATACAACCCGCACTCCCTGTAAAGACCATAATCTCCAGATCAGTTTCTGCAGCTTTATGCAAAATAGATTTGAGCGATTCAGTAGTGATTTTTACCGCATGCCCTTCCGGTGCCAGTCTTAAACCCTGTGTCCGCGTTACGCCGAACTTTCTCAGCATGCCGTGGAAATCATGCGTATCTTTCAGCGTCATCCAGTTTTCTTTAAAACCTGCAGCATCGATTTCGGCATCTGCTTTCTCTACCACCTCTTTTTTTCTAAGGTCAATCAATAAAGGTGTTTGCTGATCTTCAGCCCTGAAAAAATCGACCAACACTTCATAAGCAGCCACGTCACTTTCTTCCAGCACATAGATCTTGTGCACTGCCTCTCCGTTTTTTGCAAAAAACTGCAGACTTTTACGGCCATCTTCATCCACCGCAAAAGCAGAAGACCACACGCTCATAAACAATCTTAAATCAATATCAGGATTCACTGCAAGACCCATCGGACCAGTAAAGGTTACGTTTTTATACACCCCCTTACGCTCATGCACGCAATAGTCGTTACGCGTCAGTGCCATCACCTTACCTAAAGCTTCTACCCCTTGTAAAATCCCCTGGAAATTGTCCGTTAAACGCGTAACAGTTTCACCCAATCCAGTAGCAAGCAATTCTGCTTCAGTACTCTCCAATGCTTTGGCTGCATCTCTGATTCTTAATTTTGGTTGTTCCGCTCTCAGCGTTTCCCATTGTTTTTTCAGTTCTATTATCTTTTCCATGTTATCAATTTATGTTTGATGTCGCCGGAATAACCAGCGGACAACTATAACCTTCACAAGGCATCAACTTCACATTAATACTGAAGGTCTCGTGTATATTTTCACAACTAATTACTTCAACAGGCGTACCCATCGCTACTTTTCTGCCTTCTTTCAGCATCAGGATTTTATCCGCAAATCGCGATGCAAAATTGATATCATGCAGAATACAGATCACGCAATAGCCGCGGTCTGCCAGGCTCCTCGCCAGTTCCATCACCTGCTGCTGGTAACGCAAATCCAGTCCGTTTGTCGGTTCATCCAAAAACAGACAGGCATCTTTACAATCGTAAATCTGTGCCAGCACCCGCGCCAGTTGTACACGCTGCTGCTCACCACCGGAAAGCGTATTGTAATCACGACCTGAGAGATGTGTAATCCCCGTTTCTACCATCACCTGTTTGACAATCACAACATCGGCCTCTGCCGGATATTGGTCAAAATGCGGATACCTGCCCATCATCACCAGTTCATGCACTAAAAAAGAGATGGAAATGGTATTCTGCTGTGAAAGTACCGCACGCTGTTTCGCCAGCTCAGGCAATTTGTACGACTGCAGATCACAGCCCCGCAAGTAAATCTGACCACTTGTCGGGTTGATCTCGCGGCACAGCAATTTCATCAGCGTACTCTTTCCTGCGCCATTTGCACCCAGAACCGCCAGGAGCTCGCCCGACTTCACTTCGAAACTCAAGTTATGCAGCAATTCTTTTTTCCCAATACGGTATGTCAGTTCTCTGATTCCTATCATATGATCTATTCATTTGCCTCAATGTCTGCCAGGTGATTAAATATCAACTGCTCCTTTATAATAGTGGGTATTAATCTGTTTATATCTTAGTTTTATTTCGCTCTGTAATAATGATATACAAAAATACAGGTGTTCCAATCAATGCCGTTAAAATCCCTATCGGGAGCTCCGCAGGTACTACAATCGTTCTGGCCAGCAAATCCGCGAACGATAACAATGCAGCGCCCAATAATGCTGATCCCGGAATCACCAGCCGGTGATCAGCGCTGAAGGTCATCCTTAAGATATGCGGAATAATCAGTCCGATAAAACCAATTACTCCCGCAACAGCTACTGAAGCACCCACAGCGATCGTCGCCAATACCATAATGATCCGCTTCACCATCACCACATCCACACCCATGTGTAATGCCTGTGCATCACCCAAGGCCAATGCATTCAGTGACTTTGATAAAAAAGGCAGTCCAAGTACCGGAATCAGGATGAAAGGTAAAATCCAGATCACAGTTTCCCAGCTTGCCCCGCCCAGGCTACCTAAACTCCAGAACGTAATGGTCCGCAGCTGCTCATCATTCGCAACGTAAGTCAGCAATCCGGTAAAAGCTCCAGCTAAAGCATTTATTGCTATACCTGACAGTAACAAGGTAGTAATTATCGTTTTACTATTCCTCATAGACAGGCGATAAACGATCACTGTTGTTAAACAGGCTCCTACAAATGCTGCCAGGGATAACGCATAAAAACCCAACATCCCTGTCAGCTTTTTAAAAATACTGATCTCCATGACGATCATCAAAACCGCGAATAAGGTTGCTCCCGAGGAGATCCCGATCAGTCCCGGTTCCGCGAGCGGATTTCTGAATAACCCCTGAATCCCTGCCCCGGAAATGCCCAGTCCAGCCCCGATCAGCATCCCCAGCATCACTCTCGGCAGCCTGATATTCAGCAATACCGCTGCCTGTTGTGATTTGAAACCGGTATCATCCGACAACCCCGCCTGGTTACCCAAAATTGCCAGCAGTTCCGCTAAGCTGATTTTTACCGCCCCAATGCAGGACGATAAAACCATTACCGCTACCATCAGCAGCAGGAGAAATAGCAGTGTTAAACCTGTTTTTTTATTCACTATAACTTGCCCGCTAACTCTTTAATCGCAATTCCTAACCTCGGACCAAAGCTGCTCAGCAACTCGCCATCCATTTCAATAATCTTTTTATTCTTACCCGCACTCGTTTCTTTAACTCCCTGTACCTTAGCTAATCCATCAACTCCACCTAAACTTTGTAAGCCGCTGCTAAATAACAAGATCACATCCGGATTAGCCTTCACTAAAGCTTCAGCAGTCAGGGGTTTATAGTCGGCAAATTCAGTAATCGCATTGCGGCCACCCGCCAGCTCAATTGCTTTTGCTACCTGTGTGCCTGTGCCGCCCACCATCATTGTGCCCGTACCACGCGCATAAATAAACAGTACCTTTGGCTTCCTTACCTGATCACTCGCCGCCGGCACCTTCGCAAAGTCGGCATTTAAAACTTTCACCAGCGAATCCCCTTTCGCCGATTGGTGCAGGCTGTCTGCAAGCGTATGGATCAGATTTTTGGTGCCTTCAATTGAGTACTCCTGATCCAGCAGCAATAATTTTACCCCCGCAGCTTTAAACTGTGCCGCCAAGGCTGGTGTAACTTCCTTTTTCAATCCCACTACTAAGTCCGGCTGTAATGCCATAACCCCTTCCGCGTTAATGTTTTTGTTATGTCCAACCTTAGGTTTCGCTTTCAGGCTTTCCGGATAACTGCTGGTTACGTCAGTACCCACAATATTTTTCTCAAGGCCGATTGCGGCAATCACCTCACTCAGCGCTCCGTTTAAGGAAACGATCTTCGTGCTGTCCGGCAAAGCCGCAGATTCAGCTGTTTTGTTTTTGGTATTACAGGCAGATAATCCCATCACGAGGGCTGCTGCTGCTAATAAGTTCAATTTCATGTGTTTATTTTATCTTGATACCGCTATCGTTTTGTTTTAATGAGTATATCCAGTCAATTTATCGAGAAGGTTTCAACCCTGTGTTTATTGACACAGCTATCGTTTTGATCTGATTGGTACATCCAGTCAATTTATCGAGAAGGTTTCAACCCTGTGTTCATTGACACAGCTATCGTTTTGATCTGATTGGTACATCCAGGCAATTTGTCGATAGTGTTTCAACCTTTCTTAAAACTAGTTGGGTATGAAATTCAAAAGGCGACTTCCAAGAGCAATTGGAAGCCGACCTTTTTCACAACAAAACTAACCAGGTTTTATTTTTTGATGACCCTTCAGGTCTTATGCTTTTTTAACTAATTTGTATTCAATCACCGGTTTACCACGCACACCGCCATCGGTACTCGTGTAACTTACAAACTTCAGTTTGTATATATTTCCAGAGCCATCTTTCACTACGTAAAAACGATCAGATAAAACACCCCCTACTGTAGTTGACGGCGGAGCACCACCAGTTACTCTCCATTTACTGCCAATTGCCTCTCTTGTGTTCAGGAAGGTCAAACCACTAAGATTTGCCTCTTTAAAATCAGCATAAGTAGTTCCTGAAGCAACCAATACTTCCGCAGCAGTTACGCCACCAGCAAAGTTGATCAGTACCAAATCTGAATAAGGATATGGAGTAGTGGCGTTCGCTTTATACGTCGACATTCCCCATACAATATCCCACTCTGCTTTCACTGGTTCTACATTTAAAGCACCAGTAACAAATGAAGCATATTTGAAGTTGTAGTTTGCATCTTTAGCGATGCTTAAAGTTTTGAAAGTCGTTTCATTGATTTTCGCATACTGTAAAGTGTAGCCGCTTCCGTTTGCACTGCGCAATACGCGGATTTTCTGCCAGCCCCTGTTTTCACCAGCAGCTAAACCTGCAGTACCACGGTTTACGATGTAAACCTTATTTTCTGCCTCTGTAGCTGATATTGGTGCAATCACTGTTCCACCCAGATAAGTAGATAAACTACCATCCACTGCATCAACAGCGGTCATGGTACCCTGCCCCTGACCAAGCAATAATGGTGTGATCAAACTTATTGTGTCTGCAGCCGTAACTGTTGTCAGATCTGTTTTGTTCAATACGATAGCCGTTGCGCCCATGCTATGGTTAAGAATCACTCTCCAGTCCGCACCACCATAAAAACCAAGATCCCATGAACCACGTGCAACAGCAGTCTGTTTGTCTACACTAAAATCTACAAAAACACTATTTCCTGCACTGGATCCTGCTTCGGAACCTATCAGTCCGTTTAAGGTCAGCGTACTTCCGTCAGATGCCGGAATTTCTACGATAGGGTCGCTATCTTTTTTACACGCGGTGAAAGCAGTAGCGATGCATAACAGGGCGATCAGTTTAGTAAATTTGTTCATGGTTTTTTATAATCTATGTTTGTTAATTTTTATGTTATACTATTTATCTGTCAATCTTTAGAAATTGATCAATTAATCTTTAGACCAGTTGAAGCTCAGTCCCATGACGAAAGAACGACCATAACTGGCTGGTACCGGACCAGCTGTACTATGCGCCGCACCTGTTGCTACCGCAGTATTGTTGAGCGTAGTCACGTCAAACAGGTTTTTAGCGCCGGCATTTAACGTGAGCGACTTCATCAGCCTTTGCGTCACCATCAAATCCGCCATATGAAATGACGAAGTTGTGCCCAGCCTTACGATCTCTGAACCATCAGTCAGCGTCTGTAACTCGTACAGCTGTTTTCTACCCGTAAATTTGTAAGCTAGGTTGAGCGTGGTGCCCGACTTTTCGAAAGTATAAGTCAGATTAGTATTGAGCTCCGGCGACCAGACAAAGGAGTCCGATTCCCCATATAACGCAGTATTGGCAGCATATTTATTATACGTACCTATATAAGACAGGCCAAGCGATGCCTGGAAGCTGCCCAGGAAAAATGTATTTTCCAAAGTCCCACCAGTAGTTTTATACCTTTCTACATTCATCGGCCGCGTTACCGACTGGTCCGTCGCATCCACTTCAAACATTATCCTGTTCCTGAAATTGTTGTAAAAACCACTCAACACAGATTTAAACCTTGCACGTTCCTCATCCTGGTCGAACACGCTCAGCGATGCCGAGAAGCTGTCAGACTCTTCTGCCTTCAAATCCGGATTACCCAGAATTTTGTGATTGGCATCAATAAAGTCATAATATAATTCACGTAAAGCCGGCGAGCGGAAACCATTTGCATAACCAAACCTTAAATCAACATGATCATTTAATCTGATTTTAGTATTAATTGAAGGGATTACAGGTGGCGCATCATACTTAGAGTTACTAATGAAACGTAATCCCGGCCGGATCACCACATCTTTGATCAGCTTTAGTTCTGAGGAAACAAAAAATGCATAGTCATTGATAGCAGATTCCCCCAGAATCCTGGCACCACTAGAGTTGTCCAGGTTGATTTCCACCCCAGGCTGGAAGGAAACCAGGTCCGATAACTTATACTGTAAAGTACTTCTGAAAGAGGTCGACTGGAATTTAGAAATATCCTGTTCTCCCGCACCCATCGTCAGGTTATCCGCACCAGTGGCATAATCATGTAATTTACTCACCGTGCTCCTTTTCAGGTTGGAATACCCAAATAAGGCATTTAACGACAGCCGGTCACTCAATTTTAGAGCTCCCTGTAATTGTTGTGTATATCTGTCAGTAATATATTGCTGATTAAAAGCGGTATTGGAACCGGGACTATAAGCCCCTTTCGCTAAGATATCTTCATTCAGGTAATCCAGTCTGTACACTACATCTAAATCCTTAGTCCGATAACCCAGCTTTGTATTTGCCAGCCATTGTTCTTTCGGTTTCCAGCGGTTTGGATCTGTGGCGGCCTCCAGTGCGGTCATTAAAGGCGTAGGCACATTAAATCCGTTAAATTCATTATGCGTCACGCCAGCAAGCACACTAAATCCTTTTTTCTGCCATCCACCACCAAGATGTTGTATATGATTTCCAGACCTGGAGAATGGCGAGTATTCATCCCCCACAGTTTCTTCCTGTACCCTGGCATTGATATTTAAGCTTTCCGTGCCCGGCTTTTTAGTGATGATATTAATCACTCCTGCCAGCGCATCCGAACCGTAAGAAACCGATAACGGCCCTTCCACAATCTCGATACGTTCTACCGTATTGATGTCGATCTGGTTTAAACTTTCGCGCGTATCGCTCCTGTCTACCATTGGGACACCGTCCAGCAGAATCTTCACATTGCGGCCCGTCATTCCCAGCAGCTGCACATCACTCGTTCCCAAAGTCACATCATTCGAGAAGCGAAAACCCAGTTCGGTACTTAACACCTGCTGGATATTTGCTGCAGCCCTCAGGCGGATTCTTTCTGCACTGATCACCCGTGTCTGGTACACAGAATTGCGGATTGACTGCGGTTCATACTGACCCGTAACTACTACTTCTTTTAGCCGGTTAATCGTGGTATCCGTTCTGCGTCGTGCATTCCCATTTTTGACCTGCGCATAAGACGTTCCACCCAGAGCAAACACCGTAAAGAAGAGTAAACCAACTTTCATTAAACAATCTATTTAGAATCACTTTAAATAACTCTGCAAGTATACAGAGTTATCTAGACTTAATCCAAATAATATTGAATATAATTTGTAGTTTACTGACTATTAGGGAAATCAGTCACCAAATTTTGACCAGCAAGCGTGAATAATTGTTCGATAGATCTAGACTTCCAGATCAGAATCGGTGATTCTGGTCTCATAATCTCCCCCGGCGATACGTTTAGCCATCTTGTCGATCACCTCAATCTGCTGTTTCGTTTCCTGTTCTTTCCTCACCAGTTCATTCTGTATTTTTGCTGCATATTCAGCGTCTTTATTCACCCTGTTAAAGAATACAATAGTGATGATGAGCGCGATTAACGAAGCAATCACGACCAGGATTGGTGTATAGGTCACATATTTATTTAACCTGTCCGTTCTGCTATGCATCAGCTTCAGCTCCCGGTTTTTCATTAGCTTCACTTGTGCACGCAAACTATCCATTACCTCTTTCCCTTTTCGCATATCCGCTACAGAAACCATTCCTCCTCCCCGGTTGGTCAGGATGTTTCTGTCCATGTACTGAATATTTTTGCCTACCAGCGTGCTTAATAGCGCAAAGTCCTTTTGCTGATCCACATTATCTATGGTCTGTCTCTTTGCAGAATCAATTGCCGCCTCTACAGCTGTTTGTGCACCATTAAAAGGCTGCAAGAACACGGTATCTTTTGTCAGCAAATACCCGCGCTCTCCCGTTTCTGCATCTTTCATGCGCGAAATGATAAAGTCCAGCTGACTGATTACTTTCACTGTGTGGTTTACCCATTTTTCACTTTCAAGCAGATTCTGGATGCTGAACCAGGAAGCTGCTGAGCTTAAAATTAATACGATTAGGGAAACTCCGAAACTGAGTAAGATGTTGCGTTTGTAGGCTCGTTTAGTCATGTTTTTCAAAATAGAGACCAAAAATAGTTTAAATATTGCTATTTTATTAAAGATATTTAGCTTGATAAAAAACCAATCCTGTCGCAGCAGAAGTATCAAAAAGCGTTATAGCAGTAGTATTCCGTGAATTTAACAAAAGCCTTTTGAATCCAGACTACAAGTATCTTTCAAATTTTCGCAGAAACGCGTTAAAGTCTGCTGAACGATTGGCTAATAAATCTGTATCCAGTTTCCCGAACAATTCCGGATTGTGACTTTCATTGTACTTCTTGCAGATCAACTTTAACCGCTCTTTAGGTTCAGTTACGCTGTGGGGATCAGCAACAGGCTCTTCTGCCGTACCATAATGTAGATTAAAGGTGTGTATATCGCATAAAATCATGGCTTCGATCTCAAATATGAATAACAGAAAGACAGCACGATTATCTACCACCGTTCTAAACTCCCGAAAATATTCAGCTCTTTTTCTTAATTGCGTAATATCTTTTTTAAGTGCATCAAGATCACGGATAAAGACAACCAAGTCTGGTTTTTCAAATTCATATTCTTTTCGAAGGCGATTTTTTGTCGGCTGTAGCTGATCCAACTGGGAACTATGTATATAATGAATTAGATTCACAAACTCCTGCTCCGGATAAATCCGTGATAGCAAATTCTTTACACTAGTAGTGTCATGCGGGGATTCTCCGACTAAACCGATCTTCATTTGTAAATTATTTAATTTTTCCTAATGAAGCTGAAAAGAGAGCGTGCTGATTATATCCGTAATAGCGTGAATAACACGCTTTACAAGTCAAAATTTGAAGTAAGCCAGTAATCGCTTAAATATAAATCTTCCATGTAAAACTTCGCTTTTGCCTGCTGTTCCTCTGTCATACGACTTATTTGAGTGCCCTTTTCTGCATCATGTGTACAAAGGTATATTGAATCCAGTTCATCTTGGTTAAAAATATTCAGCGCCTGTGGAGCATGTGTTGTGATAATGATCTGAGATTTTTTAGATAGCTCTTTCAAGAGCGTCATGATTAGATGAAACTGATGCGGGTGAATTCCTAATTCAGGTTCTTCTATCAAGATAAGTGGAGACTTACCATTGTATCCACGTACGAAATCGTCATAAAAATCATTATCAGCTAATAAATCTGCATATATACAAAATAACCTTTTTGTTCCGTCTGACAGACTGGAAAATGGTAACCAACTACCATCAATAAGATATTCGAAAGATAGATGTTCGAACTTCGTCAAACCGTCAGAACTATCATTGTAGACTTTAAAAGCAGAACTTATTCTTACTTCGTCTATAGGTAAATAATTGCCGATACTTCCATTAATTCGCTCACAAATATTATTTATTTTCGCAAAGACTTTTCGTTGATTCTTTTCAAAAGAGTTATCTATAGGTCCTTCATTAAAGAATAAATCAACAAAAAGAGACATGGCGAGGGAACGTAAAAACCACGAATTATTTTTATTATTATAAATTTCCAGTAGATTATCTATACCTAGATTTCCACCTGAATAGCTAAAAGAAAATGGCGAGTCAATAACGCCATTTTGTTCCCTGCTTCTGATTCCGTGGGGAATAAAAAGCACCAATGGCTTTAACTGCCCCTTTATAATAAAATCCTGAAACTGCTCTTTGCTATTAAATTTGTGTAGATCACTACCAATGCTAACTTCGTATTTCCCTTTTTCATCGAAATATGTTTTAAAATGATCAAAAACTAAATCAATATCGAAATTCTGATCATTTATAACACTATAACTTTTTTCACCACCAAATGTCAATTTACTGAATGAGTTCATGAAAGGTATAAACTCATTCCTTGCCATCTTGTCTAAAAATGTAAGAAAGTTTGTTTTTCCAGTTCCGTTTTTTCCAATGATGATGTTCAGCCCAGGATTAAAATCAACTGACAGATCTTTAATCGTACGAAATCCCTTAAGATGGGCACTTTTTAAATATGTTTTCAATGGAGTAATTTTTATACCTAAGTTTTAACAAAAATAAGCAAATTAATAGGTAAAATATACATATCTCACCTTGAATATTCGTGCTTAAGAAATTAGAAAGCTACTGCAAATACATATACTCCTTTCAAACTTAGTATTAAATTATTTTGCAGTTTAATCCGTGCAAACCATAAATTCAATAATCATTTTTTACGGAACATCATTATAACAATTCTATTACTTATTTTTGGCAAGCTGATATATTCGTTTAAGCGGCAAACAAGCATTATTTCCTTATATATAAAATGATAAATAACACTACCTTTTTCCTATATTCCCGTAAGACGATCCTTTTCTCCCTGCTCACCTTATGCGGTTTTACCACATTCGCGCAAAAGAACAATCCTGTAGAAAAGGGTCCGGATATGACCTTCCTGGCAGATTCTAACGTATTAACCAAAAGCGATTACCTGTTCAGTCTGGAAAAAGTATTTGAGGTGGTCAATAAAGTGCCCGTTACCGTGGCATCCTTTACCAAATTACCACCAATATCCACACACCTGGCACAAGATGAAGCGGCACTGGCACTCTTGAAAAGTCGTTTGAGTCAGCCCAACAGAGCGCTCAACCTGCAAAACCTGCAGATGAACCAGACTTTACTGGACGAACTGGAGAGCAATAATAAGGATTGTCTGGGCGATCTTAAAGAATATGAGCAAACGCTCAACGAACTGAAAACTAAGATCCTGAACCTCCGAAAGGATTCCATCCTGGTCAAGATTTTCACCACTCCATCCCTCCGCGCACAATTCAAGGATCAGTTTGTGGAGCTGAAAAAGAAAAGGATTGTCATGGACAGCCTCATTAAAGGCACTACCCTGCAGATCAATAACCTGCAGGCAAGAACCTCTTCCAACCTCATTAACATCAAAGAGCTGATGTATCTGACCGATACGCAGCTGCAGTCGGTCAGCATTAAAGCTTTTGGCAAGGAGCGCAGATACCTCTGGGAAACGGTCAATCAAAAAGCTAACGGGGCAGTTGGTTTTCGCAGGTTCATTAACAGCGAGCAGCAGATCTCAGGTTATTACTTTGTCTATACCCGCAGCAGCAGGGCCTTACTCCTGTTCACCAGTCTCGTCTTTTTCTTCTGGGTGTTCTTCAATTACAGAAGTCTGAAAATGCGCGACAAACTCGAGGCGGTGGACGAATTCAAATTCACTTATATCAGACCAGCACCATACCTGATTACGCTGATCTTCATTTTCACACTGGCACCGGTATTCGATTTACGCGCACCGGCTTTATATATAGAAATGGTACATGCAATACTGGCCATTTTACTGACTACCCTATTTTACCGGCGACTAGACAGGAAGCTGTTCACACAATGGTGCATTTTTGTGCTTTTCCTGTTTGCTCCTGCGATCCTGCGTTTATTGGGCATGCCGCCAAGGTTCCAGCGCTGGCTGTTATTCTTCCTCAGTATCGGTGCTTCAGCTTACGGAATCTTTGTGCTGAAAACGCTGAATGAAAAAGTGAAACGTTACCGGGTGCTGATCACAGTCGGTGTCATGGTAGTGGTATTTTCACTCGTTTCGGTATTGTGTAACCTGTTCGGCAGGTTCACGTTAACACAGATCTTCTACACTACAGGTGTAAGTGCGTTACTCCATGCGGTGTCGCTCACCATACTGGCCACCATGATCGTGGAAGCCTTCCTGTTACAGATGAAAAGCAGCCGGATCCGTAAGGGTTATCCAGAATATTTCGACTGGAAACCGGTCATCAACGGCGTGAAAAGAATTACCGGAATTGGCGCAATTATCATTTGGGTAGTCATGTTCACCACCAACCTCAATATTTTCAACGGCATTTATGAGTCGATCATGGAACTGCTCAGCGAAAAAAGAGTTATCGGCAGTTTCTCTTTCACCTTTGGGGGGATTGTGCTCTTCCTGGGAATCATCTGGATGGCCAACTTCCTGCAGAAATATATCGCTTATTTCTTTGGAGATACCGGTGAAGATACACTCGACGACAATAAAGGAGAGCGTTCTAAACTCCTAGTTACGCGACTGGTGCTGTTAATTGGCGGTTTCCTGATCGCCGTTGCCGCTTCCGGACTCCCTATTGACAAAATCACCGTTATCCTGGGTGCCTTGGGTGTGGGTATCGGACTAGGTTTGCAAAACATCGTCAGCAATTTCGTATCAGGGATTATCCTCATCTTTGATAAAACCATCCGCATTGGCGACGTGGTAGAGCTCAGCAATAAAAAAGGCAGGGTAAAAGAAATCGGGGTTCGTTCCAGCACCTTGCTTAGCGATGACGGCGCGGAAATTATCATTCCTAATGGCACCATCTTATCCAACAATATCATCAACTGGACGCTCAGCAATAACCATATGCGCATAGACATGGTATTCACCATTGCCAAGCCCTTTAATGGTCCTGAGGTCATAACAATGGTCAAGGAAATCATCAAAAGCAATGAGAACATATTTGTTAATAAAGAACCAATAGTCATCATTAGTCCGGTCAACAAAGTAAACAGCACTATCAAAATATACTTCTGGTGTAAAGACATCTCACAGGCCGAAACAACAAGGAGTGATATCAATGAACAAATATTTAACCTTTTAGAGGAAAAGGGCATTGAAATTTTATAATTTGCACAATCAATTGACAACAATTTAACACCATAGATGAGAACAATCATACCGGTAAAATCTAAAAAAGAGCTCAGTGCTTTTATTGATTTTCCACACGACTTGTATGCACATGATCCGAACTACGTGCCGGAACTGTGGATCGCACAAAAAGATCTGCTCACTACTCACCCCTTCCATAAACACTCTTCATTGCAGACTTTCCTGCTCTATGACGGGGACAAAATTATCGGGCGGATTGCAGCCATCTTAAACAACAGTCACAATACGATGAACAATGCCAACGACGGTTTTTTTGGCTTCTTCGATTGTATCAATGACCAGTCCGCAGCCGATCTTTTAATAGATACTGCCGTGAAGTGGTTAAAAGAAAAAGGCGTGACCGGTAAATTAATGGGTCCAGTAAATTTCTCTACCAATGAATCATGCGGTTTGTTAATTGAAGGATTTGACTCTCCACCCGTGGTGATGATGCCTTATAACGCGACTTACTACCCTGCTTTACTGGAAGCTACTGGTCTGCATAAACAAGTAGATCTTATTGCCTGGATTTTTAGAGGTGACAACTACGATGACCGTTCCGTGAAACTCATGGACAGACTCGAGGAGCGTTTAACGCGTCAGAAGATCACTATCCGTAAGATCAACATGAAAAACTTCAAACAGGAGGCAGAAAGCTTGAGAGAAGTTTACAACAAAGCATGGGATAAAAACACAGGTTTTGTGCCTTTGAATGATGAAGAGTTTGATTACCAGGCGAAAGACCTGAAACTGGTACTTGATCCTGACTTCTGTTTCGTTGCAGAACAGGATGGTAAAATCGTCGGATTTGGCGCTGCCATTCCGGATATGAACCAGATCCAGATCAAAATTAAAAAAGGACGTTTGCTGCCGACCGGCATCTTCAAATTGTTATTGGGCAAGAAGAAGGTAAAAGGAATCAGAATCCTGCTGCTGGGTGTAATTGACGGTTACCGCAAAATGGGAATCGAAGCTTGTCTCTATGGAAATATCATTAAATCTTACCGCAGAAAAGGATTTGAATATGCGGAAGCAGGATGGACTTTAGAGCATAACGACCTTGTGAATAATGCGATTATCGCCATTAAAGGTGAGCCGTACAAGAAATACAGGATCTACGAAAAGCCGATTTAGATCAGACAAAACCTATTGAACTCAAATACAATAACCAGTTGTGGTAAAGCAATTTATGACAACTGGTTTAAATTTTAATTCAATCCAAAGCTCAAGAAAAACGTTGTCCCTGCTCCCTCTTCACTTTCAAACCAGATCTTGCCGTTCTGCAGCTCCACATAGTTTTTCGATAAGACCAAACCAAGCCCCACACCTTTCTCGTTGTTCGTTCCATAGGTCGACTGACTCTTTAAGGAGAAAACCTGCTCATGGTTCTCTTTTGCTATTCCAATCCCATTGTCACTAATGATGATGCAGCATTCTTGATCACGCGCCTCATAACTTACACTTATCTTTCCTCCCGGAGGTGTAAACTTGATCGCATTGCTGATAATATTACGCACGACCAGCTGCAGCATATCCGGGTCTGCAGTAACGACCATTTCATTTGGCGCCGGACAGATCAGCTCGATCCCTTTTTCCTTCGCCATATGCTGCTGTAACATCACCGTAGGGTTCAGCGAACGCTCCAGGTTCACCTTTACAAAATTAAGCGAGATGCCATCCATCTGTGCCTTAGACCAGGAAAGGATATTCGTTAACATCTCTGAAGTATGTTTTGTAGAATTCAGGAGGTTTTCCTGAATGTGCGACTTCTCCTCCTCCGTCAGATATACCTGTTTCAGTAACTCCAGGTAATTCTGCACCGATGCCAGTGGTGCCCGTAAATCATGCGCTACGATAGAAAAAAGCTTGTTCTTCGCCTCATTCGATTTCACCAGCTCCAGTTCACGCAGGTCAGCCAGTCGCTTTTCTGTATAATAGTTACTTTTGATCAGCATGATGATAATCACCAGCAGCACAAAAAAGATCAGATACGATTGTGCCTGGTCCATCAACCTTGTGGCCGAATCATCATACAATGGAGTAACCCATTCCGGATGCAGGTATTCCGCGGCAATCAAGGAGATTAAAATGGTGCAGTTCAGCGGTATCCAGACTTTCAGTTGTTTTTTTGGCGCCACCGCCAGCAGGATAAACGTTATAGCAGTTAACATCAATAAATTATCCCCATTAGAGCCACCAGTCAAAAAATATACGCCGATACATTCTGCATTACCAAGAGCACCCAGAATAATGATGCTCAGGCCCGCCCTGCCCTTGTAACGCGACAAATAATACATCAGCCACAGTACCGGGATAAACGCGAAAGCATAAATAGATTCGGCCGCCATACCGATGATACAGGTGATGAACCCGTTAATGGTCAGCAGTACTGTAGCGATAATTACAATAGCGTGGAAAATTCTTGCCTCTATATCGAAATTATCTGAATCCCCTATAAAGGTATTCCATAATTTGGCGATATGTTTAGAGAGGGCTTTCAAGGTCATGCGGTGACACAAATATAACAATTAAACTGAATTGTATTACCTTGAATAGCAGGTAAAATCACCCGTTTCACAGAAAATAATTGTAAATCAGTACCATCAGGCAGCTAACTCTCCCGCACTGCCAATTCCAGGATCTGCACCGCTTCGGCAAGCTCGGCGCTGGTCAGGTTTCCGAATCCCAGTCGCATCGCCGTGAAACTATCCGTCTGGTACAGCAATTCCTGCGGCAGGTAAAGGTTCCTTTTTAGACAATTTTTACTGATCCGCATCAGGTTCAGCTTGGGATTCCATTTGGTCCATACCGACAATCCACCCGGAGGAGAGATAAATGAAACCTCCTCTCCCAGATGCTGTTGCAGTAATCCAGTGAAAGTATCCCTTCGCTCCTGATAGATCTTTACTGCCTTCTTTAAATGACGCTGAATTTCCTTTTCTTCCAGCAGTTCCGCTAAGGCCTGTTCCATCAGCATGTCCCCCTGGCGGTCGACCAGCCTCCTGAACTTCGCCATTTCCTGGATCAGGTTTTCTGGCGCAACCAGGTAACCCGATCTGAACCCTGGTGCGAGCGACTTACAAAAAGAGCCGATATACACCACCATGCCATCCGTATCTGCGCTCGCCAGCGGCAATACCGAGTTCCCGTTGTAATGAAAATCGTAGTCATAGTCATCCTCAAGAATGATAAAACCATAAGCGGAAGCCAGCTGTAACAGTTCCATACGGCGTTCCGGCGACAAAGTCACTGTCGTGGGATAATGGTGATGCGGCGTCAAATACAGTAACCTGATCTTTTTCTTTTTACACAGTTCCCTGATCGCTTCCACAGAAATACCATCCGCATCTACCGGTACCGAGATGATCTTCCCCCCACATTGCTGGAAACACATGTTCGCCAGGTAGTAACTTAAGTCGCCCACAATCACATGATCTCCCGGCGCAATCAGCATGCTCGACGCAAGGTAAATACTCATATGTATTCCCCTCGTAGTTAAAATGTTAGACTTGCTAATATGAAGTCCCCGTGTATTGTTCAAATACGCAGCCAGCGTCTCCCGGAAGAACTCATTCCCTTCCACATGCGAGTAACCAAAATGGCGATAATTCGTCTTGCTCTTCAGGATGCCACCATACACTTTAGACAACCTGTCCAGCGGCAACAACCGGATATCCGGCAATCCGTCATTAAACTCCAGACCTGTCCCGCTATGTACATTCGCTGCATCCAGCAACATACTCTGCTTAAAACTATAACCCGTTTGCGCCGGATAACTCGTCAGGAAGCCCTGATCATATTCCTTTAACGCTGTGGTCTCCTCAGGCGTATTCTGTCGAACAAACGTGCCTTTATTCGGCCGTATTTCCGTCCAGCCCTGCGCATCCAGTTCGTCATATGCCGCAATGATCGTTTTCCGGTGTACCTCCAGTTCATCCGCCAGACTCCTCGTGCCCGGCAACTGGATGCCCGCTACCAGTACCCCACGCTGAATCGCGTTGATCATCTGGTGCGCCACCTGTAAATAAACCGGCCTGTCGAGCCCCCTATCTATCGCGATAACTGTTTTAAAAGGAATTTTAACCGGACTACTCATAAACTGAAAACTGGTACCATTGAACTATCCGGCAAGATAATACTTTTGGCGAAATATCAGTACAATGGAACTCACACAACTTTTAAAACAGATCGTAGGAAACAACGATTCTCATACCCGTTTTCTCAATACCCTCTCTCTGCAGGAGAATATCGGCGCCAGGAAAATATCCGCCAGCGAGCAGCCCGAGACCACTTCTTTCATGGTATTGAAACATGCTGCCGAAGAACACCGCCATGCCTTTTACCTGAAAAAACAAATTCAAAAAATTGCCTCTGATGCCTGCCCCACCTATGCGCCGGAATACCTCCTCGCACCCCACCGTAGCAAGTATTACCTCAACAAACTCGACCTGGAAACTGCCCGCTATCTCAAAACCACGTTAGGCCTCAACGGAGCCGCCTTAAAATACGGCTGCTATCTCTTTGTTACCTACGCTATTGAAGTACGTGCAGATATCTTATACCCTATCTATCAGCAGGTTCTGGATCAATCGAAAAGCAAGGTCAGCGTTAAAAACATCATCATTGAAGAGCAGGGACATTTAGAGGAAATGATTGCACAACTGAACTTATTTTCCTCAGAATGGGAAATTCACGCCCAATCCATCACTACTATAGAGCAAAGATTATATGACAGCTGGATCCAGGATCTGGCGGATGTCTTGTAAGCAGCAAAAACAATCGACTATAAACCTATGAAAACACTCCCGCCGATGAATTCCTCTATTCAATTAATGCTTGCCCGTCTCCAAAAACGTCACGAAGAAAATGCCTTCCGAAGTCTGAAAGTAACAGATGGCCTCGCTGATTTCTGCTCCAACGACTACCTCGGATTATCACGCTCCACCCTGTTAAACTTAGTCATTAAGACGACTATCTCCTGTAATACTTTAAGTGTATTGGGCTCTACCGGCTCAAGATTACTCACCGGCAACTCTGGCTATGCAGAACAACTCGAGCGTGATATTGCCATCTACCATGAAGCGGATAGCGGACTCATCTTTAACTCAGGATATGACGCCAACCTGTCCTTGTTCTCTTCCCTGCCCCGCAAAGGAGACACGATCCTGATGGATGAATATATCCACGCCTCTATCATCGATGGTGCGCGATTAAGCTTTGCCCATCGAATGAAGTTCAGGCATAACGACCTCGAAGACCTCGAAAAGAAACTCAAACGCGCAAAAGGAATTTGTTATGTCGCCATAGAAAGCGTTTATTCCATGGATGGGGATATTTCAGATATTTTGGGCATCGGACAACTTTGCGCGCAATATGGCGCAAACCTGATCGTAGATGAAGCCCATGCTTTTGGTGTGCTCGGCATGGGCCTTGTCTGCGAAATGGAGGCCTGCCACCTTGTCTTTGCACGCGTGGTGACCTTCAGTAAAGCCCTTGGTCTGCACGGAGGGATTGTTTTGGGTCCGAAACCCCTCAAAGATTACCTCGTCAACTTCGCGCGACCATTCATCTACAGCACCGCACTATCACTCCATTCCCTGGTGTCTATCCGCTTGGCCTATGACCATCTCCTCGAAAATATGGATCTCGTGGCCCAGCTCGCAGAAAAATCTATCCTCTGGGTGCAACATATGCCCGCACAAAGTATGCTCGAAAGCACACAGAACCCAACCGCTATTCAATGCGTTTTTGTCAACGATAATTCCAAGGCCATTGCCTACAGCAGATACCTGCAGGAAAGAGGTTTTGACGTGCGGCCCATCCTCAGTCCCACTGTACCTAAAGGCACAGAAAGACTCCGGATATCTTTACATATTCACAACACAGATAGAGAGATACGAAACCTATGTAGAGTCTTTCATCAATTGGTAAACGATTTAAGTCCGGCCCAATAATGTTCAATAAACCACTCTTTGTTACAGGGATCGGCACCGATGTCGGGAAGACCATTGTCTCTGCCGTATTGGTAGAACAGCTGAAGGCCGACTACTGGAAACCCGTTCAGGCCGGCGATTTACACCATACCGATAGCCATAAAATCCAGCAGCTCATTGTGAATATGGAAACTGTGGTGCACCCCGAAAGATACCGCCTCAAAATGGCCGCTTCCCCACATAAAGCAGCCAAAGCAGAAGGCATTACCATCAGCCCTGAAGATTTCACCCTGCCCAGCAGCTGCAGACCATTGCTTATCGAAGGTGCAGGCGGACTCTTTGTCCCATTGTCCGACACCTTTCTGATGATAGACCTGATCGCACAATTTGACGCCGAGATCGTCCTTGTGGCCCGCGACTATCTCGGCTGTATTAACCATACTTTACTCAGCATTGATGCCCTGACCAGTCGCGGGCTGAAGCTAAAACATGTAATTTTTAACGGGGAATTTGACCTCGACACCCTCGATGTTATCATCAGCCATATCCCCCTTAAAACCACCTTCAGCGAGTTGCCAGAATTTCAAGCATGCACCCGTTACGCCATTGCCTGTGCACCTATACAAATACCTATCAAATCATAATCAGTACTTTACAACCCACAACTCAACAATAACATGACCCAACAAATAGAATTACGCAACGACTGGACAATTTCCGAAATTAAAGCCATTTATGACCAGCCTTTGCTCGAATTGATCTACCAGGCCGCCACCGTTCACCGCCTCTATCACAAGGCCGGCGAAGTGCAGGTCTGCACCCTGCTTTCCGTAAAAACCGGAGGCTGTCCCGAAGACTGCTCCTATTGCGGACAAGCCGCCCGTTACCATACCGGCATCACCGTTAAATCACTCATGTCCAAACAAGACGTGGTCGCCATTGCCCAGCGCGCAAAAGATGCCGGCTCTTCCAGGTTCTGTATGGCTGCCGCTTGGCGCGAAGTAAGAGATAACCGCGACTTCGATACCATCCTTGAAATGGTCAGCGGTGTAAACGAGATTGGATTAGAGGTTTGCTGTACCCTCGGCATGATCACCCAGTCCCAGGCAGAACGTTTACAAGCAGCCGGACTTTATGCCTATAACCATAACCTCGATACTTCCGCAGCACATTACGAGGAAATCATTACCACCCGTACCTTCGACGACAGGCTCTCCACCATCAACCATGTCAGGAAAGCAGGGATCTCCGTTTGCTCCGGTGGGATTATCGGGCTCGGCGAAACCCATGAAGACAGGATCAATATGCTCCATACCCTTTCCACCATGCCCCAGCATCCAGAATCCGTGCCCGTAAATGCTTTAGCCAGGGTAAAAGGAACTCCATTAGCAGATTTACCTAAAGTAGACAGCTGGGAAATGGTCCGCATGATTGCCACTGCCCGCATCCTGATGCCAAAAGCAATGGTAAGATTAAGCGCTGGTCGCGCTGAAATGAGTATCGAAGAACAATCCTGGTGTTTCATGGCCGGTGCCAATTCGATTTTCACCAGCGAAAGCGAAGAGTTGCTCGTTACTCCCAATCCCAGACTCGACGATGATAAAAAGATGTTCCAGCTCCTGGGATTGAGACCAATGGTTAAAACCGCGCAATCCACAGCAAATCAAGTACCAGCAAACAGCCAGATATGAACTTAGCAGAAAGGGATGCCAAAATCATCTGGCATCCTTATACCCAGATGCAAACCGCTAAAACCCCAACCGGGATCGTCAGTGCCAAAGGTGCCTGCCTTTACGATGAAGAAGGAAATGAGATCATTGATGCGATCTCTTCCTGGTGGGTGATTACCCATGCCCATTGCCATCCTTACATCACCACACGCGTAAATGCCCAGATGCAGCAACTCGATCAGGTGATTTTTGCCGGTTTTACCCATGAGCCCGCAGTCATGCTCGCAGAAAAGCTGCTCGCCATTTTACCCGCTAACCAGCAAAAAGTCTTTTACAGCGATAACGGATCTACCGCTGTGGAAGTCGCCCTTAAGATGTGCCTCCAGTTCTGGTTCAATTCCGGTGCGCCCCGCAAAAAGGTATTAGCCTTTGAAAATGGTTACCATGGTGATACTTTCGGCGCCATGTCCGTTAGTAGTCGCAGTGCCTGGACCGCACCCTTCGACCAGCTCCTTTTCGAAACCATTTTCATTCCTCTACCTACGCCCGACAATCTCAATTTGCTTTACGCCGAGATCTTGCAACACAAAGACCAGCTCGCCTGCTTTATCTACGAGCCCCTGATCCAGGGTTCTGCAGGAATGCTCATGTACCATGCCAGCCCACTAGATCAACTCCTCCAATTCTGCAAAGACAACCAGATCCTCCTGATCCAGGATGAAGTCTTTACCGGCTTTGGCAGAACAGGAAAAAACTTTGCCGCAGATCATTTGGTACAGCAGCCCGATATCATGTGTTTCAGCAAAGGCCTTACAGGCGGTTTAATGCCATTGGGAGTTACCACCTGCACAGAGACTCTCTACATTGCCTTTTTATCCCAGGACAAGCTTAAAACCCTTTTCCACGGCCATTCTTTTACAGCCAATCCATTGGCCTGCACCGCAGCAGCTGCCAGTATAGATTTATTGCTCCAGCAAGACACCCAGGATCACATCACCAGAATCTGTCAGCAGCATCAATTATTTAAAGAAAAACTGACAGGACATTCCGGCATTAAAGACATCAGGCAGACCGGAACCATCCTTGCCATAGAATTTTATACACCAGAAAACAGCGGTTACTTCAGCAATCTAAGAGATGCCTTGTATACCTACTTCCTGGAACATCAGATCCTGCTCCGGCCTTTAGGGAACATCATCTATATCCTGCCACCCTATTGTATCACCAATCAGCAGCTTCAAAAAGTTTACCACACCATTGAAAGCGCTCTAAATCAATTCACTCTACATCGCCCCTAATCAATTCAAAAAAACAAAACCCCGGGTTTCTTGACGAAACACCGGGGCTTGAATCCCATAGGCAGGAGATTATAATAACAGCTGATAATCATTCAAGTAAACCACCTTGTCATATTCAGCCTCGTGTTTTTTCAATAATTTCTTCACCAGCTTCGGATCATTATAATGGATAAAATAATCCGCTATCAGGACCTTCGACAAACAAATCAATGCACCATCGTACTTAATTAACAGCTCCGGCACGCCTTCCCCGCAAAAGATCATGAACCGCATTGGCTTCCCAATATCCGTATCCCTGATGTTGTACAACTTGCTGCCCCGATAATTCAACACGCCCAGATCTTCCAGGTGATACGAAGTGATAAAAAATTCACTCAAACTAATTCCGTAGATCTTACATAACTCAGGGATCAGTGGAAGCAGATCATCCTTTAATAATTCCCCTCTTTCAATATCCATTACAATTCTATTTGCCAATTGCCTGTGGCCCGGAGTTACGATGTTCTCCCTTAGATCCCTCTTAAAGTTCATACGCGCTATTTTAAACAAAAATAACCCTTTTGCTTAAAATAACAAATTTATAATCACCTGAATTACAATTACTTTAGCTAAATCATTTTAATAAAAAAGGAGCCAATAAAAATATTAATCCAGAATAATCTCCTTCAGTTTAGTATATAAATTCCGTTCATGCCGATAGATTTCCCTGTTCACATGCGAGCGTTCTGCAGGATGTTTAATGATCTCCCTGATGTCATCAATAACCGTTGGACTGTCCAGGTTAATTGTCCTGAAAAAACGTTCATCATAAATATCCCCTACATTCGGTGCACCATTATAAATCGGGATCGTATTACACATTGCACAGTCCACAAACTTCTCCGTAACATAGTTTTTCTCATTACAGTTCTCCAGCGCAATCGAATACTGATACGGCAGCAGACCCGTGTATTTGAAATCCAATTGCCCCCGAAACCTTTTGTCATCAATTTCCAACCTGCGACCATAAATTTCGATATCCAGATCAGAGTCCAGGATTTTCTCCAATAAGCCCATTCTTTTGCGGTAATTCCCCTGATCCCGGTTAATATGTGAAACGATGATCGATAACTTCTTCGGTTTGTCCACTGCCTGCACAAAGTCCCAGAAAGGATTCATTACCCTGTCGTGGTAAAACATGTAAGACGGACACTCAATCACTTCCCCACCCAGCTCTATACCCAGCGTCTCCCTGAATAAATTCGCATCATGCACCAGCAGGTAATCGCTGCCCGTCAGAAAATCCGTCCGCTCAAATGCCGGACTCCAGGAAGGTTCCTGCACCACTGTGATAATCCCTGCCGTTTTCTTGATCGGATCATTTGTCCGGTTAAACACTACCGCAAAATCATAATCCCTCTTCGTCGTGAACGTAATCTGCTGATCATTTACTATGTAATTTGCCAGGAAACGACCTAACAGTCCGTCCGAGGAGTCGTAATTAGAGAAAAATCTTACCTTCATCATAGCGGGTTTAATGGTTCTCCCTAAGTTAAGCATAGGCCATTCGCCATCATATACACAATCAATTATGAGACATTTGACCCAAATTGATCAGATATCCTAGAAACGAAAAATCCGCAGCCTTTTACGGTCTACGGATTCTCTAATCATGTTTTAATAGTCTTATCAGATATAAAGTACGATTTTTTGATGAAAATCTTGTACGACTATCAATTAATGACCCCACCAGTTCGAAGAGAAAGGCCGCATTTATTGAGAGATAAGATGGCGGCCTTTTCAGAAACTGGCAATTGTTCTGCTATTTAAAAATACAGATTCAAGTCGTCCCACCTATTTCTGTCAATGGTATAGTGTATTGTTTTTCATAGGTCTCCCATTTTAGATGGAAATATTTTTTGGTTAGATTCAGCAGGTCAAATTACGGGGAATAAAGGAGCGTCAACTAAAACTCAGCCGGGGCTTGGCAAACCCGTAGTATCCGCTTCCTTTTTCCTATTCCCAGTTATAAGAAAAGTGCGATATTTTGTCGTACTCTCCCAATTCAATATGAAAATAATTTCAAATAATGTTATGGCGTTATCGGAGTCAGGATTGCTGTGTACCCTCCACCCGCCGCCATTTCCATTGAAAGTACATCACCAGCCGAGATTTCTTTATTAATCATCTCATAATCCGCTGCATGTTTAGCTACATTGATTCCATCTTTCAAGATCTCCATCTTATACTTTTTGCCATCCAGGAATTTCATTGGAATGGAGAAAGTTCTCGCTTCCCAGTTTGTCATACCACCGATATACCATTTGCTACCATTCTTCCTCGCGACAGCTGCATATTCTCCAATCTTTCCTTCCAATGCAATCGTTTTGTCCCATGTGGTGGGAATTCGAGAAATATAATGTGTGTAAACCGGCTCTCTTTTATAATTAGATGGGTTATCACAAAACATCTGCAATGGCGCATCATACATTACATACATCGCTGTCTGATGCGCTCTCGTTCCCCTGCTCATCGGAGAACCAAAGTTCACATAAAACTCATCCTTATTCGTATTGATCATGGCACCAGGTGTATAATCCATAGGTCCCGCTACCATCCTCGTAAATGGCAAAGTCGTATTGTGTACAGGTGTGATGGCTGATTCCCATTTGTTGTTTTCCATTCCTCTCACCCCTTCATAATTGATCAGGTTAGGATATTCGCGATTCAAACCTACAGGTTTATAAGCACCATGCATATCCAACAGTAACTTCCGCGCTGCAGTAGCTTTAGCGGCGCGCTCATAAAAGTTCACCATATATTGGTCTGCCCTGGCCATGAAATCCACCTTTACACCCTTCACCCCCCATTTTACGTACTGATCAAGGATTTGATCCATGTTCACATCTAAAGGCTTCCATAATGCCCATAAAATAACGCCGACTTTTTTACTGTTCGCATAGCTGATCAAGGATTCCAGATCCAGCTCTTGATTTGGCGCCCGCAAATCAGTAGTTGTGCGCGACCAGCCTTCATCAAGAATGATATACTCTAAACCATATTCAGCAGCAAAATCTACATAATACTTGTAGGTCGCTGTGTTGACGCCCGACTTAAAATTGACCCCATACACATTATTGTCATTCCACCAATCCCAGGCCACCTTTCCCGGTTTGATCCATTGCGTGTCTTTCAATACATTAGGTTTTGCCAGTTTATATACCAGTTCATTCTCCAGCAATCCTTTATCATCCGGACTAATCACCACCACTCTCCATGGATAAGTTCTATTGCCACTCGTCTTTGCATGGTAATCAGCTTTTTTGACAATTACCTCTGCCCGATCAGAATTCTCTTTTGGTTTTGCTTCAAGAATCACTTTAGGAAAGCGGCCACTCAAACTATTTCCCCCTGTTCCGAAAAGAAATAAGTTAGGATAGTCTGTTAGATCAGATTCAGTGATCACCATTTTAGTTCCTGCATTTGTAGCTACGTACAGCGGCAGATAACCATAGGTATCAGCTGGAATTTCAACCAGATTAGTTACCTTAAAATCGGCCTCATAATGCGACTGCAGTTCTTTATTATCTTCCTTTGGCAAATAGATTTTACAATTTTCATTAAAATTGAAGTCGACCTGTTCATTGTTGATTTCCACTGGCTCATTCCCAAAACTCGTTATAAATCGATAAGCGACGCCATCATTATAAGCACGAAACTCCACCGCATAGTTTCCTTTAAAAGTCAGCTTCAATTCATTGTAGTTATCCGCGATCAGTCGATTTTTCACTGGGACTATTGCTGTAATGCTTTCACTGAAAGATTTCAGATCCGCTTTCAAAACCATAGGAGAAATCCCAGCACTTTTTCCGCCATTTAAACTAAGGCTCATCTGACTAGGCTTAATCAATAACTCCTGACCTCTGCTCACAGACCAGCTGATCCTTTTGTCGACCGTAATCCTGATCGTATTTTTTTTATCTGGCGAAGTCAGCGTATAATCTTTGGCATATACAGACGTACAGGTCGCCACCGCAATAAAGAAGATTCTAATCGTTTTGTTTATCATAAATTTATATCTGGTTTCAATCTTATATTGGCCTAAAAAAAAAGTGCAAAGCTTCCCAGCTTTGCACAAACAATCACAATAACCAATTTTTATTTAAAAAATCTAAAAGCACACCTCACCAGGTAAAATCAAGTTTTTCGAACACCTTTGGAATTCCCATTCTTTCCGGCAGATCTATGACATTGATTAAGAAATTTTTCTCATCCAGATAGATGGGTATCTGAAATTCCGATAAATCCTCTTTCACATTAGTTTTCTTACACTGTGTCACATCGAACATAATTCTCCCATAAGTCAGCTGAAATAATAATTTATTCTGCCCGTATTCTACTGCCACGCCCTCTATTTCGCGCATAATCTCCGCTAAGTTGGGCAGCACCCAGCGAATTGGATTAAAATAAATCAGATAGAATTTCTCCGGTATATACTTAAACTGACAATCGAAGAACTTACCCAGCGATTTTCCAACCGGTAGCCGCTTAGGCATAAAGTAAATGTATTCAGGAATTGTTGTTTCAGTCAGGTGGTACATCACTATACCATCTAACGTTTTCAGCACAAGATTCTGCGCTTCAGCATACGCTAAAAATGAATTCAAACTGCTCATAGTTGAGGATTGGAGTTAATTGGACTTCTTGAATAGGAACAAGTTACAAAGATTATAAACGGAGATATTAGCTAGTTTTCTTTTGGGTCATTTGACCTGCACGTTCGGTTTAATAGTATTTAAATTGCCATCTAAACGATTTTAAGATGAGATTACCCCTTGTTTCCTGCATCATGCCAACAGCCGACCGTGAGAAGTTTATCCCCTATGCCATCAGCTATTTTCTGCAACAAAACTATCCACATAAGGAGCTGATTATCATTGACGATGGCAAATACGCAGTGAAACCATTGGTACCAGAGCATCCTCAAATCAAGTATTTTTTTTCTGAGCCTTTAGGCACTATAGGTATTAAAAGAAACTACGCCTGTGAAAAAGCAAGTGGCGAAATCATTATGCATTGGGACGATGATGACTGGCATGCGTACGACTGGATCATGAAACAGGTTTACTTTCTACAAAGTACCGGATCAGATATCTGCGGGATTAAACATGTACACTATTTCTCTGCCATCATGAATATGTTCTGGCAAGGCGATGCCCATAACCGAAACAATCCTAATTCCAGAGTCTGGCTCAACGGCGCTACCCTTGCCTACTGGAAATCATTCTGGGAGAAACATCACTTTCAGGATTTACAAAAAGGCGAAGACGATGCATTCATCCAAACCGAGGGGGCCAAAGTATTTGCACATGACTATATCGATGGTTTCATTGCTATCCTCCATCCCGATAATACCACTGTAAAATCCTTCGAAAACAAAAAATATAAAAAGAATAGTTAGTTATAAATTAAGCGCTCAGCCAACCTTCACCCAGTCGGGCATTCCACTTTTTTTCCAGATAAAAAAACTCATTCGAGGTGATAGATTTAGATTCATCAGCAATTCTTGCATTGATTGTACGGCTATCCAGGTGATCTACCACGGAAGAGGAAACCAACGCGTGCCTCAGTCCTAATACATCCAGCGTATTCGCATAATCATTATCCGCACACCAGAATTCATAATTCTCATCCAGCTTTCCGGTAATCCGCAAAACATCACGCTTCAGGAACAAACACCATCCTGCCACTTCATACCGAATCCTGTAACCATCATAAAGCCCATTATTATACTCGAAACCCATTTGGGGATGATGCACTGAGCAAAAGGGAGAAACACTGCTCAGGTTAGGATATCTATTGAAGGCTTTCAACAATTCTGTAGCCCATTTGGGATGGAAACGAATATCATTGTTGCAGAGGCAAATATATTTAGAAGAAGAGCTGGCAATTCCGAGGTTCATGAACCTGTGATAACCAAACTCCTCTTCCGGGTAAATAGTTTCAGTTTGTGTATATTGAAAGGGCGCTAAACTTTTTTCAGATTCAACTACAATCACATTGAATTTGATCTTCTTTTCATCTTCAGAAATCATCAAAGAACTAATGCAATGTTCAGTAATCATTTTCAGCTCATCATTTTGTGCATAGCTTAAAATGATAATGTCAATTTCTGTTCTGCCTTCCATAACAAATTTATAAATTCTATCAATACAATCCTAATGTAATCTCTATCTGATTGTTATCAATCAAATCCAGCTTTTCTAACTGCTGCGCCATATAGATGCTCGTCAACCGACCGTTTCCTTCCACCGCTACATAAGGTCCGATTTTATCCACAGCCAATAAGGTAATCCCTTCCAGTTTTACCTCTTTATTTTTGAGCGCATCGTAGATTGCCGCGACCCTTTTATCCAGGTAAGGGATCTTCTGAATCTTCCTTGCTGCATCAGCGATCAGGTAAGAACCACCTGTATTTCTTTCCCAGCCAGGCAATTGCAGCGTATAGACCATGTCCAGATCTGATTTGTTGATCTCCAGAATAGCTTTATACCATTTGATATATTTAGATAAGGAATCTATCAAAGATTGTTTAACCTCCAACACCTGTTCGATCCCTTCCTGTTCCAGGTAACGGTTACCAGAAACTAACATATCCAACGTTTTCTCCCGTTGGGATTCATACAGAGGAATAAAGAACTCAGAATACACTTCGCCTATTGCCCACCTTTTTAAGACCTCATGCCTGTCAATCTGTTCAATTAATTTCATAGATGTCGATTTATGTAACAGCAAATACCTTAACTATATTTGGTTATTTAAGTTACAAAGAATAACATGCGGTAATTAGGAGCGATCAATTATGGGACTTTTGTCCACGTGATATTGATTCAGGTCCGAACAAACTTTATGGGTCAATTGACCCTATATCCGAAAATTCAATTATCTAATTTTACGTCATCATAAACAATTACAAAGAGCTTATGAACGCGTATCCCCTCATCTCCTGCATCTGTATTGCCAATGGCAAACCAGCTTTTTTTGATAAAGCATTAACCTGTTTCGAAAAACAAAATTACCCAAACAGGGAATTAGTTGTTGCCTACTACAAAAAAGATTACCATACCCAAGCTATTATTGAGCAGTCAGTGAAGGAGAATGATTCAAAAATAATCAGCGTAACTTATTGCGATAAAGATACTCAGGATGATATCATTAAGAATACCATTTTGAAGTCCACAGGATTCTATCTGTGTAACTGGAGTGAGGAAAGCTGGCATCATGAAAGCCGTCTATCCTACCAATATAACAGCATGCAAATTGTAGGGGAAAGATTTCAGGCAAGTATCCTTTCGAGGATATGGATCCATGATTATCAGAATAGCCAATCTTACCTTTCCTCCTCTTCCTTATGGCCAGAAACATTCCTGTGCAGAAAAGAATTCGTATTGACCAACTGGCACAAAGACGAGGAATTATCTCTGACACAAATTATTGATTTGTTGTCTGATAAAAAGATGTTATATTCCATTGAAAAAATGCCTTCTCTATATATCAAAGCGCATCACAATGAAGATATAACATCCAGTTTAGATGATACTGTAAATCAAAAAATCTTAGCACTATTAAGCTGATATGATAGTTATATTATTCAATTACAAACCATGAATAACCTTCAGATGGTAGTGTAAATGTATAGTCTACCGTAAAATCCCTGTTCAATTTATAGGACTTACTGCTACCTTCCTTCTCGCGGATTTTTGCACTAGTTGTTAAACCAGTATAATACAGGGGAACCTTAATGGTGCGTGTAATTTTTTCTTTCAAAGGATTGTATAACATGACCAGCCCCTTCTCTTTTAAATTAGGATTAGCATGCAAAATACCATCCCAATCCCTTCCATCTGCTCTTCGCATGTGGATTACATCAGAATTTAGAATTTGCCTGTATTTCTTATACCACTTTACCACATTTATAACCAACTTTTTGGTTTCTTCCGTATCATATAATCTTGGCCCACGGTAGCAGGCCTGAATTCCAGCACCATAATACTGCATCATTAACTGTTCATAATCTACTAAATGCTCTGCCAGAGGCTCCAACGTAGCGGCTGCTCCACCTCCTCCGTATTCAGTCAGAGGTACAAATCCCCAGCTCATAGAAGGAGTCTTTTCCCAGGTACCATCATAAATGTTCTGACGGTTTAGAATCTTTTGCTGCGCTCGTGGCAATTTAAAATTTACCTCCCTGTAACCCAATGCAATTTTATTGGATCCATCCAGAAAATACCAATCCGGCGAATTGATATAAATACCGCGGGCATTCAGCCAGTGATATAATTCTTTCTGCATTTCCATTTGTCGCCATTGAGAATCTTCCGCATTTTTATGCCCTGGGTGTTTAGTCGACCCACAAATATCACCAGGATACGGGCCGTCATTTTCCCAGATATCAAATCCGGTCCTCGTAAAGAAACGTTTGATATTCTCCTTATACCAAATGCCCCATTTACTACCAAAACATGGCGCATGACCAAACAATGCCCCTCCTGGCTTATTCGTTTTCGGATCAATCACATCTTCTTCGTCATTAATTCTACGGGAGCTAAATAAAGAATAACAACCAATGCTGATATTCTTACTATGTGCATACTCTGCAATCTTTTTCCATTTGTTCAGATTCGCCTCGCTTGTATCTTCCATATGCAGATGACTGCCGAAACTGATGATAACAGCTTCATATCCTGTTACAGCGCACTGATCAATAGCTGTATACACCTGCTGATCATTTGTACTCACTAAATGCATGAAAATTGGATTCGCAGATGACCAGGGAGCTACGGCACCATACATTTTCCTGATCGCCAAACCCTGTGCTTCCCGGTCATAACTATCCATCAGCAACTCATGGGTGCGCACTGAATTAAAAGTTTCACCAGGCTTAAGTTCAATTCCTGGCGCATGATCTGGATAAATCTCCAAAGTAACTGGCGTATCATATAGATAACTGACCTGCGAAGTATAACTCTTATCAGATTTCCAATGCGTGGTCTGATCACTTTGTGCGTAACGCATGGAATTGTTAAAAGCATAGTTAGTTTCGAAATATATTCCTTGTGGTTTTTTGAACTGTTCAAAAGTTCCGGCTACCGCACTCTCCTCTTCTACCATTCCCAGCACTTCATTCACCACACTGTCCAGCTTAAAAGTCTTAGTACCATTATTCACAAGGGTTAGCGACTTTACGATCAATGGCAAGCTATCATAAATCTCGTAATTCACTTTCACTGATAATCCCGCTAATTCTTTAGCTCCTGGTTTAAACAGGAATGAGATAGTTTTACCCGTACCATTATCTTTGTTCATTGCCCAGAATTTGTTCTTCCAATTCAATTGAGAGACAATCGGCTTGACCTCAAATGAAACATATTGAAAAGCATTGGGATTCGTCGTGAAGCTATCTACCCATTCAGGTAATAGGTAACCTTTTTCTTTTTGCCCCTCTAAACCACCTACTGTGTACTTCTTTCCGTTTATATTAAGCCTCGCTTCCTCCCTGACTGCCCGTATAAATTGTTTTCTTGTTTTTAAATTAACAAAATCTGTACAGCCCATATTAGGAGACAATCTGAATGCTCTCTTTAACAAACCATTGGAAAGCACTATACCTTTACCATCAGCGGTTTGATAAATTTCAGCTTTCTTAGTGATTGGTTTTACCAGCCAATCTGTATTTAAATAAGATTGTTTATCAGGATTCCAAATGGTTAATGTTTGCGCTGTTACGTAAAGTACATTTGTTACGATCAAAAATGCGGGAAGGATGATACGAGTAAAAATCATTAATATTCTTTATTCTCATAGTTGACATTATATACAAATGTCCCATAACTAAATCAAATATGTAATCACCTTTTTAATCTTGTTGCCCAGAATGGATAATTCTCACCGTCTCTAACAAAATCATTAAAATAGGTTTCATCTGGAATAATTTCGGAGCCATACCACTTTCTTATTATGCTAAATACACTTTGATCATGCCGCGCATCTATAAATTCTTCATTTTTAATAACAGGATCGTGGTCATCAATAAATGCCTCAGGAAAGGTACATAAGGTCTCGAACCACTTATTGACAAGCAGCATACTGTGGTCACACTTTTTAAGAAGAAAAACTGTTGCCATCAACTGATTTGTGTGAATAATATTTGATGGAGAATCGAAGAAATTAAATACTTCCTGCTTCGTGTATTCGACTTCTTTATGTGGTAATTCAAAGGCCAGACTGCCGGTCTTAGATTTACTTAATAGCTCTATGTAATCCTCAAAACGCTTCTTCCCATTTTGATTTATCAAACAGCCTACATCACAGTATATCAGCACATCCCCTTCAGGCAAAGTTTCAAATACTTTTCTAACAAAATAAGGTTTCCAGATCCAATATCCACCGCCTTTTGCATTTCTCAATATTGAAGTAAATTGAATAACAAAGTCACGATCCATATCTTCTGGTCCGTAAACAATAATTTTATCAAAGAATCCAGATTCAACCGCAGTACTGAAAAAAATATCTTTTTGAGACATATAGTTGTGGTCACCATAACTCAGTAAATGTATATCCATAGCATTAAATATTTGAGTTAACAATTTAGCGAGAATTCAACGTCAATTATTTACAACCTGGCATTTGCGACAAATGACTAACTAAAAAATCTCAAGGAATAATAAAGCGCTAACATGGTTAGAAATCACGCTTTATTATTCCAATAAAAAATATTACTCTTATTTAAGATTGATTAATAATCATCGTTCAGTG
>Ga0247813_10000257_pt1 | contig 59358 bp, 74 predicted proteins | sample UWRJL169409C1_FD_180719 | JGI IMG/M metagenome (GOLD analysis project Ga0247813, IMG submission 180719) | Plant litter microbial communities from Arlington Agricultural Research Station in Wisconsin, United States - UWRJ-L169-409C-1 | ecosystem: Environmental > Terrestrial > Plant litter >... | reverse complement strand
CCAAGGCACCCGATGATCGGGGCCAGCGTGTCCGTGAGTCACGACCAAGGCAAGCGGCCAGCACCATCCTCACCAGCCAGTCCCAGACCAGCCACCCCAAGACTCACAGCGTGTCCGTACGACCTCGGCGCCGCAGGTACGACCTCGTCTACGTCCCCGCGCCTCGTCGGGCGGCGAGCAGCTCGCGGGTGAAGGGGTCCTGGGGGTCGGCGAAGACGTCCTCGACGGGTCCGCGCTCGACGACGCGACCGTCTTTCATCACCAGGACCGTGTCGCAGACCTGTCGTACGACGGCGAGGTCGTGGGAGACGAAGACGATCGACAGGTCGCGGCTGCGCTGGAGGTCGAGCAGCAGCCCGAGGATCTCGGCCTGGACCGTCACGTCGAGGGCCGACACGGGTTCGTCGCAGACGAGGACGTCGGGCTCGAGGGCGAGCGCACGGGCGATCGCGAGCCGTTGACGCTGGCCGCCGGACAGGCTGCGCGGACGCCGGCCGAGCACCTCGGGCGGCAGCCGCACGGCGTCGAGCAGCTCGACGGGTGCCGCGGTCGAACGCCCTCGGGAGAGCGCCTCACGCAGGATCCGTCCGGCGGTGTACCTCGGGTCGAAAGACCCGAGCGGGTCTTGCGGCACCAGCTGGACCCTGTGGCGCCGGGTGCGACGCTCGCGGTGCCCGGTCTCGCTCCACGCCTCCCCGTCGAGGGTGACCGTGCCTGTGTCGGGTGCGTCCGCCGCGAGCAGCAGGCGGGCGAGGGTCGTCTTGCCCGACCCGGACTCGCCGACGATCCCGAGGGCCTCGCCGCGTCGCAGCTCCACGTCGACACCGTCGACGGCCTGCACGTGCCCGCCGCCAGGGGTCCGGAACGTCCGCCCGAGCCCACGCCCTGACAGCACGACAGGACCGAAGGTGCTCGCAGCTCCCGGTTTGGGTCCGCGCGGGACGGCTGCCGCGAGGCGTCGGGTCTCAGGGTGCACGGGGGAGTCGAGCACCTGCGCGGTGGGACCTTCCTCGACCACCTCGCCATCGCTGAGGACGACGACGCGGTCGGCCACCTGGGCGACCGCTGCGAGGTCGTGGCTGACGAGCAGCAACGCTGTCCCGGCGTCGCGCAGGGCGGCCAGGGTGGCCAGGACCCGCGCGGCGACAGTCGCGTCGAGGGCCGTCGTCGGCTCGTCGAGCACCAGCAGCGGCGGCTCGGCGACCAGAGCCGAGGCGATCAGGGCGCGCTGGCGCATCCCGCCCGACAGCTGACCTGGTCGCTGCACGATGCGCAGCTCGGGGGAGTCGAGACCGGCCGCGTCGAGGGCCGCGAGGATGCGGTCGCGGCGCTGGGCGCGCGGCACCTTGCGCAGGGCGAGGGTCTCGCCGATCTCCGCCCCGACGGTCCGCAGCGGGTCGAGCGACTGGAGGGCGTCCTGGAGCACGAGCCCGACCTCGGACCCGCGGACCGAGCGCCACCCGCGCTCCGAGAGCCGCCGCACGTCACGCCCACCCACGGTGAAGGTCTGCGCGGCCACCCGGGCGGTCGAGCCGCCCTCGGAGGCGAGCCCGAGGACAGACCGCACGAGGACCGACTTGCCCGAGCCGGACTCGCCGACCACGGCGACGCACTCACCGGGCGCGACCGTGAGGTCGACACCGCGCAGCACGGCGCCGACCCCGGCGAAGGACACCTGGAGCCCACGGATGTCGAGGGCGAGCGGTCCAGCCGGACCGGACCGCTCCACCGAGCCGACCCGGGCAGGCAGCCGTGCCGACCTGGCCGTGGCTGGCAGGTCAGCAGTCGACGTCTCCGCCGCGGCGCGGTCTCGCGTCGTCTTCTCCGGCCTGGCGCTCATGCTGCTCCCACCCGTCCGAGGCGTCGTCCGAGGACCGTCAGCGCGGCCGCCGTCACGGTGATCGCGAGGCCGGGGGCCAGCGTCAGCCACCAGGCGCGAACGAGGTACACCCGGCCTCCGTTGACCATGGCGCCCCACTCTGGGGAGGGCGGCAGCGCGCCGAGCCCGAGGAAGCTCAGCGCCGACACCCAGACGATCGCCTGCCCGACGCCGAGGGTCGCGACCGCGACGAGCGGCCACAGGGTGTTGGGCGCGATGTGCTTGAAGAACACGAAGAGCGCCGGCTGACCCTCGAGCCTGGCAGCCTCGACGTAGGGGCTCGCGGCGACAGAGCGCACCTGGGACCGCAAGATGCGGGCGTAGCCCGGCGCCGTCGCGAGACCGACGGCGACGAGGGTCGGCGTCACGCCCGCGCCCATCACGGAGACGAGCAGCAGCGCGAGGACGAGGGACGGCAGCGCGAACAGCACCTCGATGACACGGCTCAGCGCGCTGTCGACCAGGCGCGGCCCGAGGCCGGCGAGCATGCCGATGACGAGCCCGATGCCCACCCCGATCGCCGTCGCAGCGGCTCCGATGCCGAGGGACTGACGGGTGCCGTGGACGACCCGCGTGAAGACGTCACGACCGGACTCGTCGGTCCCGAACCAGTGCGCGAGGCTCGGCGCGGCGAAGGCGTCGCGCGGAGCGATCGCATCGGGGTCGCCGGGCGCGATCAGCCCCGGCCACACCGTCGCGACGGCCATGAGCAGCACGACGGCCAGGGCGAGCACCCCGGCGACGCCGAAGGCCCCGAGGCGCGCCCGACGCAGGCCGGTCCGGGTACCGCCGCGCTGCCCGGTCGCCCCGCGCACCTGCGTCACCTGCTTCTCCTCTGCTTCAGCTCCATAGTCCTGCGACGCCGTGCCGTGCTCCGGCTGGACCGCCCCGTGGTCCTTCGAGATCGTGCCGTCGGAGCGAGATCGTGACGTGGAGGTCACGATCTCGCTCCGGGGTGCCGAGCTCGCCCCGGCGGGAGGGCGTCCGGACGAAGGGGTCACGATCTTGCTCCCGGGTGGCGAGCTCGCGCCGATCGGAGGGCGTCCGGACGCGGGGGTCACACGATCGCCTTCTCTGGTGCGGCCGAGCGGTCGGGGGTGCTGTCGCGACCTGCTCCGCGCGGGCGGGGGTCGACGATCCTCTCGAGCCCGTCGGCGACGGTCATGACGACCGTGTAGGTGAGGGCGACGACGAGCACGGTCCCGACCACCACGGGGACGTCGCGCGACGACGTCGCGTCGAGGAGCAGCCGCCCGAGCCCGGGCCGGCCGAAGAGCGACTCGACGACGACGGCCCCGCTGAGCAGCGAGCCGAAGGCCCACCCGGACAGCGAGATCGCCGGGAGCGCGGCGTGGCGGAGCGTGTGCCGCCAGAGGACCCGCGACTCCGAGCCCCCGCGAGCCCGCGCCGTCGTCGCGAAGGGTGACGCGGCGGCCTCGTCGAGGCCGTCCCGCATGAGCTGCCCGAGGAACCCGGCGACAGGCACCGCGAGCGTGACGACCGGCAGCACCAGCCCGGCGGGCGACGCCCCGACGCTCGTCGCCGGGAACCACCCGAGGGTGGAGGAGAACACGAGGATCAGCACGGCCCCGAGCCAGAAGTGCGGGACGACCGTCGCGACGATCTCCCCGGCCTGCGTGATGCCCGAGGCCGCGCGGCCGAGAGGTCCGCGCGAGCGGGTCGAGAGGGTCGCGAGCGCGAGGGCGATTACCCAGGCGAGCACGAGGGCGAGCACAGCGAGCAGGATCGTCGAGGGCAGCTGGGCCCCGACGAGGTCGGCGACAGGCTGCTTGCGCGCGTAGGAGTCGCCGAGCCGGAGCGTGACGATCCGTTGCATCTGCACGAGGTACTGGACCACCAGCGGACGGTCGAGACCGTAGTCCGACCGTGCCTGCTCGACGGCCTCCGCGCTCGCCTGCGACCCGGGGCCTCCGAGGATCGCCTCGGTCGGGTCGCCGCCCGCCGCCCGCAGCGCGAAGAACACGACTGTCGTCACGACCCACGCGACGAGGGCGGCAGCCACGACCCGACCGAGGGCCCACCGGAGAACGCTCATGGGGGTGCTGGTGCTCCTAGGAGGTGAGCTGGGTGTCGAGGAAGGTCGGCGTGCCGACAGTGTGCAGGGTACGCACGCCGTCGACGCCGCGCGTCAGGTAGTGGTTCTGCTGGTCGTAGAGCGGCAGGATGAAGAAGCCGTCGAGCACCGTCTGCTGTGCCTGGGCGTAGAGCTCCGCGCGCTCGGTGGGGTCGGTGACCTCGGCCGCACGGTCGAGGATCTCGTCGAGGGCCGGGTCGGAGACCTGCGCGTGGTTGGCGAAGTAGCCGCTCGGCGCCGGGACGATCCCGCTCGAGTGGTAGAGGATCCGCAGCACGTCAGGTCCGACCTTGGTGTACGGGGCCGAGACGATCTCGTACTCGTTCGCGCCGAGGGCCTCGTACCAGCCGCTGAGGTCGAGGGGCGTGATGACGACCTCGAAGCCGACGGCCTTGGCGTTGGCCTGGACCTGCTCGAAGAGCGACTGCTCGGCCGCGACGGACTGGTTGGTGCTCACGGGGAAGCGCACGGTGAGCCGCTGGCCGTCCTTGGTGCGGTAGCCCTCGGCGTCGCGCTCGGTCCAGCCGGCCTCGTCGAGCAGGTCCTGCGCGGCGTCGGGGTCGGTACCGAAGAGCGACTCGTCCGAGACAGCCGTCGGCTCGCTGCTCGACAGCGGCGAGTAGGACCGCGTCACTGTCCCGGCGTAGAGGCTCTCGATGCCGGGGTCGACGTCGGCCGCGCGGACGAAGGCCTCGCGGACGCGGACGTCGTCGAAGGGCGCCTGGCCCGAGTTCAGCTCGAGGCGGTTGACCGAGCCCGGGCGCGGCGCGTCGACGTCGCTGATGTCGCCGCCGGCCTGTGCTGTGGCGATCGCGTCAGGCTGTGGGTTGTCGATGACCTGTACCTCGCCGGACTGCAGGGCGGCGTAGCGTGTCGCGGCGTCGGGGATGAACCGCCAGACGATGCGGTCGAGGTGCGGGGCGCCCTCGTGGGTCGCCTCGGGGGCGGACGTCGCGTAGTCGTCGTTGCGGACCAGGTCGACCTGCTGCTGCGGGGTCCAGCTCTCGACCACGAAGGGCCCTGTGCCGACGGGGGCGGCGCAGTTGGCGTCCATGCCCCGGGCGATGCCCGTCGGCGACTCGATCGCGAGCCACGGCTGGCTGAGCGACTCGGCGAGTGCGGAGTCGGGCTCGGTGAGGTGGAAGCGGGCGTGTGCGGCGTCGACGACCTCGACCTCGGAGACCTTGGCGAGCGCGAGGTACCCGGTCGAGGACTGCGTGGCCGGGTCCTGCAGGTGCTCGACGTTGACCTTGACGGCCTCGGCGTCGAAGGGAGTCCCGTCGGTGAAGGTGATGCCCTCGGCGAGGGTGAAGTCCCAGGTGAGACCGTCTTCGCTGATCTCCCAGCCTGTCGCGAGCCAGGGCAGGATCTCGCCCTCGGCGTCGCGGCCGACGAGCGGCTCGAGCACCTGGGTGGTGAGCATCGCCTGCGGGTAGTTGCCCCCCACGTGCGGGTCGAGGCAGGTGGGCTCGGCGTCGCCTGTCGCGTAGACGAGCGTGCCGCCCTCCTGCGGCTCGGCGGAGGACGACGAGTCGTCGCTGCTGCACGAGGCGAGGACGAGAGCTGCGGCAGGGACGAGGGCGGCCAGGGCGGCTCCGCGCCGGCTGAGGGCGCGTCGGGCGGCGAGCATGAGTCTCCAAGGAATGAGCAGCAGACCGGGCACGGATGTGCGGCGGTGCACGGGTGCGGACGGGTGAGCATCGCCGCACGAGTTTTTGGACTGCGTCCCACAATAAGTCACGCTTCAGGTCCGGTCGCTACGATCACCCCATGAGCCCCGTCACTCCCTCCACCCGCGCAGCCGGCCGTCCGCGTGCCTCGTCCCGCGCGATGCTGGAAGAAGCGGCCGGCGAGCTCTTCTTCGAGCGCGGCTACGCGGCCACCTCCGTGGCGGACATCACAGCCCGTGCGGGTGTCAGCCGCAACACCTTCTTCAACTACTTCGGCGCCAAGAGCGACCTCCTGTGGTCGACCTTCGACGCGACTGTCGCGACGCTGGGGGAGTCGCTGGCCGACCCGCGTCACGACGACGGGACAGTGCGCGGGACGGCACGGGCCGCCCTGATGGAGGTCGCCGGGGCGCTGCGCCCCGACAACGTGTCGCTCGCCTTCACCCACGCCGACACGATGGGCCTCGCCGACGAGCTCCGGCGCTCGGCCGCGGTGCGCGCGAGCGACGTCGCGGTCGTGCTCACGTCTTTTGCCGTGATGAAGGGTGTCGAGCCGCTGCGCGCCGAGGTCGCGGGTGCCGCCTACGCGGGGGCCCTGGTCGCGGCCGTGGGGGAGTGGTCGAGGTCCGGCGCTGTGCGGACCTCGCTGTGCGAGGTGCTCGCCGAGGCGCTCGCGCCGGTCGAGGGTGCGCTGCCCTGACGGTCAGCCCGCGAGGGTCTCCTCGAGGATGGAGAGGATGCCTCGCGCTGCGGTCGGCCCGGTGTTGAGGAAGAAGAGGTCGTCGTCGACGGGGGTGGCACGGTCGTCGGACACGGCTGACAGCGAGGGCCACAGCGGGAGCGACGTGAGCTCGGTGAGGTCGCCGCCCTGCACGCCGTAGAAGAGGTGGTCTGCGTCGGCGAGCGCGAGCTGCTCCGGGCTGAGGTCGATCGAGGTCTCGTCGGTGAAGGCCTGGCTCTCCGGGCGAGCGAGGCCGCTGTCCTCGACGACAGACCCGGCGAAGGACGCCACGCCGAACACCCGGGTGCGGTCCCCGTTCGTCCGCAGGAGCGACACCGTCGGGTCGCCCTCGACAGTCTCGCCGAAGGCCTCGGTGTCTGCGTGGTAGGCGTCGAGCCAGGTCTGCGCCTGCTCGGTGCGCCCGACCGCGTCGGCCAGAAGCAGGAAGTCCTGCTTCCAGTACAACCCAGTGCCCTGCGTGACGACGGTCGGTGCGATCTCGCTCAGCGTCTCGTACAGCCCGGCGGACTCCTTGCCGGCCGAGTTGAGCACGACCAGGTCGGGGGCGAGCGCCGCGAGGGCCTCGAGGTTCGGCTCGGTCCTGCTGCCGAGCGGCGCGACCTCGTCGAGGTCTGCGGCGTCGTCGGGGAAGGCGTCGTAGAGGTACTGCGGGATCATCTCGGCCCCGTCAGCCGCCGTCGACCCTGCCGGCACGACACCCAGGGTGAGGAGAGCGTCGGCCTGTCCTGTCGAGATGACGGCGACCGACACCGGCGCGGAGTCGATCGTCGTCTCTCCGGCGACGTGCACCACCGTGCGGGGGAACGCCCCGTCCGGGGCACCGCTGCCGAGGCCCTCGGGCATGGTCCGGGGCGTGACGAAGCCATCCTCGGTGGATGCCGGTGCGGACGCGCCGGTCTGCTGCTGGGCTGGTGCCTCGGCGCTGGTCGTGCCGGCGCCCGACGAGGCCTCGGAGGACGAGCAGGCGGAGACGGTGAGCGCGAGCACCGCCGCGAGAGCGGCAGCGCGTCGTCGAGAGGTCGAGGTGGAGATCATGGAGCGATCTTAGGCTGGCCTAACTCGTCACGTCGGAGCCGTCGAACCCTAGCTCGTCGATGACGCCTTCGAGTGTGTCCTAGCACCCCGGACGATCTCCGCGGGCGTCGTGCGTGGCCACGGCCCTCACGGCATCATGGTCGGGTGCCCAGCAGCGAGACGTCAGCCGCCGACGAGGACGACCAGAGAGCCGTCGACGCCCTCCGAGAGGTCCTGCGCCGTGCCGTCGTACGGCTCGAGGCTGCTGACGCGCGCGACGAGCCGCTCGCGGAGTACGTCGGGGCGCACCGGGTGCTGCTCGTGAAGCGCAACCCCGTGCTGCGCCCGGTCGGTCGGGCGTGGCGGCTGGGAGCCCTCATGCTCGGGCGCGACGGGACGCTCTACGCGACGGGTGCGATCGTCCGGGCTCGTGAGGCGGGCGTGCGCAACTACCAGTCGCAGTCGGCCGAGGAGCGCCGCGACCTGCGGGCGGCCGCTCTGCGCGGCAAGTTCGAGACCGGCGAGACGGTCAACCACGGCTGGCGGGAGATCTCGCTCGACGCCGCCTCCCTGCGCTCGGGTGAGGGGCCGGTCGTCTTCGCGCCTGACGGCTCGCTCGTCGTGCGGTGGAACGCCGCCCTCGGCGACAGCGCGGTGCGTGACGTCGGTGCCTACGTCGACGAGAGGGTCGGGTTGCTCGTCGACCCGCTCGACATCCCCTAGCCGGCGCCAGTCCTCACGTCGGGTCGTCGGCCGCCGTCCTTGCCAGCCGCGCGAGCCTCGCCCGCGCCGCGTCCTCCGACGTCGAGGACCTCCCGAGGATCATGCCCACACCCCACAGCACCGCGCGGTTCGCGGTGATGGCCGGCCACCATGGACGGCGCAGCCCGAGCAAGCGGCGCTGCTCGGCCGGGATCGAGGCGACCGCCCCGGCGAAGAGGATCCTGTACGCGGGCATCATGGTCCGCCGCAGCGGCGGGGTACGGATGAACCGCACGGCCTCGGCGACGCGCTCGTCGCTCTTCATCGACGGTCGGAAGGCCTCGAAGGCTGCGGTGAGCTCCGCCTTCGACCGCGGCGGGTCGACGACGCCGACCAGCTCGCCGGCCGTCGCCCACTCGCGGACGTACTGGTCGGCGCCCCCGGGGATGGTCCCACCCCAGATCTCGTCGCAGGTGAGGAAGGCGTCGGTGAACACGACGTGCACCCACGACAGCAGCTCCGGGTCGCCTGCGGTGTAGGGGTGCTCGGTCCCGTCGGCCGCGACGTAGGTGCCGACGACCCGGTTGTGGTACCGGCCGACGCGCGTCGACTCCGCCCGGGCCTGCGCGGTGTCCCCGAAGGTCACGGTGAGCAGCCAGCGGATGGTCCCCGACAACCTCCCGAGCGGGTCTTCCTGGTAGCGAGACCAGTCGTGCACCCCGGCCATCGCACCAGGGTGGAGGGTCTGGAGCAGCAGCGCACGGATCCCCGCGATGAGCGTGGCCGTCCCGCCGTGCACGGCCCAGGCGGCCGACCCGGGTCCGAAGAACCCCGCGTCGTCGCCGTCGGCCATCTTCTCCACCCAGGCGGGCTTGCCGGCGTCGTCCCCGGAGAAGGTCGTGAGGAGGTGAGAGCGCCACGTGTCGACCATCCGTCCCATGGGCTGAACGTACCCGCGCTCTCGCGGTCGGGCATCTGGCCGGGCAGCCCGAGGCCGCGCCGGGCTCACGGCTCCTTCGCCCGGGCCCGCGCCCCGGCCCGCCGTCTCGCCGTCGGTGGACCGGTCGCGCGACCGTGCTCGCCGGGCGGCGTGCCCGACCGTGCTCACCAGGCAGCCAGCAGACGCGTCCTCTCTTCGGACGAGATGGCGAGGAGCGACCCGTGGCGCGAGCGCTCGGGGAGCTGCGCCTGCGGCTCGTGGACGAAGACGCCCGAGGCTGGGTCCGTCGAGGAGAAGAGGGTGCAGCCCCGCCCGGTGAACTCGTCGACGAGCAGGTAGACCTCGGAACCGTCGGGCGACGTCGCGACGGCCGGTCCCTCGCCGCGTTCGAGCTCAGGTCGACCGACGTCGACGGCGACGGGCTCGAAGCCTGGGTCGAGGACGTCGGAGCCGCGCTCGACGAAGACGTGGAAGCCTGTCGTCTTGCCGGGGTCTGCGGACTGGGCGTTCGCGGAGAACCTGTAGGTCGCACCCTGGTGCTCCGCGAAGGTCACGTCGATGACGTCGTAGCCGAGGTCGAGGTAGACCCGGGCGGGTCCGAAGGTCCGGAAGTCCTGCGTCTCGGCGACGAGGATCCGCTGGTAGGTCCCGGCGGTCCTGTCGGCTCCGGGCGGGTAGAGCGCGGAGGCCCAGAACACCAGCCACGCGTCGTCGGCGGGGGAGCGGAAGACCTTCGGCGCCCACGTGTTGCCCGCCTCGGGCGGCGAGACCTCGACCAGACGACCGGCCGACCACGTCACGAGGTCGTCGGACTCCCACACCACGAGGCTCCGGCTGCCGTGCCGGGTCGACCGGTCCCACGCGCCGTCGGGGTGGACCCTCAGGTCTGTCGCGAGAACCACGAACCGCCCGGTGGTGGTGTCGCGGAGCAGGAACGGGTCGCGTGCGCCGCGTTCGCCGACCTCGGAGACGAGGACCGGACGCCCGTCGTGCAGCGAGTCGAAGGCGTCCGGGCGGGGTCCGCGGCTGACGGCGAGGCGCACCTGCTCCCCGTCGTCGACGTCGGGTGTGAAGTACGCGAGCAGGTAGGCGCCGTCTGCAGAGGACTCTTGGGTGGGCGCGGGTGCCGCGAGAGGCGGGTCGTGCGGGGTGCCGTGCGCTGTGCTCACGAGTGCTCCAGATCGTCGTCGACCGTCCGTGGATCGATTCAACCTACCGGTGGTCGTCGCCGGGAGAACACCTCTCGACGGGGTGACGGCGCGAGCCGTAGAGTGCTCGTGGCCCGACCCCAGCCCGAGATCGAGGACGATCCATGCTCTTCGCACAGCCGTCGCCGCAGTCCATCCACCCGACCTCCGGCGTCGCGCCGCAGCGTGGCGCAGCGGGAGGTGCGGCATGACCGACGACGCCCGCGCCGACCTCGCCCGCGCCGAGGAGATCCTCACTGAGGTCCGCGAGCTCGACCTCGAGCGTTTCGGGCACGACGAGGCGTGGGACCTCGGGCAGCGCGTGGTCGCCCTGGCGACCGAGCGCGCCCTCGGTATCACGGTGGCGATCTGGCTCGGCGACCAGCGGGTCTTCCAGGCGGCCAGGCCCGGGACGAGCTCCGACAACGACAGCTGGATGGACCGCAAGCACGCTGTCGTGCGCCGCTTCGACGCCCCGTCGCTCGCGGTCAGGCTCCGGTTCCGCAGCAAGGGCGTCACCCAGGCCGAGCCGCGCCTCGGGCTCGACCCGGCCGTCCATGTCCTCGCCGGCGGCGGTGTCCCGCTCCGGGTGCGCGGGTCGCTCGTGGGGGTCGCGGTGGTCTCCGGTCTGACCGACCAGGAGGACCACGACCTCATGGTCGAGGCGCTCACCGCGCACCGCGACGCCGCCAGGGCCTGACGTGCAGACCGACCGGACGCCCGGGTCGCTGCCACCGCGTTACCAGAGTGTGCTGACCCGGGTCGTCGTCCGCGACGTCACAGCGGTCGACGACCTGATCGACCTGGTCCGGGCAGAGCAGGCGGAGCACCCTGACGTCGCGGTCTTCGTCACCCTCGACCAGCTCGACCAGGCGCTGTACACGAGCATGCACGCGACCGAGAGCGACAGCCTCGAGATCTCGACCGACGACCTCGACTTCCTCGAGGACCCGCACGCCGACGAGGTCCGCGAGCGGCGGCAGCTGGACCGGACCACGGCTCAGCTCGCCGCCCCCGACCTGCGGGTCGCGTGGAGCGACCTGCGGGGCACGCTGGAAGGTGCTGAGGGTGACATCGAGGCCCTGGTCACCGTGAACGACGCCCCGGAGGGTGTCCTCGACGACGTGGTCCTCGTCCTGCACGTCCCCGTCGCCGACCCGACCGCGGCGATCGCGGGCCTGCCCAACGGCTACTTCAGCGAAGACTGGGACGTGTTCCAGAACCACGCCGTCGCCCGGCACCTCGCCGAGGGGTACGGCTACAGGCCGCTCGGGATCGGCGCGTCATGGGTCGGGTTCTTCCGCGACCAGCCGCTAGACCCTGGCCGGGCGACAGCCCTCGTCACCGACCTGGCCGAGGTGTACGGCTCCGCCGGGTCGCCGGCGTGGGCGCGCCTGGCCGACGTGCTCACGCGCCGCACGACGCTCTTCCTGGGGTACACGGGGAGCTTCGCAGACCTCTGAGCCGGTGGCCGCGCCGACCGCCGGTGTCAGCTGGCGCTCTCCACCTCGTCGATCGCGTCGTCCACGACGTCGTCGCCTGCGACCGCCCGGATCGCGTCGGCGACGTCACCCGCCCCGCCCTCACCGCCGCAGGTCCCGCCCGAGGTGCGCACCTCGTCGCCGTCGACCACGAGGTCGACGTCGGCCTGGGCACCACCCGTGCAGTCGCCGGTGTCGTCGTCGCCCTCGAGCAGGCCGGACCCGTCGAGGATCTCGCGGGCGGCGTCGAGGTCGACAGGGGTGCCCGTCGTGCGGCCTACCTCGTCGTCGTAGCCAGACCACACGAGCGTGAACTCGTCGTCCGTGAGCTCGAGGGTCAGCTCGTAGTGGTACGGCGGCGGCACCGAACCGGTCTCGTACCGCAGAGTCCCGGTCATCCCCGGCGAGCCCGGTCCGGGGTCCGACGAGCCCGAGCACCCCGACAGCACGACCCCGCAGGCCACCGCGAGCATCGAGAGGAGCGCCGGGGCGCGGAGCGGGTGGTGTGCGGGCATGAGCGGGCCTTCCGTCGAGCGAGAGTCTGACGCGGGTGACGCTATCCGCGCACCGGCTGGAGGGCGATGGGCTGCTCTGCCTGGGGAGAGGTGCCCTGACCAGCCATCACGACCCGCGCCGCGCCGAGGACGGCGTGAGCACTCGCCGTGAGGACCGAGCGGTGCCGCCCACCGGACCAGGTCGTCCCGGCGGGGCCGACGTGCTCGACGAGGGTCAGCGCCTCGCTCGAGGCGCCGGCCCGCAGGGAGGTCTGGTGGAGCGAGAGGATCTCGACGTCGATCCCGTGCTCTCCGAGCAGCGACGTCACAGCCTCGACGGGTCCGACACCCTCGTAGGAGCCGCTGCGCTCGACACCCGCGATGCGCAGCGCGACCCGGGTCCGCGTGCCGTCGCGGGTCTCGGTCGACAGGTCGAGCAGCTCGAGCAGGCCGTCGGTCGGCGGCAGATAGCTGTGCTCGAAGATCTCGAGCAGCTGCGGTGCGTCGATCTCGAGACCTGTCGAGTCCGCATGCTGCTGGACGCGTCCGGCGAGGTCGACCTGGAGGCGCCTGGGCAGCTCGATGCCGTAGTCGGACTCGAGCAGATAGGCGATGCCCCCCTTGCCGGACTGCGAGTTCACGCGGATCACGGCGTCGTAGCTGCGCCCGAGGTCGGCCGGGTCGATCGGCAGGTAGGGGACCCGCCACGGGGTCTGGTCCTCTGCCAGACCCTCGGCCGCTGCGCGCTGCCTGTGCTCGGCGAAGCCCTTCTTGATGGCGTCCTGGTGCGTCCCGCTGAAGGCCGTGTGGACGAGGTCGCCGGCGTAGGGGTGGCGCGGGTGGACCTCGATGCGGTTGCTGTGCTCGACGGTACGACGGATCTCGTCGATGTCCGAGAAGTCGATCATCGGGTCGACACCCTGGGCGTGGAGGTTGAGCGCGAGGGTGACGAGGTCGACGTTGCCCGTACGCTCGCCGTTGCCGAACAGGCAGCCCTCGACCCGCTGCGCCCCGGCCAGCACAGCGAGCTCCGCGCACGCGACCCCGGTGCCGCGGTCGTTGTGCGGGTGGACGGAGAGGATCACCGCGTCGCGCCGCGCGAGGTTCCGGTGCATGTACTCGATCTGGTCGGCGTAGACGTTCGGCGTCGCGATCTCGACGGTCGCCGGGAGGTTGAGGATCACGGGACGGTCGGGGGTCGCGTCCCACAGCCCGGTCATGGCGTCGCAGACCTCGAGGGCGTAGTCGGGCTCGGTGAGGTTGAAGACCTCGGGGGAGAACTCGAAGCGCACGTGCTCCAGGTGCCCGGCGAGCTCGAGGACGTCGCGGCCCCCGGCGAGGATCAGCTCGCGCAAGGAGTCGCGGTCACGGCGCAGCACGACGTCGCGCCAGGTCGGCGCGGTCGCCGTGTACATGTGGATCACGGCGGGGTTGCGGATGCCGCGGACCGACTCGACGGTGCGTTCGACGAGGTCCCGGCGAGCCGGGGTGAACACGACGATCGTCACGTCCTCCGGGGCGATGTCGCTCTCGGCGAGCAGCCGCACGAAGTCGTGGTCGGTCTGCGAGGCGGAGGGGTAGCCGACCTCGATCTCCTTGTAGCCCATCTGGACCATGAGCTCGAAGAACCGTCGCTTGCGGGCCGGGTCCATCGGCTCGGCGAGCGCCTGGTTGCCGTCGCGCAGGTCGACAGGCACCCACAGCGGTGCTGCGGTCAGCCTGTGGAGCGGCCAGCTGCGCTCCTGGAGCGGGACCTCGACACGGGAGTAGGCGTCGGCGTAGCGGTGCGAGGGCATCTGCGAGCGTCGCTGCCGGTTCCAGGCTGGGGAGCCGTCGGGGACGGGGCCTGCGGGGGTCGAGATACGAGAGGTGGTGCTCATGGTCGGTCCTTCGGGTCGTGATGTGTTCGACCGGCGCGCGTCGCAGCCCCGCGGCGAGGGACCGGTCGGGTCAGACCTCGCCGCGGCGACCAAGGAGGAGACGAGGAGCCACGCTCGTGACGCTAGCACAACTCCTCAGACAAGTAGAGAAGTGGAGGAGTGCGAGAAGATGGTGCCATGACGCAGCTGAACCGCACGCCGCTGGCCGAGCAGGCGGCCGACCTCTTGCTCGAGCGCATCCGGGGCGGAGAGTGGGCGCTCGGGCAGAAGCTCCCCGGCGAGACGACGCTCGCGCCCCAGCTCGGGGTCGGACGGTCGACGGTCCGCGAGGCGATCCGGGACCTCGCCGGCCGGGGTGTGCTCGCGAGCAGGCAGGGGGCCGGTGTCTTCGTCACCGCGCTCGAGCAGCCCGAAGACTGGGACCGCGTGGTCCGGCGGGCGGACGTCGCCGCCGTGATCGAGGCGCGCATCGCGATCGAGGTCGAGGCCGCGGTCCTGGCAGCCGAGCGCCGCACGGCCGACGAGCTGCAGGCGATGGAGGTTGCGGCGCGGGAGCGGGCGGCTCGGCAGGAGAGCATCGAGGTCCACGTGGACGCCGACACCGCACTGCACAGGAGCATCGTCGCCGCAGCGCACAACGAGATCCTCGTCGAGCTCTTCGACTCCTTCACCCCCCGGAGCCGGCAGGCGATGATCGACCTGCTGCGGCTGCGCGGTGAGTACGGCGGCGACGCCGACCACCAGAACCACCTGCGCATCGTCCAGGCGATCGCCGACCGCGACGGGACGGCTGCCGCCACGCTCACCCGTGACCATCTGCTCGCACTCAAGGCGCACCTCGGCTGAGCCTCTGCGCGGCCTGTGCGCCTCGTGTGGCTCGTCCTGCTCGGGGCCCGGACACCTGCCGTCCTCCAGTCAGCCCGCGGCTACCGTGGTGCGGTGCCCGCGAACCCCGACGAGCTCCCACCCGAGCCCGACACCACCCCCGTCCCCGCGAACGCCTTCGCGGCAGCGCTCAAGGACACGATCTCGGTCGGTGTCGCCATGGCCCCGCTCGGGGTCGCCTTCGGGCTCCTCGTCATCGAGTCCGGGCTCTCCTGGTGGTGGGCACCCCTCTTCTCGACCTTCATCTACGCCGGGTCGCTCGAGTTCCTCGCGATCGGGCTCGTCGTCGCCGCGACACCGCTCGCGAGCATCGCCCTGTCGACGGTCCTCGTGAACTTCCGGCACGTCTTCTACGCCCTGTCCTTCCCGCTGCACGCCGTCCGCGGCCCCCTCGCGAAGACGTACAGCATGTACGCGCTCACCGACGAGGCCTACGCCCTCGCCCACCACATCCCCGTAGCCGAGCGGACGACCGCCAGGATCGTGTGGATGCAGGTGCTCTGCCAGTCTTACTGGGTGTCGGGCGGAGTCGCCGGGGCGCTCCTCGGCCGGGCGCTGCCGCAGGTCCCGCAGGGGATGTGGTTCGCCCTCACCGCGCTGTTCACGGTCCTCGCCCTCGACGCCTTCCGCCAGAATCGCGACCTCACCTCGCCGATGCTCGCGATCGGCTCCGCCCTCGTGGCCGTGCTCGTCACCCGCGACGAGATGCTCGTGGTGGGCATGCTGCTGTTCCTCGCGGCCCTGACCGTGAGGTTCGCGCTCCGGCGCGCTCGCGGAGAGCGGGTGGCCCGTGCCTGACGACGGCTACGTCCTGGCGGCCCTCGCGACGATCCTCGTGGTGACCTTCGGGCTGCGCGCCCTGCCGTTCCTGGTGATCGGCCCCCTGCGCGAGTCGGCCTTCGTGCAGTTCCTCGGCCGGTACTTGCCCGTGGGGATCATGCTCATCCTCGTCGTCTACACGCTCAAGGACGTCTCCCTCGGCGACAGGTGGCACGGTGTGCCCGAGCTCCTCGCCCTCGTCGTCACTGTCGGGCTGCACCTGTGGCGGCGCAACGCTCTGCTGTCGATCCTCGGCGGGACCGCGCTGTACGTCGTGCTCGTCAACACGGTGTTCTCCGGCGGGGCGGGCTGAGGCGACAGTGCCAGCTGAGACGACAGTGCCACCTGAGACGACAGTGCGCGGCACACCGGGTGGGTGTGCCGCGCACTGTGGTGCTGGCCACGGGGTCCTGAAGGCCTCACTCGCGTCGGGCGGAGGGGCCCAGGGGCGTCTAGTCGGCGCCCCTCCGCCTGGGGTTCTCTCTGTAGCGAGACGGGTGGTTACTCGCCGAGCGGCTCGTCGGAGACGCGGATCAGGACCTTGCCCGTGACGCCGGACTCGACGGCGTCGTGCGCCGCGGCGGTCTCCTCGAGCGGGAACCACGTGATCGGCAGGCCTGCGGCCTCACCGACCGGCAGTGCGCCGTCGCGCAGCGCGTCCGTGACGTCCTGCGCAGCGGCGTGCAGCGCCTCGTCGTCGACCGTGTACAGGAGCAGCCCTTGCCACCGCGCGTTCTTGATGAAGCTCGGGACGATCGGGACGCTGAAGTCGTCTCCGTTGTTGTTGGCGTAGTAGCCGATGCTGCCGTGGTTGGCGAGTACCTCCACGTCGAGGGTCGCGTTCTGCGCCGGGGCCACCTCGACCACGTGGTCGACGCCGGCCGGCGCGATCTCACGGATGCGCTCGGCGAGCGCGTCGTCGGGGTACTGCACCACGTGGTGCGCGCCGGCGGCGCGGGCCAGCTCGGCCTTCGCGTCGCTGCTGACAGTCGTGATGACCGTCGCCCCCGCCCACACGCCGAGCTGGATCGCGGCGTGCCCGACGGCGCCGGCGCCACCCTGGACGAGGACCACACGACCCTCGAGCGCGCCCGGTGCGAGGCGGGCGGGACCGTGCTCGTGGACTGTCAGCGCGCGGTGGGCCGTCATCGCCGGAACCCCCATGCTGGCGGCGACGTCGAGGTCGATCCCGTCGGGCAGCCTGACGGTCCGGTCGACGGGCAGGACCGTGAACTCTTGAGCCGTCCCGGTCGGACGACGGTGCGCGGCGAGGTAGAGCCAGACGCGGTCGCCCACGGAGAGCTCGGTGACCCCGTCACCGACGGCGTCGACCACGCCTGCGCCGTCCTGGTTCGGGACGACCTCTGGGAAGGCGAGGTCGCCGTCGGCGCGCGCCTTCCAGTCGGTCGGGTTCACGCCGGAGACGACCACCCGCACGCGCACCTCCCCGGGACCGGGGCTGGCGACCTCACGGTCGACGAGGCCGAGGACGGACGAGGGACCTGTGCTGGAGTACACGATTGCCTTCATGAGGGCGACAAGGGTGAGAGGTCGTCCGGTATTCCCCGGGGGCCTCTCGGCGACGGTGCCGTGGTCGTCCGCACGGCAGGTGGACGCGCCGCCTCGCCGTCGGTCGTCGCTCGTAGAGTCGTGCGCATGCACGTCCCAGACCACCGATCGCCCGTCGTGTCCGCCCTGCTCGACGAGATCGAGCTCGTGCGCCCCGGCGAGCGTGTGCTGGTGGCCCTCGACGGCGTCGACGGGGTCGGCAAGACACACCTGGCCCACGAGCTCGCCGGGCTGTCGGCAGCGCGCCACGAGCGCCCCCTGGTGCGTGTCAGCATCGACGGCTTCCACAGACCACGAGCAGAGCGCCAGGCTGCGGGCCTGGGAGCCGAGGGGTTCTACCGCGGGTCGTACCGCTACGAGGCCTTCAGGTCTGCCGTCGTCGACCCCCTGCGCGCCGGGCAGCCTGTGGTCCCGGCCGTCTGGGACGTGGACCTCGACGAGCCTGTCACCGTCCCGGCCGTCGAGGTCCCGCCTGCCGGGATCCTCCTGGTCGACGGGATCTTCTTGCAGCGGCCCGAGCTCGCCGACGTCTGGGACGCCGTGGTCTGGGTGGACGCACCGCTGGCTGTCACCGTCCCGCGGGGCAACGCGCGGCTGCAGGGCTCCCACGACCCAGACCCCGAGGCCGCGTCGAACCGGCGGTACGTCGGCGGTCAGCGCCTGTACCTCGCCGAGGCTGACCCGCGCCGGAGGGCCACCTGGGTCTTCGACAACACCGACCTGGCCCGCCCGCACCTGACCAGGGGAGCCGGGCGCTCCGGCTCGTAGCCCGTGTGGTCGGCAGGGGCCTCGACGTGTGTCCTCGCAGCGTGTGCGGTCGTGCAGGGCTCAGGTCCCCGGGGAGAGGTCACCATCGTGCCCGCAGCCCGGGGCGGGTAGCGTCCAGCAGCATGACGTCTTCGAGTGCCGCCTACGGACAGCCCGCCCAGGTCCCCGGTCCCCCCGCACCGCCCGCCGGGCCTCGCCGAGGCAGTGCGCTGCCCTGGGTCCTGGTCGCCGTCCTGGCAGTCGTCGCCGTGGTCCTCGGGGTGCTGCTGGGTGTCAGGTCCGGCGGCGCCGGGGACTCTGAGCAGCAGGGATTCGCGACGCCTGAGGAAGCCGTCGAGACCTCGACCGAGCGGATCGCCGAGGGAGACGCAGCCGGTGCTCTCGCCGCGTGGGCCACCGATGCCCAGGCTGAGAACCTCGACCTCGTCGGCACGCTCGAGAGGCTGCGCGCCTTCACGCCCGCCGACACCTCGTCGCTCCCGTCCGACGACGAGCTCTTCGTCGAGCTCGCGAAGACCACCCGCGCCGGCGCCGCCGCCGAGCAGTACCGCCGCATGACCGTCAGCCTCCTGCTGCCGGACGTCGACCTCAACTCCACGACCCCGCTCGAGAAGGGTGACGTCTCCGCCCAGGACATCGTCGACGGTCTCGACTCCGCTCGTCTCGCAGGTCTGACCACGCAACGCATCGACCAGGTGAAGGGCCCCGGAGAGCTTGACGAGAACCTCGCCGAGGCAGCCAAGCTCGTCGGGGCCGACGAGCGCCGTGAGTACGTCGTCCTCTACGAGCTGGACGGCGAGACGTACCTCGGTGGCGTCGGGGTCCTGCGCTACGGGGACGACTGGCAGATCGACAGCCTGCAGTCGTCTTTCGCGGGCACGGCCTACGGTGCGCTCGAGGCGATCACGTCGGAGGAGTACGACGACCTCGTGGCGGACTTCTCGAGCTGATCGTCCTGACCTGGGTCTCGGCAGGGAGTGGCGAGACCCGGGCGCAGGACCGCAGCGAGCTGGACGTCGGGTGTCACGCTTCTGACGCTCGCTGCATAGACCAGACATGAAGACCAACGAGTCGACCGACGACGAGCTGCTGGCCCGATCGGTCCTGCACCCGCAGGCCCTCGGCCTGCTCTACGAGCGCCACGCCGTCGCGGTGTCTCGTTTTATCGCCCGGCGCGCCGGGCATGCCGCTGCCGAAGACCTCGTCGGAGACGTCTTCGTGGCCGCCCTCGAGGCCCGCGTGCGCTACAAGCCGCACGACAGCGGGTCTGCGCTGCCCTGGTTGTACGGGATCAGCGGCAACGTGGTGCGCTCCTACCTCCGGCGGCAGCGTCCCAGCGCTGTCGTCGACGCCGACGTCGGCGTCGACTGGCACGCCGTCGACGACCGCGTCGACGCACGCTCCGCCCGGGACCAGCTCCGGCTGGCCCTGGCATCGCTGAGCCCCGCCGAGCGCGAGGCCTTCTTGCTGGTCGCCTGGGAAGGGCTCAGCGCCGCTGAGGCGGCCCGCACCCTCGGCGTGGACCCGACCGTGGTCCGGACCCGGCTCACCCGGGCGCGCCAGCGTGCCCGGACCGTCCTGAGCACCACTCCCATCTCTGCTGTCTGACGGAGGACCATCATGAATCTCGACACCTTGGCCAAGACCGCTGGCGACGTCGCAGACCCCACCACCGAGTCCCTCCTCGCCGGACGCCGCCAGCTCGACCAGGCGATCGCCGGGGCGGGCGCACGTGTCGCCGCCGTGCGACGCAACCGCCGCCCCCGCAGATGGGGAGCAAGCATCCTGGCCGGTGCAGCGGCTGTGACCGCCGCGCTGATCGCCGTGCCCCTCGTCGTCGCCACCCCGGCGTCGGCCGAGTCCGTGCTTCTCGCCGCTGCGGAAGGAGCCGGCGAGCAGGTCGACGAGGCAGCCGGTGCTGAGTACTGGCACGTGGTCTCCGAGGTCGAGTACCCCGAGACCGGGGAGTTCCCGCGGGAGGTCTGGCTGGGTCGGACGGCCGACAGCATCATCATCGACGGGATTCCGGTGACCGACGACGGTGCTCCTGGCGAGCAGGTCAGGACGATCCAACCGGAGTCGTTCGGCGGCCCTGCAGTGTTCATCTCGAACCAGCAGATCACCTGGGACGAGCTCGAGGCCCTCCCGACCGACGCGGGCGAGCTCGGCTCGTACCTGAGGCAGGTGGCCCAGACGAGCGGGGGAGACGTGGACGACGTGCTGTGGGAGAGCATCGGCGAGCTCCTGCTCGAGAGTCCTGCCTCCCCGTCGCTCAGACGTGCTGCCTGGAACGTCGCAGCCTCGATCCCCGACGTCGAGCTGCTGGGCGACATGACAGACGCTGCTGGGCGACCGGGCGTGGCTGTCGAGCGAGACCAGCTCGAGGACAACTGGTACCGAGAGCTGTACATCCTCGACCCGAGCGACGGGACTCTCCTCGAGGCGCAGAGCATCGACGCCGAGGGGACGGTCGTCTGGCGCATGACCCTCATCGAGCAGGGACCAGCCGACACCGCACCCGAGGCGCAGCCGCCCTTCTGCGGTCCAGACTCCGTGTCCGGCAAGAGCTGCTGACACCACTACGGTGGTCCGATGCCTCGCTCCGTCTCGCTCGACATGATCCTCGACGACCTCCGTACCCTCGTGGAGGTCGAGTCACCCTCGGGGGACGTCGAGTCTCTGACCGTCTCGGCGCGCGTCGTCGCCGACCTCCTGGAGCGGCGCCTCGGCGGCCGGGCCGTCTTCGTCGACGGCCCGGCCGGACCGCACGTCCACTGGTCTGGCGGCGGAGAACCGAGGGTCCTCGTGCTGGGGCACCACGACACCGTCTTCCCGCTCGGGACCCTCGCACGCCGCCCCTTCACCGTGGCGGACGGGAAGATCACCGGCCCGGGGGTCTTCGACATGCTCGGTGGGCTCGTGCAAGCAGTCCACGCTGTGGCCCTGCTCGAGGACAGGTCCGGGGTCGAGGTCCTCGTGACCGCCGACGAGGAGAACGGCAGCCTCACGTCCAGAGCGCTGCTCGAAGACCGGGCCCAGGCCTGCGGGACTGTCCTCGTGCTGGAGGGTGCCGGGGACGGCGGCGACCTCAAGGTCGGGCGCAAGGGCTGCGGCACCTTCGAGGTCACGGTCACCGGGCGGGCGTCGCACGCCGGCCTCGAACCCGAGGCGGGTGTCAACGCGCTCGTCGAGGCCGCGCACCAGGTGCTGGAGATCGCGGCGCTGAACCGCCCCGAGGCTGGGACCACCGTGACACCGACGGTCCTGCGCTCGGGAGGTCAGAGCAACGTCGTACCCGACGCGGCGACGATCGTCGTCGACGTCCGGGTCGAGACCGCGGACGAGACAGCACGTGTCGAGCAGGCCTTCGCCTCGCTCAGCCCGCGCGACCCGCAGGCCGTGCTCGCCGTCTCGGGATCTGTCGCCCGCCCGCCGATGACCCCTGAGACGTCGACCGACCTCTTCGCGCTCGCGGCCTCGCTCGAGCCCGGGATCCGCGGGGTCTCGGTCGGCGGTGGCAGCGACGGCAACTTCACGGCCGCTCTCGGCATCCCGACGCTCGACGGGCTCGGTGCTGTCGGGGGCGGGGCGCACGCTGACACCGAGCACGTGCTGGTCGACACCGTGGTCGGACGCGTCCACCTCGTGGCCGGGCTCCTGCGCGCTGTCACCGCCTGACCAGCCTGACCGGCAGGCAGCGGTCGACGCGCGTCTGCAGCGGTCCGCGGCCGCGGCCGCGGCAGACCGCAGACCGCAGACCGCAGACCGCAGACCGCAGACCGCAGACCGCAGACCGCAGACCGCAGACCGCAGACCGCAGACCGCAGACCGCAGACCGCAGACCGCAGACCGCAGACTGACGCGGATCATGCTGAGCAGCTGGTCCGGCGATGGACGGTCCCCGTGGGGACGTGTGCGATCACGGCACGCGGGCTCGTGTCGTCAGCGCTGCGCGAGGGCGTCGAGGGCCTGGGTCGCGACCGCGACAGCGCTCTCGGCCCGTGCGTCGTCGCGGTCGGCGAGCCAGGTGCTCGTCACCCCGGCGCCGAGGGCGACGAGGAAGGACGCGACGTGGTCCAGGGGCGCAGACCACGTGAGACCGTGCTCGGCAGACCACGCCTCGAGCCCGGCCTGCGCACGGGTGCGGTACTGCTCCTGCTCCCACACGGCGAGGGCGGGGCCGGCGGGGGTCCGGGCGATGGTGAGGGAGAGCTCGGCCATCGCGAGGTAGTAGTCCGGGTCGGCGCGCACCAGCGCGAGCTGCGCCTCGAGCGCAGCTGCGACGCCGCGGCGGACGTCGGGGAAGGTGGAGAGCGCGCTGCCGGTGCGGTCGGTCGACCGCGCGATCTCGCGCTCGAAGAGCGCCGTGACGAGGTCGTCCTTCGACCTGAAGCAGTAGTGGAAGATGCCCTGGGGCACACCGGCCTCTTCCGCGATCGCCCGGGTGGTCGCGGCCGCGACCCCGCCCCGGCTCATCACGAGGATCGCGGCGTCCATCAGGTCGTCGCGTCGCTCCTGCGCGGACCGGCGTCGTGACGTCTTCTCTGCTGCCATGCAGGTCATTCTCCCGTCGTGTCGCGGTGGGCGTCTCACGTGACCGCCCTGGGTCGTGAAGACACCGTGCCGATGACACTTGGTCGCTTGACTTGGTCGTCTGACCAAGTTTAGGTAGAGCCACCCCTCGACGCAAGGAGCACCATGCCCACGATCACCCCGGCGTCTCTCGCCGACGTCCCCGCCGCCGCCGCAGTCCTCGCCGAGGCCTTCGCCGGCGACGCCGTCCTGGCTGCCGTGACAGGACGGCCGTCAACCACGGTGGACCTCCTCGTCCGGCTCTTCGCCTCCGTGCTCCGCAGCGGTGCGCTACCGCTCGGAGGCGTCGACCTGGCCCGCCGGGATGACGGCGAGATCGTCGGCGTGGCGGTCTGGGAGCCTCCGGGCACTCGCTCTCACCTGCTGAGCCAGGTGCTCGAGCTCCCGGCCTTCGTCGCCGCGCTCGGGCTGCGCGGGCTCCGGCACGCCGTCCGCGTCCAGAGCCGGATGGCCGCGCACCGCCCGGCTGCGCAGCACTGGTATCTCGCGCAGATCGGCGCGGCCACCTCCGCGCGGGGGACCGGGATCGGTTCTGCGCTGCTCGGCTCACGCCTGGCGCGGATCGACGCCGAGGGGTCGCCCGCCTACCTCGAGTCGTCGAACGAGCGGAACCGTCGGCTGTACGCACGGGAGGGCTTCCAGGAGGTCGCACCGATCGACGGGATCCCCGGTGCTCGTCCGATGTCCATGTGGAGGCCGGCTGCTGTCGGGGTGTAGCCCCGAGGGATCGCAGGCAGGACGCAGCGGCTCTCCGTCCCTCTCGCGACCCACGGTCCGCGGTGTCTGAGGATGTGCGTACCGTGGGGCAGGTCCGGGAGCGGAGAGCAGCTGGAGAGGTGAGGTCTGTGCACGGGACGATGTTGCAGGAGCGCGCCGCCGAGCGGGCGCAGGAGCTGCCCGGGGCGGGGCTCACCCATCCCTTCGGTGAGGACTGGGACGTGTACAAGGTGCGCGGCAAGGTGTTCATGCTGGCGACCGCCGTGACGCAGGAGCCCATCGTCGTCCTCAAGGCCGCGCCCGCTGATGCCCGTAGCCTCCGGGAGGCACACGAGGACGTCAGCCCGGGCTATCACATGAACAAGAAGCACTGGATCACCCTGCACCCCGGCGGTGACCTCGACGAAGAGCTCGTGGACGACCTCGTCACGGAGTCGTACCTGCTGGTCGTCGAGGGGCTGCCCCGCAGGCTCCGACCTGTCGACCCGACGACCTTCGGCTCGGGCTCGTGAGCCTGGGAGGGCCCGAGCTCGAGGCCGTCGCGAACCGGGTGGCGCGTGCGCTCGACGGGGTCACCGAGGGGTACCCGTTCACGGACAGCCTGCTGGTGCACAAGGTCCGCGGCAGGGTGTTCGCCGTCGTCACCGAGAACCCCGACGACCCGCTCGTGACGGTCAAGGTCGACCCTGAGGACGCCGGCGCCCTCGTGCGTCAGTACGAGAGCGTCGGCCGGGCCCGGTACTTCGACAAGCGGCACTGGGTGTCGGTCGCCCCGGGGCCCGGTGTCACGGCCAGCCTGGTCGAGGAGCTCGTCCGCGACTCCTACGACACCGTGGCGGACCGGCTCCCGCGCCGCGAGAGGGACACGCTGGACCGGTCGCGGGGGCGCTGACTGGCGCCGGGCGTCGACGGCGCCGGGCTCGCAGAGCGGGCCCGGCAGCAGCAGGTCAGTCGACCCAGGTGGGGTCGTCGAGCAGCTCCTGGACTGTCCCGAGCAGACGCGCCGCGTGGAACCCGTCCGCGGCGGCGTGGTGGACCTGGAGAGCGACCGGGAGCAAGACCTTGCCCTCCCGCTCGACGTATCGACCGAGGGTGATGATCGGCGCGAGGTGGTCGAAGCCCTGCTGGACCGCGAGCGTGAACCCCGTGAAGGACGTCCACGGGAGGCTCGACACGTCGAAGGAATTCTGCGGCGCCGGCCCCTGCGGGAACATCTCGTTCGCCGTACGGTGCTCCGCGAGCAGTGCTGCTGCGGTGTCGTGGAAGGTCGCGAAGCTCGTGTCGTACGGTGCCCAGATGCTCGCGAAGGTCTCGAGCTCCGGGTTGAAGACCGTGAACGAGGGATGGACCACGGGCCACGTCGCCGGAGCGCCGTCCGAGGTCAGGCACATGCGGAAGGCGTCGTGCTGGTTCACGGCGGTCGCGAGGACCCACACCTGGGCGACGTAGCTCTTCCGGGCCGACGCCCGCAGCGTCTCGACGAAGACCGTCGCGTCGAGCTCGACCGTGATCGCGTAGGTGCACGGGACGACGGACCTGTAGTGCTCGAAGTGCTGTCGCCGGGGCCAGGTGGAGAGGTCGATCGGGGTGGCAGACGTCATCGCGCCATCCTGGCAGCCAGCCACGGTCACGACGAGCCCTTTTCATGACCAGAGGCCCTGCTCCGGCAGGGGGAGCAGGGCCTCAAGGGGGAGAGTGCGCAGAGCCTGTCGCTCCGAGGCGGCTCCATCGGAGCAGGGCGCACCGCTCAGTGGTGACGCGACAGGTGCGTCAGGCAGGCACCGTGGCGTACGCCTCGGCAAGGAGCTCGACCGAGCGCAGTCGTGCCGGTGTGGCGAGCGAGGCGTGCGCGACGATCAGCTCGTCGGCGCCGACGCTCTCACCGAAGCGGGCCACGTAGTCGGCGACCTCGGCCCCGGTGCCGACACCCGTGTAGGTCATCATGCTCGCGACCTGCGCACCGGCCGGGGAGTCGAGCAGCATGTCGAGCTCGTCGTCGCTGAAGGTCTGGGTCACCGGGATCTGCCGGCTCTGCCGCAGCATCATGAGCAGCCGCGACCGGCGGGCGAGCGTCAGCTGCTCGAGCGCGTCGTCGTGGTCGTCCGCGGCGATCGCGTTGAGCCCGGCGATCACGTAGGGCTGCTGCAGCTGCTCCGAGGGGCGGAACTCGCTGCGGTAGGCGGCGACCGCGGCGTGGAGCGCGTCGGGGGCGAAGTGCGAGGCGAAGGCGTACGGCAGGCCGAGCGCCGCTGCCAGGTGCGCGCCGAACAGCGACGACCCGAGGATGTACAGCGGCACGTGGGAGCCGGCGCCCGGGGTCGCACTGACCCCTGGGACGCGCGAGTCACCGGACAGGAAGGCCTGGAGCTCGACGACGTCCTGCGGGAACTGGTCCGAGGCTGCAGGGTCGCGGCGCAGGGCCCGGAAGGTCGCCTGGTCGCCACCCGGCGCGCGCCCGAGACCGAGGTCGATCCGTCCGGGGTGCAGCGCCTCGAGGGTCCCGAACTGCTCGGCGATGGTCAGCGGCGAGTGGTTGGGCAGCATGACGCCGCCCGCGCCGAGGCGGATCGTCGAGGTCTGGCTCGCCACGTGGGCGATGAGGACCGACGTGGCGCTCGAGGCGATCGACGCCATGTTGTGGTGCTCGGCGTACCAGACACGCCTGTAGCCGCTCTTCTCGGCCTGCTGGGCGAGCGCGACAGACGCCGCGAAGCTGTCGCGGGCCGTCTCTCCGGGAGCGATCGGGGCAAGGTCGAGGATCGAGAGAGGGAGCGTCATGCTTGCGTCAACAGAGCGAGCGCGGGTCGTGTTCCCGCTGCGCAGGTGCCGAGGGTCACGCCACGCGGTCGTCCGTCCCCGCCGCACGCGACCGTGTCACGGTCAGCGACACCGACGCCGCGATGATGAGCACCGAGACGATGGTCGACCAGCTCGCGCCGACCCCGCCGCCGATGTCGAGCACGAGGGCCATGACCAGCTGCCCACCGACGATCGACAGGGTCAGTGCGAAGGTGCCGAGCGTCCGGACGGAGTACGCGGCCGAGACCGTGATGATCGCCCCGAGCGGCCCGCCGAGGTACACCCACCAGTCGGTGCTCAGGGGCGGCAGCGTGACCTCCGACAGCCCGCCGACCGCTGCGGCCACGGCGCACACGAGGGAGATCCCGGCGAGCCCGCCGACCACCGAGGCGACCGTCGGCACGAGGGGGTCGCCCGTGCGGGCGGCCACCACGCCGTTGCCGGCGGACTGGACAGACAGCAGGAGACCCCCGACGAAGAGGAACAGACCCGTGCCGATCGCGGCGAGCACGGTCCCGGTGCTCGGCCCAGGGCTCGACAGCACCGCGACGACGAGCCCCACCAGCGCTCCGAGCCCGGCGACGGCGCGGCGCACCGTCAGCCGGATCGGTGCGTCGAGGCCTACCCCGCGCGAGTCGAGGACCAGCCCGGACACCGTCTGACCGGCGACCGAGCAGACCGAGGCGAGAGCCACCCCGACGACCGGGATGCCCACGGCCATCGACATGACCAGTGGCACGCTGCACAGCCCGACCGCGAACCACCACCACCGCGCACCGCGCAGCGCGCGCACCGCAGGTCCGAGACGCCCGAGCGCCGCGAGCAGCACGACGGCCATGACGAAGGCCCCGACGTAGGCGAACCACGACGACACGAGGGCACCCGCACCGCGGGTCGCGAGCTCGCCGTTGAGCTTTCCCTGCACGGCGATGATGGCGCCGCTCGTGATCGCGACGGCGAGCGCCGTGCCGAAGCGCGCCGTGCGGGCGGGGGGTGCGAGGTCTGCGGGGCCTGAGGCCGGCGACGAGGTCATGGCGCCCATTCTCTGCCTCTCGGCCACCAGGCAGCCGCGTCTGGCGACCTGGGCGATCCCGGGCATCGCTCCCGTGGCGCGCCCCGGCGACCAGGCTCATGATGGACTCCGGCACGGCGCGCCCGCCGCCGGGTCACCCTCATGGTCTGGAGAGAGCGCATGCGTCTGGGAGTCCACCTCTGGCGGTTCGACGCCGTCGAGCCCGCCCGCCTCCGTGCAGAGCTCGCCGGGACCGCCGCCGAGGCCGAGACGGCCGGGGTCTCGTGGGTGTCGGTGATGGACCACTACTTCCAGATGGAGAGCGCCGGGTTCCCCGCGAGCGACCCCATGCTGGAGGCCTACACGACGCTCGGCTTCCTCGCCGGGCGCACCGAGCAGGCACAGCTCGGAGCGCTCGTCACGGGCGTGACTCCGTTCTGAAGCCAGCCCGATCAGCGGGCTCCGGGTTGTGGGCCTAGTCTCGTCTGGGCGTGCAGAGAGGGCGACTCTCTGGACCGCTGGCCGACCTAACCTTGAACGCCGGAAAGGGCCTCGCGGGACCATGGGTGAAGACGGTGTAGATCCCCTCGTTGCCAGCCTCGCGTATGCAAGACTGTGACCATGACCCATGAAACGCAGCCGGAGTCTCGTCAGATCGAAGTGCGTGCTGTGTGGCCGGAGGGAGCGCTCAACAGCGCCCAGGTAACTAACCAGTTCGCTCTGGTGACTCCTCCCGCCACGAGTAGCGGGGAGCCCGATGAAGGTCTCTACGTGCTCCTAGGCCACGTCGGACCGCCGCTCTGGGGGACTGAGGAGGATGCAGCCGCGGCCTCCGTAAACGGCAGGTTCGAGATGCCGATCCAGATGAACGCTGCGCTATACATGAGCCGAGCCCGGGCGGAAGAACTCGCTCGAGCTCTGCTTGCTCACTTGAGCCTTTGAGTGGAGGCAGTGATGCAGATGGAATGGGCTAACGTCCCCAGTGTGAATTTGAGGGCGGAAACCCCCAAAGGGGTGACGCGCATTTTCTCCGTTTCTGCGCCTTCATCGCATTGGGAAACTCGTATCCGTCCAAGCACGAGTAATCGCCAGTTTGTAGTCGTGGTGACTCCTAAGCGCGAGGCATCGATTTTTCTCGGTGCGGTTCGACGGGGTCGTCAGGCGCCGACTGATCGAATGGCGGACCCCGGATTTAGGGAAAGGCGCGATCGCATGGCAAGCAAGCTGGCGGAGATGCGAGCCCTGGAGTCCGGGTGGTGGGGAGAAAATAGTTTCGCGGTGCCGGAGCAGTCTCTGAACTTGTTGGAATCGGCGCTGGACTATATTGCTTCAAGATCCACTTACGTCGCATTCTCAGCCGATACTTCAGGGTCTATCGTCCTTGAGTGGGAGTGCGGTGTATTCGAGTGCATGGTCATCCTCGACGGGTCGTCGCGTATGACTCTCGTTTCGGAACAATCGGGGGATGATCGGCCGAGCGAGCGGGTTGTAGAGGCGAATGGTGAAGAGTTGAAGCGCTTTATCGGAGAGATGACCGAGTGAGTGACAAGGCGTCATCTGGCGCTGCCGAAGACCTCGACACGTGGACGCCTGTGGGCGTCCCTCTCTCTGCTTCTCAACCTCACCAGGAGCCGGAGGTGCTTCGACGACAGGTGCACCCTCAGTGGCTCGATGATGAAAAAGGCATCCTTTCGCCTGCCTTCACCCCCGAGGGGGAGCGCGGACCCAGGGGAATGTTGTCTACGCTGCGAGATTCGGTCACAGCGAAGAGTGCGCATGCCTCTTTTGTAGACAGTGGAAAAGAGTCCGCAGGCACATGGGGTGTCTCGGTGGATGAGTGCTTGGAATTGAACCTTCAGCCTTACCACGACGGTCCAGTGTTGCGGGCGGCCCAGGCCGCCGACCTAGAGAGGTCTGACGAGCCCCCGTTCCCGATTGCTCATGCGGCAGTGGATTTCTCAGAAAAGACGACAATAGGTCAACGTAAGAGTGCTGGGAGGGAGCTTGCTAAGGCGGCGGTGAAGCGAGGTGCGCTTTATCGTCCAGCCGCTGAGGGCAGATTGTAGGATTGGTCCTGGGAAGTAACGTCGAGAATCGGTGTGGCGCCTCGCGCATGCAGGCCGAGAGTGACGTCGCTTTAGTGGCCTGACTTCGTTTTAAACGTTGCCCTCTCTGATCAGGACCTCGTTGGCTCCCACATCGCTACGACTACGCACTGCGCTCGCGGCCTCCCGGGAGTGACCACGACCTCCCGGATCAACTTCCGCAGCGCCTCGCGACGATGCTCGATCGGCAGTTCGTCCCACTCCTGCAGCAGGTCCCTCGCCATCTGAGGAGTCACGCCTCCTCGTGCGCTCGCCGCAGCCAGGACCCGTCGCTGCTCGAGCATGTCGACCTGCGCCTGCAGTTCGTCCCTCACAGCGACGTAGGCGCGCTCGGGGATCACGCCAGACAGGTGCTGCCTGGTCGCGGTCACGAGCTGCGCGTCGAGGGCAGCGAGCTCGCGGGAGATTACCTCGACGTCCGTGCGGTGTCGGGCCGTGGCGGCCCGAGCTGCGCTCGCGGCCACGGAGGCGTCGTCGATGTCGTGGGCGTAGTCGCGCAGCCACTCCATGACGGCGCGCTCGGGCACGACCATCGCGACCGAAAGGCTCGCGTGCCGGCCTTCGTTCTGGCCCTTGCGGCACCGGAACCTGGGCAGCCGTGGCTTGACCTCGTTCACCCCGGAGGATCCACCGACCATCTTGGCGCCACAGTGGCATCGCACGAGCCCTGAGAGCAGGTACTGGGACCGCTGCACCCGTCCCTGCGTCCTGCGCTCTGCACGGGCCGCCTGGTAAGCCTCCCACGTCGCCGCGTCGATGAGCGGCTCATGCGCGCCGGGCAGCTTCTCGCCCTTGACGTTGAGCAGCCCTGCGGCGAACCCGGAGTCGAGGGTGGTGCGCAGCGACGGGTCCGCCCAGAACCCAGGCCCGGCCGCGGAGTACCCGGGCGAAGTCTTGTAGCCGTTGTCGTTGAGCCACCGGGTGAGCTGGTACATCGAGTCGCCGGCGACGTACCGGCGGTAGATCTCTGCGACGACCGGACCGATCTCCGGGTCGGGCACGTGGATCTTCTTCTCGGCGTCGTAGGTGTAGCCCCACCGCGGCTTGCCGTTCGCGGTCCGGCCCGATCGCACGCGGCGCGCCTGGGCTTCCTTCCAGACGTCTCCGATCCGCTCCGACTCGAACGCCGCGAACTCGGTCATCATCCCGCGGGCCAGGCGCCCGGCCGACGTCGCGACGTCGAGCGGCTCCGTCGACGACTCGATACGGCCACCGACGACGTCGACGCGGTCCGCCGCCACAGCCCAGTCCCGCCGGCTCCTCGACAGGCGAGACCACTTCCAGAGCACGATGACGTCAGCGCCACCGTCCTCGACGAGCGCCATGACCCGCTGCACAGCCGGACGGTTCCACGTCCGCCCAGAGACGCCCGGGTCAGCCTCCACGGCGACGACCTGGTAGCCCATGCGGTCGCAGTAGTCACGACCCGCCGACTCCTGCAGCTCGAGGGAGATCGACTCCTCCCGGTGCGTTGACTGCCGCAGGTACAGCACCGCCCGAGGCGCGATCGCCGGCACGGACGTCAGGCGGCGAGCGGCGCTCACGGCTGCTCGAGGTGCCCCTCGAGCTCGCGCTCGAGATCCTCGCTCCACACCATGCATCCGATGTCCACCACGCGCGGCGGGAGCCGGCGGTCCTCCTCGTCACTCAGAGCGAAGTACTCGAGCGTCGTCTCCCGAGGGCAACCTGGGCGCTGCGTCAGCGGGTACAGCGCCTGCAGGCGCTCGCGGAGTTGCTCGTCCGTGAGGTCGGCGGGGTCGTTCATGCAGGTCTCCTTGCGGTGGGTCGACGACGCGTCTCGAGCGCGTCTTGGTAGACGGCGACGAGGTTGACGTCGCAGCTGAGCTCGAGCGCGATCGCGCCGAGGTGAGGGCCGACGAGCGCTTCGGCGCGCGCGTAGGCGTCAGGGGTGATGAGGAGGTCCGCGGCGTACCGGTCGGCGAGCAGCTCGTGGCGCTCGGCGAGGCGCTGGTCGTGGACGGGCACGTGCCCGTACCAGGCGTGCCCGAGCTCGTGTGCGAAGGCGCAGAGCAGCAGGTCCTGGGGGAGCGCGGTGTTGAGGGTGATGGTGCGGACGTGGTGCTCGTAGTAGCCGCGCACCTCGTCGCCGAGTGGAGCCCACTCGACGAGCAACCCACGGGCGTGGGCCAGGTCCATCAAACGCCGCACTCAACCTCCATGTTCGAACGGGTGTTCGAATGATGGTAGCGAGTGTGGGACGGGTCGGCTAGATCGAGTCCTCGCGTTCGTCGGCCTCGCGGCGCCACCCGGGCTTGCGGTCTGCCACGGCGCCGAGCGGGATCCCGCTCGGCGTGCCGCGGCCGCGGCGGCGGATCTCGACGACGTCGCCCTCGGGTGTGTCGTCCTGTGCCGGGCTCTCCCCGGCGGGGTTCATGGGGGCGGAACGCTGTGCACGGTCCTCACCTGCTTCGCTCTGGCGTGCTGCGTAGAGCTCACTGTTGGCCCGCGCAAACTGGCGGACTACGTCGAGCACCACGCGGCGCTGGTCGGGCGACAGGAGGTCGGCGTCGGGCGGCAAGTCCTCGGCGAACGAACGCATCTGCGGGGCGAGCCCCGCCGCCCTGCGCACCTGCTCCTCGGAGTATCCAGAGAGCTGGGCCAGTGCTGCGATCGTCTCGCCTTTGGGGCGGGACTTGTAGGTGCCGGCGATGATCCTGTCGACGGTCGTGTACGACAGGGTCAGGCCGCGCCGCTTGGCCTCTCGGTCGAGCGCTCGTCCCTGCAGACCTCCTACCCGCTCGGACGCCTTCAAGGCGACCTCTCGGAGGGTCAGTTGCTCCCTGTCGTTCATGGCTCAAGCCTCCCGGTGCTGGTCCCGCTGTTGCTAGTGGTCGGGACCAATTTCCAGACAAGTGAATGCCGAAACTCTACGGCGCTACCTGGGGTTTCGAGGCATGCCGTTGACAAGTGAGTGAGGCGTGATGCAAGATCCACTTGTCTAACCGCGACCCAGGAGGGCAAGATGACTGCACGCACCACAGCACGACGACCGAAGGTTCGGTATCTCAGGGAGGTATGGATGAAGGTGATCGACGGCAGCAAGATCGCCGTGGCTCGCAAGCGCGCGGGTCTCACGCAGTACGACCTCGCCGCGCTCGCACGCTGTACGCAGGCGGCGATCTCCGGCCTCGAGACCGGCAACATGAAGGGCTGCAGCGAGGACCTGGCGCTCGCGGTCTGTAAGTGGGTCGACCGAGATATCTCCGAGCTCTTCGAGAAGCACGACGGCTCTCGCGTGCACAGAGTGACAAACGCGACAGGTTCCAAGCGTCAGCCTGTCGCGGCGGCATGACACCACGCACGACGAAGGCCGGCCCCGCGCCAACGAGAACCGGCCTTCTACCCATCCCTCACCTGTCAAGGACCAAGGAGACGAGTCAGATGACCGTACCCCGCACCGCCCAGCACTACGCGATCGCCGCCGCCGGCACGTGCCTCGCCGAGGCCCGCGCGCTCCGCGACTCACTCCCCGTCGCTGAAGCCGCCCGCCGCGCCTACACCCCGACCGGCCCGACCCTCGCCGAGCTCGAGCGCCGCATCGCCGCCCGTCGCAAGGCAACAGTGGGGGAGCGAGCAGCATGAGCACCCTCCTCGTCGACTACGACGCACCCGAGCGCATCACCGTCCCCACCTGGCTCGAGGCTTGGCACACCGACTCGATCGCCCACGCCCAGTCTGAGGAGACTCTCGACGCGCTCGCGGTCTGGACTTTCTTCGAGATCGCCCGCGAGGCTGCGGACGAGGCACGCGACCTCGTCCGCGCCGTCCGCGCTGCGATCGTCGTCCGGCGCGCTGAGCTCCGCGCCCTCGCCGAAGCGCACTCCGCCGCGGTCGTCGCCTACGTCCAGGAGCGTCGAGCCCGCTCGAGGCGCCACGGCTACCACGTCCTCCCGCACCACGAGGGCGGGTACCTCGTCGAGCGCGACGGCGTCGCCCTCACGCACTGCAGCACACGCCGCGAGGCCCAGGAGGCCCGCAACGCGCTCGCGGCCGCTGCCGAAGCGCGTGACTTCGCGTGATGGCGCTCGTGCGCCTGGCGCGCCCCAGCGCCCTGACCACTGAGCACCTCGGCGTGCACGTCGAGGGAACTGAGTCCGGCGGGCTCATCGACGGCGGACTCTCCGACTTCCTGCACTGCACCGAGGAGGTGCCCGAGCCGGTCGAGTTCCCGGTCCTCGGCATCGTCGTCCTGGTCGCGGTCACCGAGTGCCCGCTCCTCGAGCCGCGCCCCGACGCGCACACCCACCTCTGGCTCGGCGGGCAGCACCAGGTGCTCTCCGAAGCCGCCGGCCGCGTCGCCGTCGCGACCCCGATCGACCCGACCACCGGACTCCCACTCCCAGGAGAGACCCCATGAAGAAGCTCCTCGCACGCACCGGCCCCGCCATGTCGATCGCGGTCGCCGTCGCAGGTGTCTCCGCCGGCATGTACGTCGGCATGATCACGCCGCCCTTCTCCGGCGGCACCCTGGCGGGCCTCGGCCTCGTCGCGCTCTTCGGCGCGATCGCGCTCCGCGTCATCCACGTCGAGAACAGCAAGCAGGGGGTGAAGTCATGGTGACCCCCACACCGGCGTCCTCGGCCGAGACCGAACGTCCAGGCTCCTGGGTCCAGGTCGACGACAAGCTCGGCCAGCACGTCACCCCCGAGGCCCTGCGCGACATGATCGCCCGCATCGACGAGGTGCTCGCGGACAAGAGCCGGGCGCGTCCGGGGGAGTGGTGCGCATTCGAGCGGGTCACCGGCACGCCGGTGATCCCCGACCTGACCCGCGGGTACTGGCCCGACCACATCTGCAATAAGCGGAACAGGTTCTGGATCGAGCTCGTCGACGCGCTTCCCGCGTTCCACGTCTTCCCTGACGGCAGCACCTCTCTCGACCGCACAGTCACCTGCACCCGCATCGCGGGCCACACCGGCCGTCACGCCGCCGGGAGCGGCGGCCTAATCGTCGCCGTCTGGGGCGACCGGCCATGAGCACCGCCGTCGGCGAGAAGACCGAGGGTCAGGCCCGCTCCCTCGGACGCCTGATAGACGACCAGGCCGAGGCGTTCCTCGACGCCGTCCGCGCCTACCCCCAGGGCACCCGCCTGTCCGTCAACGACCTGCGCTCGCGGCTGGACCACCTGGAGATCCCGACGACCTCCCGCGCCGCGCTCTTCCGCCGTGCGGTCGACCTCGAGCTGCTCGTGCCGCTCGAGGTGACCGTCGAGGGCATCACGGTCCCGGTCCGCGTCCAGTCGACGGGCCGGTCCGCCCACCAGGCCTACGTCCAGGTCTACGAGCGCCTCTGATGAAGACGGAGACGTGCAAGGACCAGGTCATCGACGGCGTCGTGCAGTTTGGCTGCGGCGCCCCGATCGTGCTCGCCCTCGTCGTCCCCGAGCACCCCCGCAAGGGCGTCGGGCGCAAGCGCATCCCGCTCAACCCGACCTACGACCCCGCGTGCGGGATCCCACCGTCGCACGCGATCACCTCGCGCACCTTGCTGATCTGCCGCCCGCTCGACCGGGGCGACACACCAGCACCGCACGAGGACCCAGCACTCACCCACCTCGCTACCTGCCCGCACAGGAGAAGACCATGACAGAGCCAACGATCACCCGCCGACCACGAGGCAAGCGCACCGCCGTCCCCGACGCCGCGACCCTCTCCTCGGGCTCGTCGACGTCGACGACCGAGCTGCTCGGCGCACCGGCGCACCCGCGGCTGCTGGAGACGACGGTGCTGCACCCGCACCCGGCCAACCCCCCGCACCGCTCGGACTCCGACTTCGAGGAGCTCGCCGCGGCGATCGAGGCCGACGGGGAGATCACCGACGCTCTCACCGTCCGACCCTCGCCGACGATCCCGGGGGAGTACGAGGTCCTCAACGGCCACCGCCGCCTCGCCGCCGCCCAGTCCATCGGCATGGTGCTCGTTCCCGTTCGCGTGAAGGACCTCGACGACGCGGCCGCGCTCATCACCGTGCTCGGCGCGAACCAGAACCGCAAGGACTTCACGCCGCTCGAGGAGGCTCGCCTCGTCCAGGCGACCCTCGACCTGCCCGGCATGACGCAGAAGCGCATCGCCGAGGGCGTCGGCAAGTCCACCTCGTGGGTCTCCCAGCGCGCCCACGCCGCCAAGACCCCCGCGCGGATCCTCGACGCGCTCGCCGACAAGCACCCGACCTTCGATCAGCTCGACGCGATCGCCGAGTTCGACGGCACCGAGGACGCTGAGCTGCTGATCCAGGCCGTCGGCACCCGCGACTTCTCCTTCCGCCTCCAGCGGGCGCGAGACGCCCGTGAGCGGGCCAAGGCTGAGCGGGCCATCAAGGCAGCCCTCAAGAAGGCCGGCGTCAAGGCCGCCTCGTCGAATTGGGGCACGCCCGAGGGATACCGCGAGGCCAAGCAGTTCACGAACCGCAGCCAGGATGCCGCAACCGAGCTCGCCGCCGTGCTCACCGAGCTCGGCGCCGACAGAACCTGGCGCTACAGGGAGAACTACTACATCTACCTCTACCGCCCGCTCACCGAGAAGGAGCGCGCGAGCGAGGCGAAGAAGGCCGAGAAGAACGCCGCCGCCCGCGCCGCGCTCGAGCTCCGCAGCGCCCAGATCACCGCTCTCCTCGAGACCGTCAGCACAGCAGCCAAGACACGCCTCACCTTCCTGCGCGACGTCCTCACGACCCGCAAGATCACCCCCGCACAGCACACCATCGTGTCCGAGTACTTCCTCACGAAGGCCACCACCGAGCTCATCACCGACAGCTACGCACGCCTGTCCACCTACTCCATCCGCGAGGTCCTCCCCGACGTCGAGACAGACGCCCAGCGGGACTGGGCCAACGGACTCTCGGCCGCAGCGCGCACCCTCCTGCTCGCCGCGACCTACGGCGAGGGCACCGCGCACCACCCCGAGTACTGGCTTGACCGCATCCTCGAGATCTGTGCCTGGTACGACGTCCTCGTCGCCCTCGGGTACACACCCTCCACCGCCGAGCTCGACGCCCTCGCCACACCCGAAGCGCAGGCAGCCTGATGACCGGGCTGCCGCAGATCCCCGTCGAGCGGATCTTCCCCAACCCCGACAACATCCGGCGCGACCTCGGGGACCTCACCGAGCTCTCAGCGTCGATCCGCGCTCGCGGTCTGCTGCAGCCCCTCGTCGTCGAGCAGACCCAGCGCGGGTGGCTGATTCTCGACGGGCACCGCCGCTACCAGGCTGCCCTCGACGCCGGCGCCCAGGCGCTGCCGTGCATCGGTGTGCGTCCGGGCGACGCCGAGCATCGCGACACCGTGATGCTCGCTGCGGCCATGCACAAGGACCTCTCGACGCTCGAGCAGGCGAACGCGTTCCGCCGGCTCCGCGACGGCGGGATGACCGTCCCGGAGATCTCGAAGCGCACCGGGTACTCGGCCCGCACCGTCGCCGCCCGCCTCTCGCTCCTGGCGCTCCCCGAGGAGGCGCAGGACATGGTCGCCGACGGCGAGCTCACCGTCACCGCGGCCGTCGACCTCGCACGCCAGGTCGCCGCTGACGGCCGCGGCGAGGCCCGCACGGCCTCTGCAGCCCGACCGGCGCACTTCACGACCTCTCACCCGCTCGCCGGCGCTGCGCGCGCCCTGTGCACGCACCTGGCCGACCGCCGTGCTGTCGGGCCGGCGTGCGGGCAGTGCTGGGAGCGCGTCATCCGCGACGACGAGGAGGCCCACGCGTGCTGATCACCCAGACCGCCCGGGCCCAGCGCGCCGCCGAGATCCGTGCGGCCCGCATTCGCCGCGCCGTCGACGCCGTCCCGACGCTCACCCCGCGCGAGGAACGAGCCATCACCCGCGCCTACCACCCTCGCCACACCGTGTACGGCGACACCCCCACCACCCAGTGGACCAACCTCACCGCGCTCGCGGTCGCGAGCCGGATCTCTCAGAAGAAGGGTCACCGACCATGAAGAAGACCGCCATCGCTCTCACTCTGGCAGCCACGGCGCTGCTCACCGGGTGCGGCACCGACGCCGACAAGGTCAGCGAGAACCTGTCCACCGAGGCCGACCGCTTCGAGGTCCAGCGCCGGATCGTCGGCATCAACGGGATCACCGACGAGGTGCTCTTCGAGGTCGAGGGACGGTGCTCGCTCGAGCGCGACGGGGATCTCGTCATCACGTGCAAGCACGGCGAGGACGACTACCGCAAGCACTACGTCGGCCTGTCCGACAACGTCACCTGGGTCTCGACTCAGCTGGAGGGCATCGACGTCAGCGAGTACCACACGACCATCGTTCTCAAGCCTGAGAACATCCTCCCGAACTTCGACCTCGAGACGAGCCGCTCATGAGCGCCGCCGAGCCGGACGTCTTCGCCGCTGAGCACCGCATTCCATGGGGCGCTCTGGCGCCCTACGCCCCGCTTACTGACTTCGACGACGAGGCACCCGAGAGCGAGGCCGAGGTCGAGAGCACCGACTACTTCCCGGTGACGCTCGCCGGCCACGAGTGGATCTCGGACCGGTACATGCTCATCCGCACTGAGCTGCTCAGCGGAGAGCCCATGTCCTCCCAGTACCCGTCGACGTGGCCCGCCGAGGGCGTCACCGGGGCCTTGCAGAAGGTCCTCGACCAGGCGCAGGCCGCCGGCAACCCGCAGGCACTCAACCCGTACTACGTCCTCCTGGCTGAGCGGGCCGGCTGGACGCTCGAGCCAGCGGAGCGCCTCTGGCGCATCGTCCTCGACGGCGCGATCGTCGGGGCCATCGTCGGCCTGCGCGACGGCGCGGATGGTGGACGCCGACCAGGCGACGACCTCACCCGTATCAGGGAGGTCGTCAAGTACCTCCCGGGCCACAACCCGCAGGCTTACATCGCGGCCGCGCGCATCGTCGACGCTCTCGACGCCCTCGACGACGTCGCTCAAGGGCCCGCGCCCGTTCCGCTGGCATGACGGTGAAGTACCCGCTGCACGCGAAGCGCGAGTGCCTCGTGTCCCGCGGGGCGTACTACGAGCTCCCCGAGGCGATCGCCGCCCACCGGAAAGCGATCGGTGACCAGCCTCGGTCCCTCGCACCGACGGAGAGCCACCCTGCGGCCCGCTGCACGTCCTGCGGCGGGCCGATCGACCCCCACAGCGGCGAGTGCCGCTGCTCCGCATGACCAGCCCAGCACGACCACACCAACAGAACGGAACCAGATGACGATCGTGTACCAGGACGAGCTGGTCACCCTCTACCAGGGTGACTGCCTCGCCATCCCCGCGTGGGCCTCGGCCGACGTGCTGATCACCGACCCGCCCTACGGCGTCGGTGGCAACCTCACCACGACCACCGCCACGCACGAGTGGGACAAGACCCTCGAGGTGCGCGACGCCGCGCTCGAGATGTTCCTGTCCGCCGGCGCTCGCGGATCGGAGCTCGACCGTCCCTACGCGATGTTCGCCTCACCGCGCCGCCTCGACGCGGCCGTGCCGCACCGTGAGGTCCCGCTCATCTGGGACAAGGGCGCCGGCGTCGGCATGGGGGACACCCGGTTCCCGTGGCGCCCGTCCTACGAGCTCATCTACGTGTCCGGCTCGGGATGGGCCGGACACCGCTCCACCGCCGTCCTACAGGTGCCTCTCGCGTCGAACGCGGCCACGAAGGCAGGCCACCCGACCCCTAAGCCCGTCGCGCTCATGCGGATGCTCATCGAGAAGGCCCCCGCGGGCGTCATCTGCGACCCGTTCGCTGGAACCGGCTCGACGCTCGTCGCCGCGAAGGAGCTCGGCCGCCGCGCGATCGGCGTCGAGCTCGACCCCGTCTACGCCCACATCGCCGCCGCGCGCCTCGCCCAAGACGCCCTCGACCTCGGAGGCCTGTGACGATGCCGACCGACTACGCCCAGACCTCCCACGCTCAGCAGAACCGCAGGAAGAAGGCCGAGGCCCTGGCCCTGCGAGCCGCGGAGTTCGGCTTCCAGCCCTACGAGCTCACGATGCCCGTCGCGTTCGGCACCCTCGCCGACCACGAGCGTCGCGAGCGGGTCCGCAAGGACCTCGGCCTCAAGACCCGACCATCGGACGAGACCTGGACCATGGCCCTCGAGATCCTCGAGGGCGGCACCCGCGGCCGACCAGGCGCCAAGCCGTGCAACGACTGCGGCTGGGCCGTCGTGCCCGTCAAGAGCCGCCGCGGCACCCCGATCCTCCTCGACCCCTGGTCCCACCCGAACGGCACCGTCTACCTCACCGCCGAGGACGCACAGACCTACGCCGTCGTCGTGACCGGCACCGACACGCCCCCCGAGGGCGTCCCACTCTTCCGGCAGCACATCACCTCGTGCCCGGAGTCCCGGCAGGCAGCCGCACGGCGCCGCCGGGAAGCACCACGCTGCGTCTCCTGCGGAGATCCCCGAGACGGGTACCTCGCACTGACGCTCCCGTGGATGACCGCCCACCCCACATGCCCCGGAGGAGGTGAACCACCATGCCCGAAGACCAGCTCTGCACCGCGTGCGACAAGCCCATCAACCCCATGACCGGCGAGTGCGCCGGCTGCTCCGACTGACCCCGGCACCCACCCCGACCACACCAGAGAGGAGGTGAACCACATGGCCGCCCGATCACACTCCCGCGACCGCCGCCGCACCAAGAAGCGCACGGCGAACCGCAACCGGCGCCTGCAGCGCCCCGCACCACGACCAGAAGACGACTGACAGGAGAGCCCACGTGCCATGGGCAAAAGTGAGCGACACCGCTCCGATGGACCCCCGCCTGATCTCCGTGATCGAGCATGACCTCGCCGACGACCGCACCGTCAACGAGCTCTACGGCTTCTACGGCCGCCTCGTCGGCATGTCCGGACAGCACCTCACGGACTACGTCGTCTCCTACGGCACCGTCATGCTCGTCGCCGGCACCAAGGACAACGCGACCCGCCTCCTGGCGCTCGCGGCTTGGACCGGCCTCGCCACCGAGGTTGAGAACGAGACGGGGCGCCGGGCCTTCAAGCTCCTGGACGACCCTGAGTTCTGGCACATCAAGCTCGCGGACGAGGTCGCCTGGGAGCGTCAGCGCCAGGCCGACAACCGCAACCCCGAGATCACGATGCCCGTTCGCTGCCGCGACGGAGACGCCTGCCGCTACTGCGGCAAGATCGTCAACTTCGCAGCGCGCAAGGGCAAGCTCGCCGGCACCTACGACCACCGACCACCGGGCCAGCCAGGCTCGGTCGAGACGTCGGTCATCGCGTGCGGTGAGTGCAACGCCCGTCGCGGTCGTCGCCCTCTGGCGATCGCCGACGAGGAGGTCCCACTCCTGCCACCACCACCCAAGCCGTACTACTCGACGAAGACACGCGAGCTGCTCCAAGCGCACGCGGTCGTCCTCGCCCGGTACGGCATGACCCCACCACCCGAGAGGCCCTCCCAGGAGGACCTCGCACCAGGCCGCATCGCCCCCGGCGCGCAGGCAGCACCCACCTCTGGTGTGCGCCGCGCGACGGGCGCGAGCACGGCAGCAGCGCCCACGCCGGCGCGCGCCACGGCAGCAGCAGGCACCGCACCCCAGACGGAGCGACCAGCAGCGCCCACGATCGCCTGGCCGACCTCACCCGCCGACGTTCCGGCAGATCCCGGCAGATCCGAGCAGATCGCCAGTGTGGACGATCAAGGGGTGCCGGGTCGGGACGGGACGGGTCGGGTCGGGTTGGTAGTGGCAGGTACCGCCTCGCAAGACGTTCCACCTCTTCCTCACCCAGCCCCACGACCACCCGAGGCCTCACAGGCCAACCCCCGCCGTCGCTCCCGCCGTGGGTCTCGTGGAGGTCGCTCCCGTAAACCTCAAGGAGAGTCCTGATGAACCTGCCAACCTGCGCGGTCACCAGCCGCTGCAAGAACACCTGCCCACCAGGGACCGCCGTCTGCTCCGACTGCGCGAACGAGCTCGGCCTCTCGCTGCTCTACATCCCGCTCATCGCAGGCGCCCTCGAGGACGCCCACATCAAGGGCCAACGGTTCGGCACCTCGAGCATCGCGCTGCCCAACCCTGACGAGTCGCCGGTCCCGTTCAGCCCCCGTGCGTCCGACGCCCGTGCCGAGTTGTTCGCCGCCTTAACCCAGGCCGCCGACGCGATCGCGTTCCGCGCAGATCTCTTCCGACCGCTCGACACCTTCCGTGCGCTGTCCCGGTTCCTCGCCGCGCAGGTCTCGTGGATCCGCGTCCAGCACGACGGCCCGGCCATGGTCCGACACCTCACAAGCGTGCTGACCGCTGCGAGCCGCGTGGTCGATCGACCGGCCGACGTCGTGATGCTCGGGCACTGCAACGGCACGATCGGTGAGGGCGTGGATGGACGCGTGCCGGGCGACAACTGCGGCGCCGCGCTCTACGCCCCGGCGAACCGTTCTGAGGTCACCTGCCGCACGTGCCTCCACGTCCACCAGGCTCACGACCGGCGGGCCTGGCTGCTCGGCGAGGCCGAAGAGGTGAGGCTTCCCGCGGCCGCGCTGCAGCGGGCCGTCGACGGGCTCGGCGTCGACGTCAGCCCGAAGCAGCTCGAGAACTGGGCCGCCCGAGGACGCCTCAAGCCCGCCGGCATGACCCGAGTGCTCGGCCGCAACCGACCGACCTACCGTGTGGGCGACGTCCTGGACATCGTGAAGTCTGAGCAGTCGCGTCGCGCCGTGGTGACGATGGGGGGTAGGAGGTGAAAGGCGGCACTGTTGTTGGCGAGGAGACTAGGCTTTACTTACGCCATGACACCCATCATCTCGTTCTTCAACCACAAGGGCGGCGTTGGAAAGACGACGACCCTCTTCAACACTGCCATCGAGCTGGGCCGTCTTGGGAAGCGTGTGCTGATCGTCGACCTCGACGCACAGGCGAACTTGACGGCGATCTCGCTGCAGGATGAAGTCCTGGACGACCTGTATTCTGCGACGTCGCTTCCTCACGCGAACACGGTGGCGGGGGCGTTTGCCCCTCTGGTGAGCGGGTCTGGTGACGTCTCCGCTCCGCAGCCGATCGAGATTCGACCTGGCAAGGTGTGGATCATTCCTGGTGATATCCAGCTCTCGGTTTTCGAGTCGATCCTCCCGAACGCCTGGACGGAAGCACTGGCGGGCAATGAGCGGGGATTCCGCGTCACCAGCGCTCCCTACCGGATGATCACCGATGCAGCCGCCCAGATCAGTGCTGATATCGTCTTCGTCGACCTCGGCCCGAACGTCGGAGCTTTGAACCGAGCGGTCCTGCTCGGCAGCGACTACATCATCCTCCCGATGGCGTCAGATCTCTTCTCGTTGCGGGCACTCCCCAGCGTTGGTCAGAGCGTGGACAGGTGGGTGCGCCAGTGGAAGACAGCGCAGACGGTTGCTCCGCCCCTGGCCTTCCCGATTCCCCTGGGCTTCCCCCGGATCATGGGTTACGTTTCCCAGCAGTTCAACGTCTACCGCGGGGACCCGACCATGGCGTTCTCGAAGTGGATAGAGAAGATGCCTGCCGCAATGGCGACTGGTCTGCTTCAGCCGTTGGACGCACACGCTCACCCGAGCGGAGGCACACTGGCCATGCCTGCCAGTAACCTTGGAGCATCGCTCGGGGACCTGAAGAACTACCACAGCCTGGTGCCGCACGCTCAGACCTTGCGGAAGGCCATCTTCGAGTTGCGAGCCGACGCGGTGATCCGCGGAGGCCAGGTGACACGAGCTCAAGCCTCGGAAGAGCAGTTCCGATCGTTGGCGGAAGAGATTCTGCGTCGATCCTGAAGGCGCACCCAGCAGGTGCCAGCGAGGCCCCTCACTCGGAGAGGGGCCTTGCTGGCATCTCTCTCGGTTGAGGGTGGACGCCGGTCTGTCTGAGGGGTACTCTATGTTTCAGTTAGAACTTCTGGATCTGAGGCCCGATCTCCACACGGAGACCGGGCCTTCGTGCTTCCCGGGTGCAGACACCCCGGGACGCAGGCCGCGCCCTTCGGGGCTGCGGGGTGACGCCGCGCCCCTTGCCGCGGTGGGAGCGTCGGGCGGCCCGGCGTGTCACCCCATGAACGTCCCGCCGTCGCCCTTGGCCCGCGACCACCACACGTGACCAGCGCGGTGAGCCGGCGACGGCGGGAGACCAGCAGATCGGAGGGCTCGTGAAGCGCAACGGTCGCTACGCGAACGGTCACCGCCGCCGCAAGGCGCGCGCTGCTGTGCTCGCGAGCGAGGACATCTGCGCTCTGTGCAAGCAGCCGGTCGACAAGCTGCTTCGGCTCGGGCCCGACGGCAAGCCGCACCCTCTGAGCCCAGAGGTCGACGAGATCATTCCGTTCTCGCGCGGTGGCAGTCCGTACTCGCGGCAGAACTTGCAGCTCACGCACCGGATCTGCAACCAGCAGAAGAGCAACCGGGTCTCGACGGAGGGTTTCAAGCCTCCGGTGCGGCCACCGCTGCGCGTCTCGCAGAGCTGGTGAGCCGGGTGGGGGGGTCCCCCCTCCTCACCGGCACAGCGCCCCCCACGGCATAGCGCCGGTATCCCCCCGACCTGCCCCGATATCTGGGGGACTGGAACGACCTCCCCGACCTGTCCCCGCCCACCGGCGCTCGCGGCCCTGACCTGGGCCCTCGACCCCCGCAGGAGGTGGCCGGTGCCTCGCAGATCGTTCCCGTGCGCAGCCTGTGGCGAGCCGCTGCGGCCCGGTCCCAACTCGCTGCCGGAGGGCAAGGCGCGACACCGGCGGTGCGCAGGGCAGGCAGCTGCTGAGCCGGTCGACGACGAGCCGCTCTACGGCCCCCGCGCCCAGCGCCTGGTCGAGCAGCTCTCGGAGGGAGTCACCGACGCCGCCCGCCTTGCGCTCGTCGACGAGGTCGCCCGCACCGCGGACCGCCTCGACAACCTCGACTCGATCATCCGGGGCAAGGGCGTGCTGAACCTCCTGCGGTTCCGCCTCCGCGACATCTTCGAAGTCGCCGACGAGCGCAAGGTCACCGTCGTTGTCACCTTCGACGGTGTGATGTCCGAGACCCGGCAGACCACCCTCGCCTTCCGCCAGCTGCTCATGTCCCTCGCGCTCTCCGCGCCGCCCGCTGCGGTGCCGGCGCCGGAGAAGAAGGGGACGGCGCTAGATGAGCTCGAGAGGCGTCGCGCTGCTCGGATGTCAGGTACCTCGGGTCTCCCTGGTCCCTGAGTGCGTCTGGAGCGAAGCCGACGACGCTGCCTTCCTCGCCGCGTCCTACGGCCTCGTGCCCGACGAGTGGCAGATGCTCGTCCTGCAGGGCTGGCTCGGCCGGCGCGCTGACGGCCGCTGGTCCGCTCCGATCTCTGGGATCGCGGTCCCGCGTCAGAACGGCAAGAACGGCATCCTCGAGATCGTCGAGCTCTACAAGATGGTGGCGCTCGGGCGGAAGATCCTTCACACCGCGCACGAGGTCAAGACCGCCCGCAAGGCGTTCATCCGTCTCAAGCACTTCTTCGGCGAGAAGCGCGACGACCCGACGGCGAAGTTCCCCGAGCTCAACGCGCTCGTGCACGAGGTCCGCAACACCAACGGCCAGGAGATGATCCTCCTCAAGAACGGCGCGTCGATCGAGTTCATCGCTCGCTCGAAGGGCTCGGGCCGAGGGTTCACCGTCGACGACCTCGTCTGCGACGAGGCGCAGGAGCTCAGCGAAGAGTCGCTGGCCGCGCTGCTGCCGACGATCTCGTCCGCGCCGTCGGGCGACGCCACTCAGACCTACATGGGCACGGCTCCGGGCCCGTCCATGGACGGTGAGGTCTTCACGCGGATCCGCAACGAAGGCGTCAAGGGCTCCAACGACCGCCTCGCCTGGTTCGAGTGGTCCGTCGAGGGCAACGTCAACGCCCCGGCCAAGACCCCGAACGCGATCGACGTCTACGACCGGACCGTCTGGGCCGCGACCAACCCCTCGCTGGGCCGGCGCCTGAACATCGAGACGATCGCCGACGAGATCCTTGCCCTCGGGTGGGAGAACTTCGCACGTGAGCGGCTCGGCGTGTGGGCGTCCGAGACTCACTCGCAGGTCATCGACGCTCAGGCCTGGGCGGATCGTGCCGCCGAGCTCGAGGACATCCCCACCGACGGCCGCTACGCCTTCGGCCTCGACATGCCACCCGACCGCTCGCAGATCTCGGTCTCGGCCGCCCGGCGCCCCGACGAGGGCAAGGTGCACGTCGAGTGCGTCTACTACGAGTCCGCAGGGCTGGGCACCGAGGCGATCGTCTCTTGGATCGCCGAGCGCTGGCCGACGCTGACGGCCGTCGTGATCGACGGGCAGTCCCCAGCCATGTCCCTGGTCCCCGAGTTCCTCCGCAACAAGGTCCGCGTCACGGTCACCGGCGCGGGCGAGATGGCCCGCGCCTGCGGCATGTTCTTCGACGCCGTCCGCGACGACAAGCTGACGCACTTCGACCAGGAGGAGATCAACGATGCCCTCTCAGGCGCGAAGAAGCGGACGATCGGCCAGGCCGGCGGCTGGGGCTGGGACCGCCGCGACCCCGACGTCGACATCTCACCCCTCGTGAGCACGACTCTCGCCCTCTACGGCGTGATGACCAGCAAGCGCAAGCCAGGACGCAAGACGAAGGTGGTGGTGATGTGAGCGGACTCGTCACGGCCCCGCAGATCCCCGGCCTCTCCCTCTCCGACCAGGCGCTCGTGAACAAGCTCGTCGCCCAGATAACGGCGAAGGCTCGGCGCAACCAGGTCCGCAGGAAGTACTACGACCACAAGGCCGCGCTGCGGGATCTCGGCATCGCGATCCCGCCTCAGCTCAAGGACGTCTCCACCGTTCTGGGCTGGCCGGCCAAGGGCGTCGACTCCATGTCGCGGCGCACGGTGCTCGAGGGGTTCACCGTCATCGACGGGGACTCAGCAAGCATGGGACTCGACGACCTGCTCATCGAGAACCGGATCGAGAGCGAAGCGCCCCAGGCTCACACCTCGGCGCTCATCCACTCCGCCGTCTTCACCTTCATCACCGCAGGGGACATCGAGGCGGGCGAGCCCGCAGCGCTGATCTCCACCCAGTCTGCAGAGTGGGCAACTGGCACCTGGGACCGACGCCGCCGGCGGCTGTCCGACGCGCTCTCGGTGATCGCCGTCGACGACCAGGGCAGCCCCACGCACATGAACCTCTACACCCCCGGCCGCGTCGTCGTCATGCGCCGAGACGGACGGCGCTGGGACCTGCGCCTGGCCGAGCATGACCTCGGCGTCCCCGTCGAGGTCATGCCCTACCGGCCCTCTCTCGACCGCCCCTTCGGCGCGTCACGGATCTCACGCCCGGTCATGGCCCTCACTGACGCCGCGGTGCGCACGATGCTGCGCACCGAGGTCTCCGCGGAGTTCTTCTCCGCCCCCCAGCGTTACCTCCTGGGCGGCGATGAGGACGCGTTCACCGACAAGGCCGGCAACCCCATCCCGGGGTGGTCGGCGCTGCTCGGGCGCATCCTCGCCGTCGGGCTCAACGAGGAGGGCGGCACGCCGACCGTGGGCCAGTTCGCCCAGCAGTCGATGGAACCTCACCTCGCCCAGACGCGCTCGCAGGCGACCTTGCTCGCCGCCGAGATGTCTCTCCCGGTCGGCTCGCTCGGCATCGTCCAGGACAACCCGTCCTCGGCCGAAGCGATCGAGGCGGCGAAGGAGGAGCTCGTTGTCGAAATCCGGCACTGGGAGAAGACGTCCCTCGCGCCGGCGTGGCAGCGCACCGTCCGCTCGGCGATGCGCCTGGTCGACGACAGCCCCGCGGCCCGGGCCATGTACGCCGGTATCCGAGCGCACTGGTCCAACCCAGCGACACCGTCGGTCGTGTCCGCTTCGGACGCTGTTACCAAGCAGGTCGCCGCGATCCCTCGGATCGGGGAGACGACCGTGGCGCTCGAGAAGCTCGGGTACTCCACCGACGAGATCGGCCGCATGCAGTCCGAGTGGCGCAGAGCGGACGGGGGCTCGTCGATCGACAAGGTTCTCGAGGCCGCTCGCCTCCGCGGCGCTGGTCGCCCCGCAGCGGTCGTCGCGGCGCCGGCCCAGCCCGCTGAGGTGAGCTCGTGACGGCCCTGGCTGACGTGGAGTACCTCCGCGCAGCGAACCGGGGCATCGCGGCCATGGCCCAGATGGACCTCGAGGACTTCTGGGGCTCGCTGACCTTGTCGTTCCCGGGGGAGTCGAGGGACTCGCTGCTCGCCTTCGTGCCGGCCCTGACGTCCCAGTACGGCGGCATGAGCGCCACGCTGGCCGCCGAGTGGTACGACGACATCAGGCCGACGGGCACCCTCATCACGGGCGCGTTCCGGGCTCCGCTCGCGAGCCCGGTCGCGACGTCCGCCGTCGCCTCGACCGTGCGCTGGGGCGCCAGGCACCTGTGGACTCTCGCCCCAGCACTGACACTCGCCGTCGTCAGCGGCGCGGTCACCGAGTACGTCCTGCGCCCCGGGCGCCAGACCGTGGCGCAAGCCGTCCGGCAAGACACCGATCGGCGCGTCCGCTACGCGCGGATCCCGTCCGGCAGGGAGACGTGCGCGTTCTGCCTGGCGATGGCCTCCCGCGGCTTCGTCTACGCGTCCGAGGTCTCCGCCGGCCGCAAGGGCTTCAACGACTACCACGGCGACTGCGACTGCGTCCCGACGCCCGAGTGGTCCGACGAGCCGCAGATCGAGGGCTACGACCCCGACCGCATGTACGCGATGTACGAGGCGGCCCGGGCCGAAGCCGGCGGGGTCCTCGCACTCAAGGGCAACGGCTCGATCGAGGACGACGACCTGTCGATCCTGCAGGCCCTGCGCCGGCTCTACCCCGACGAGCTCACGGACGGTGTCGTCGTTCGCGACGAGCCCTAGACCACCGCCGCACGGCGGAGCACCACCCCATCACCCACCACCGCAGGCCCCGCACGGGGTCGTGTGGCGATCCCGCACGGGAGGAACACCACGATGAACGGCGTCACACCCCCTCGCATCACCACAGCCGAAGGGCTCGGCCGGTTCCGCAAGGAACTGAGAGACCAGGGCATCACAGACCCACTGGCAGACGACCTCGTCCGCCAGGCTGCGACCGCCCTCCTCGAAGACGGTCTGGTGGTGAAGTCCGATGGCTGACTCGACTGCGGCTCCCGTCGCCACGACGACGGACGCCCCGGTGGCTCAGGCCGCCGCGCCCGCCAACGCCACCGGCACAGCGGCGCAGGCCGCCGCTCCGGCAGCCCAGGCGGCTCCTGCAGAGGAGCCGACCGACTGGAAGGCCGAGGCCCGCAAGTGGGAGTCACGAGCCAAGGAGAACAAGACCGCCGCGGAGAAGCTCGCCGAGATCGAAGAGGCGAGCAAGACCGAGACGCAGAAGGCGATCGAGCGCGCGGAGAAGGCCGAGAAGGCCCTCGCCGAGCGAGAGACCGCCGACACGCTCGCCGCTGCCCGCGCCGAAGTCTCCAAGGCCACAGGTGTCCCGGCTGCCGTTCTGCGCGGCACGACCAAGGAGGAGCTCGAGGCGCACGCCGCCGAGCTCGCGCCGCTCATCGCACCGCCCGAGAAGAAGGGGGCCCTGGGCCCCTACGTCCCCGCTGAGGGGTCCGCGACTAGCGGCACCCCGGGCACCAACGACTGGCTGCGCGACGCGTTCGTCGCCGGCCGCTGACCAAGGAGCACACCATGGCAGGTTCTAACGAAATCATCGGGCGCGCAGAGGTCTCCGACGCGCTGCTGCCCGACCAGACGATCAACGACATCATCCAGACTGCCCCTGAGCAGTCGGTGCTGCTCTCGCGGGCGCGCAACGTGCGTCTGACGGCCAAGAAGGCCAAGCAGCCGGTGCTCGACTCTCTGCCGGACGCCTACTGGGTCGACGGGGACACCGGGCTCAAGCAGACGACCAGCGCCCAGTGGAAGGGCACGGTCATCACCGCCGAGGAGCTCGCGGTCATCGTGCCGATCCCGAACGCGGTCGTCGACGACGCCAACGTCCCGCTCTGGGACCAGGTCAAGCCGCTGCTCGCCGAGGCGATCGGCAAGAAGGTCGACCAGGCAGGCCTCTTCGGCACCGACAAGCCGGCCTCGTGGCCGACCGCGATCGTCCCCGGCGCGATCGCCGCCGGCAACGTCGTCATCGCCGGCACGGGCGCTGACTTCGGCGTCGACGTCGCGAACCTCGCGGAGAAGGTCTCCACAGACGGGTTCGCAGTCAACGGCTTCGCATCGCGCCCCGGCCTGTCGTGGAAGCTGCGCACGCTGCGCGACAGCAACGGCCAGCCGATCTACGGCTCGCCGATGACCGAGGCGCAGGCCGCGGTCCTCTACGGCTTCCCGCTCGACGAGGTCCGCAACGGCGCCTGGAACACCGCGGCAGCCGAGCTGCTCGCCGCGGACTGGTCGAAGTTCGTCGTCGGCATCCGCCAGGACATCACCTACGACCTCTTCTCCGAGGGCGTCATCTCCGACGCAGACGGCAAGGTCGTCCTCAACCTCATGCAGCAGGACTCCAAGGCCCTGCGCGTGGTGTTCCGGGTCGGCTTCCAGGTCGCCAACCCCCTCACGCGGATCAACGGCGTCGCGTCGACGCGCTACCCGGCCGGTGTCCTCGCCCCTGCAGCGGTGACCCCGTGAGCGGGCGCTACCAGGGCCCCGACGGCACGGTGATACCGACCCCTGCCGGCGGCGGTCACGCGCTCGTCGCTCTCGGCTGGGTGCCGCTCGATGCGCCGCCCGAGACGGACGAGGCGGCGATCCCCGAGGGGACACCGACCAAGTCATGGAAGGTGCCTCAGCTCAAGGCCTACGCGGCTGAGCAGGGGGTCGACCTGGGTGCGGCGACGAAGAAGGACGAGATTCTCGCGATCCTCGCCCCGGAGCCGGCCCCGAGCACGGCGCCGATTGTCCCCGTGCTCGCCGGCGAAGCTGCTCCGGCGACACCGGCCGAGTAGGGGAGGGGCGCCATGGCTGAACCGTTCGCCACCACGGCGGATCTCGCGAAGCGGTGGCGCCCCCTCAGCGCGGCCGAGGAGATCACCGCGGCCGAGCTGCTCAAGGACGCCTCAGCGGAGATCCGCGCGCTGCGGCGGGGCATCGATGCGTTGCTGATCGTCGTGCCGCCGGCAACCGAGCCGGAGATCGACCCGCAGGTCGTCAAGAGGGTCGTCTGCGCGATGGTGAAGCGGTCGATGCTCGTCCCGGTCGACCAGCTGCCCGTGACGTCGCTGCAGGAGTCCGCTGGTCCCTTCGCGCAGACGCAGAGCTTCGCGAACCCGACCGGGGACCTGTTCCTCACCAAGGGCGAGAAACGCATGCTCGGCATCGGCCGCCAGCGCGCGTTCTCGATCGACCTGCTGCCGCCCGTGCGGCCTGACAGGGGGTGGGTCCTGTGAGGCGGGTATGGCGCAGGATCGCCTCAATGGCCTCGGGGCACAGCTCAGGGGACCCGGTGTGCAACAAGTACCGGCCGTTCTCGCCAGGGTCCTACCGGGACCGCCGGTCAAGAGGGCGTTCGTGCAGGCGGTGCATGAGAGCGAGGTGTCCACGGTGACGCTCCCGACGCCCTACACCGTCGCCCACGAGCGTCGAGTACTCGGTACCCGCGACGCCCATGGCAACGCCCGCGAGACGTGGCTCCCGCCCGTCGGGATCCTCGTGCACGGGTGGGCGCCGCCCTCGGCTGATGGGGAGCCCTTCGAGAGCGGTCGGTCGCCGGTCGTGCGCGACCTCGACCTCTACGCCCCGACGGGCACGGTCACGGCCTCCAAGGACCGGATCACGGTCGACGGCGTCGTCTACACCGTCGTCGGGCACCCTGAGGACTACTCCCGCGGCCCGTGGCAGTGGGCTGCAGGGGTCCGCATCAACCTCAAGAGAGTGGAGGGCTGACGTGGAAGAGATCTGGGAGCGTGACGGCCGCGCTCTGACCCTCAGCCCCGACCGTGACGGCGTCGTGCAGGTCTCGATCGAGACCGCGCACCTGGTCCTCGTCGAGCTCGGCTTCGTCCGAAGGGAGACATGACCGATGGCTCGCAACCCACCCGTCCGGCTGAACCTGCCCGGCCTGAACAAGGTCATGAAGTCCAAGGGCATCAGCGACAAGCTCGACTCGCTCGGACACAAGGTCGCTCGCACCGCCGGCCCCGGGTTCGTCGTCGAGACGGACCGCCCCGAGCACAGGTGGATCGCCCGCACCCGCGTGCGCGCCGCCACCCGCGAGGCCCGGATCCGCGAGGCCCGCGAGGACGCCCTCAAGCGGGCCCTCGACGCGGCGCGTGAGCGATGACCTTCCGGGACGCGATCGCACTCGTCCTGGGCGTCCTGGCTGCCGCTGAGCCGGACGTAGAGGGCGGGTCCAAGGTTCCCCCCGACCGCCCGGAGGAGTTCTTCTGGGTCCGCCGCACCGGCGGCCACGTCACGGGCCGCGTGGTCGACCACCCACAGATCACCGTCACCGCCTGGGCGGGCGACTCCGTCCGCGCACTCGCGCTCGCGGACGTCGGCCGCGACGCGCTGATCGAAGCCGCGCGAACCTCGCGCGGCTGGCACGCCACACAGGTCGCCTCGCTCTACGACGACCCAGACCCCGACTCCGGGGCCGACCGTGCGACGTTTACCGCGTTCCTCACCGTCCGGGCCGCCCGGTCCTGACACACCCACCCAAGGCCCGCCACTGTGCGGGCCTTCTTCATGCCCAGGAGGCACTCATGACCAAGGACACCGGCCGGAAGGTCACCCTCGCCGTCGCGCGGGTGATCGAAGGCAAGACCCACGAGGCGGACAGCACGGTGACGCTCCCGGACCTCGAGGCGCGGGACCTCATCCGTGCCGGCCTCGCACGGGAGCCCGACAAGGAAGAGACCCCGCCCGCTGCGAGCCGTTCGCGCCGTGCAGCGACCAAGAAGGCCGAGGCGACCAGCACCGCGCCGGCTGAAGACCCGGCCACGGCGACCGCCGCGGCCACCTCGACCGCGAAGGGCAAGTGACCATGGCAGGCAAGGACGTCGACAACATCCACATCTATGGGTCGGAGAAGGACACTCTTTGGCTCGCTCCACTCGGTACAACTCTGCCCGTCGGCCTCGCGGCTCCTGGGCCGACGTTCAACGACGTTGGGCTCAACGGTGAGGCCGGCTTCGACCTCAACCGCGAGGACGACGTCCAGAGCTTCAAGGTCCACCAGGCTGGCAAGACGGTCCGGAAGAAGGTCACGTCGAGCTCGACGTCGATCGTCTTCCGCACTGTCGAGGAGAACGCGGTCACCGAGAAGCTCGCGGACAACATCGTCGCGACCGCGACGGTCGAGGGGGTCACCACCGCGACGATCGCCGCAGCGCGCGAGGTTCAGGCCTACGCGGCGATCCTCGACCTCTACGACGGCGGCGCCATGGTGCGACGGGCGATCCCGCGCTTCGAGGTCGCCGGCGGCGGGACGGAGACGTTCTCCAACTCGGCGATCACCGAGCGGGAGTTCACCGGCGAGATCATCGGCGACCACTTCAAGATCTCCGGTCCCGACCCCGAGGCCTGATCCCTCGACCGCGCGGCGGGCGACTCATGGTGGTGGCCCGCCCGCCGCGCTCACTTCCCCAGGCCACCGCCTTTACCGAGAGGCCACCACCATGACCGTGATCAGTCGCCTTCGGGCTCTGCCCCACCGCCTCATCAGGTCCATCGAGACACCACGCGCCCCGAGCGTCGAGACCAACGTCTTCGCCGACGTCCGTCTTCTCGAGATCTCTCCGGAGGCGAACGAGATGCTCCCACCGGTCCCGGACACGGTGGTCATCAACGGCACGGCGTTCTACACCTCTGAGTCGAGGCCGGTCCAGATCCATCACGACGAGCACGGTTTCACCGAGGTGACCGTGACCCTCGTGCCTCGTTCCCTCGAGATCCGGATGGTCGAACCCGCCCCGGAAGGTCATCCCCTCGCCTGAGATGACTCACGCCTGGCGTCTCGAGCAGCCCAACGCTGCGATCACTGCCGGCAACCACACCCTCACCACCGACTGACAAGAGAGGCCACCACCATGGTCGAGAGCACCACCCCCGAGCCCACTGACAGCAACCCGGAGACGCCGCGCAGCAACGACGTCGTCGTGGTCGTCCCCGCGCCGACTGATCGCCCGCCCGTCCAGGACCACAAGCCGAAGTCTAAGAAGAGGAACAAGAAGAAGCGCGCAGCGCTCAAGGCCGAAGCGTCCGGCGGTGACCTCGACATCGAGATCGACGGCCACACGTGGACGGTCCCCGTCGACGTCTTCGACGACGCCGAGCTGCTCGAGGACATTGACGAGATCGACCACGGCAACTACGCGCGCACTCCCAAGGTGCTGCGCAGGATCCTCGGCGACAAGCAGTACGAGGCTGCGAAGGACACCCTGCGCGACGAGAAGCGCATCGTTCGCCTCGAGGCCCTCGCGGAGTTCTTCTACAAGATCGTGCAGGCCGCCAACCCTTCCTGACGACCCTCCGGGTACTGCTCGACGAGTACTCGGGGGCTCTCAGGGCTGATCTGCGCGCCGTCTACAAGGTCGATCTGCTCGACCTCTACTGCGGCAAGCTCGGGCTGCTCGCGCTCGCGGACTACGTCGAGCACCTGCCGCCCGGCTCGGCCGTCTGGCGGGCCGTCGGCGGGGACATGGCGTGGACGGTGGAGCAGCACATGCTCTCGATGGTCGAGCACAACACCCGGATCGGGTGGTGGATGAAGACCAAGGACGGGTCGAACAACCGGCGCCCGCCTGAGCGACTCACACCACCGAAGTCGGTGCGTGAGCAGAAGGCCAGCAGTGAGCGTGGACAACGCGTCCTGCAGCGCACTCGAGCACGGGCGGCCACCAAGGCGCGGCTCAACAACTGAACAGGGGCGAGGCGCCCCACGACGGACCCGTAGGGGTCCAGATTGGGGCGCCCCGTGTCTGTCGGCACCGAGCTCGCTACCGGGTACGTCACCCTCATGCCTCAGATGCCGGGGGCCGGGCGCGCGATCAGCGCTCAGCTCGGCAGCGCGGAGGTCATGCGCGCCTCGGACGGCGCTGGTCGCTCGATCGGTGCTCGGATCATGGGCAACGTCTCCTCGGCCATCAAGACGACCACTGCGGTCGTCGGGGCGCTCGGCACGGCCGTCGCCGGCCTGGCGATCAAGGGCGGGATCTCCCGCCAGCTGAACATCGAGGATGCCCAGGCGAAGCTCAAGGGCCTGGGCAACTCCACCGAGACCGTCACCGCGATCATGAACGACGCGCTGGCCTCGGTGAAGGGCACCGCCTTCGGGCTCGACTCGGCGGCGACGATCGCCGCGTCGGCTGTGGCCGCCGGCATCAAGCCGGGCAAGGAGCTCGAGAAGTACCTCAAGCTCACCGCCGACGCTGCGACGATCGCGGGCACCTCGCTCGGCGACATGGGCTCGATCATCAACAAGGTCACTGCCTCGGGCAAGGCCCAGATGGACAGCCTCAACCAGCTCTCTGACCGGGGTGTCCCGATCATGCAGTGGCTGGCTGAGGAGTACGGCGTCTCCCAGGAGGCGCTGTCGAAGATGGTGTCCGAGGGCAAGGTGGACGCCGAGACCTTCCGCAAGGTCATCGAGGAGAACATCGGCGGCGCGGCCCTCGAGTCGGGGAACACGACCCGCGGCGCGTTCGCGAACATGGGCGCCGCGCTCTCGCGCGTCGGCGTGACGATGACGAGCTGGTTCTACCCGCTCGTCAAGGACGTCTTCAACGGCGTCACCACGATCCTCGACGGCCTCAACGACCGCATGGGCCCCTGGGCTGAGCGCTTCGGCGCAGTCTTCCAGGAGAAGGCCGGCCCCGTGGTCGCAGGCTTCGCCGACAACGTCCTGGGAGCAGTCGACCGGATCTCGGCCGCCTTCACCCTGTTCCGCACCGGCGACTTCAACGACCAGATCCGCCTGGCGCTCGGCGCCGAGGAAGACTCACGCCTCGTCGACTACCTCCTGCGCGCCCACGACATCGTCACCGAGGTCACCGGTGGCTTCACCGCGATGTTCGCCGCTTACAAGGCCGGCGACGGCGACGTCACCTCCTCCGGGTTCGCCGGAGTCATGGAGCGCATCGGCAACACCGCACGCTCCACCCGCGACCTCGTCGTGGGCGGCGTGACCGCCATGGTCGCCGCCTACCAGGCCGGCGGAGACGACGTCACGTCCTCCGGGTTTGCCGGCGTCATGGAGCGCGTGGGCCTCGCAGCCCGCTACGTCCGTGACGCCGTCGCCTCGCTCGACTTCACCTCCTGGGACGCCTTCAAGAAGTCCCTCGGCCCCACCGGCGAGCAGCTCGGCGGAGCCTTCTCCTCGATCGGCGACTCTCTCGTCTCGCTCAAGCCTGCCTTCAAGGCCTTCATCGACCAGCTGCCCAAGATCGGCGGCTCGATCGGCACGCTCGCGCTCGCGGCCGTGAACATGCTCGCGAGCGGGCTGGCGTTCCTCGCTGATCACGTCGACGTGATCATAAAGATCATGCCGCTCATCGTGGCTGGGTACGTCGCGTGGCGGGTCGCCTCGATGGGTCTCACCGCGCAGTCGAACAAGCTGCAGATGGCCCAGCTCGCGATGGCCCCGGTGCTGCTCGCGAACAACACGCTGCGCCTGACGGCGATCCTCCTCGAGAACAGGCAGACCTCGGCACGCCTCGCCCAGACGGCGGCGACATCGACCGAGACCGGTGCGACCGTCACGAACAACGCCGCCCAGCAGGGCGGCATCATCGCCCGCACCCGTGCCGCTGCGGCGACCGTCGCCCAGCGCGTGGCAACGGTGGCCTCCACGGTGGCGACCAGGGCGGCTGCGGCCGGTCAGTGGCTGCTCAACGCAGCGCTCACCGCGAACCCGATCTCTCTGATCATCGCGGGGATCGCGGCACTGGTCGCTGGTCTCATCCTGTTCTTCACCAAGACCGAGACGGGTAAGAAGGTCATCGACGCCGTCTGGGGTGGCATCAAGTCCGCCATCGGTGGCGTCGTGGACTGGTTCCAGACCTCCGTCGCCCCCGTGCTCTCCGCAGCGTGGGACAACATCGGGCTCGCCGCGTCCTACCTGTACGAGAAGGCGATCAAGCCCGCCTTCGACGGCATCAAGTCCGCGATCGCGATCGCGTGGGGGATCATCAAGCCGATCTTCGACGCCCACGTCGCGGTGCTTACCTTCCTGGGCCAGGTGTTCTGGAACGTCACGACCCTGGTCATCCAGGCGGCATGGATCGGGCTGCAGGCCGGGTTCCGGGCCGGGTGGGCATTCATCCGCGACGGGGTATTCGCTCCGTTCAAGGCCGCCTTCGAAGCCGTTGGTGCTGGGTTCCTGTGGGTCTGGAACACCCTCATCAGCCCTGCGTGGGAACTGCTCAAGACAGGTCTCTCTGCCGGGTGGAACTGGATCCGGGACAACGTCTTCACCCCCATCGGTGGTGGGGTCAAGACGGTCGGCGACAAGTTCTCCGCCGCGAGGGCCCTCGCCGACACCGCGTGGGAGGGCATTCGCTCGGGCGCGAAGACCGCGTGGGACTGGATGAGCAAGCACGTCTTCTCCCCGCTCGGGACAGCGATCGCCGCGATCGGTGACGCGTTCAACTCCGCCCAGGGCGTCGTGAAGACCGCGTGGGATGCGATCAGTGACGCCGCGGTCAAGCCGGTGAACTTCGTGATCGAGACCGTCTACACCAACGGGATCAAGAAGCTCTTCGACACGGTCGCGGAGAAGCTCGGTCTGCCCCAGCGGCTCCCGAGCCTCAGCCCGATCGGAAGCCCTAGCCCACAGAACACCCCTCGGGGGCCCATGCGCCCTGGTCTGTCCAGCTGGATGGCCACCGGTGGCGTCCTGCCCGGCTACACCCCGGGCGTCGACGTCCACCACTTCCAGTCACCGACGGCCGGGTCCCTGCACCTGTCCGGCGGCGAAGCGATCATGGTCCCCGAGTGGACCAAGGCCGTTGGCGGACCGGCCGCTGTCGCCGCGATGAACGCCCGCGCTCGCCGCGGCGCGGGAGTCGCCGGCGACGGGTCGTCCTTCTGGGGCGGAGGCGTCTGGGACTGGGTCAAGAACACTGCTGGATCGGCATGGGACTTCACCACGGACGCGGCCTCAGCGGTTGTGAACTTCATGAAGGACCCCGTCGCCGGCGCTCTGCAGGTCATCTCCAAGCCCGTCATGGCTCTCCTCGAGGGCATCGGAGGCGGGAGCGTCGGCGAGATCATCGCCGGAGTCCCCAAGGCGATCGTCAAGGCCATCGTCGACGGCGCCACGGGCATCTTCGGCCCCGCCCGCACTGACGACGGCTCCGACCCCACCAGCACCGGAGCAACCGTCAGCGGTGGTGCCGGCATGGGCTGGAAGGCCATGACGAGCGCGCTCGCGGCTCTCGTCCCGGGGGCTCGGATCACGTCCGGGTACCGCCCGGGGGCGAAAGTCGCTGGGACGAACATCCCTTCGATGCACGGCCTCGGCCGCGCGATCGACATCGCACCGTCGATGGCGACGTTCAACGCACTCCTGAGCTCAGGTCTCCCACTGACCGAGCTGCTCTACTCGCCCGCTGGCGGACGTCAGCGCCAGCGAGGTCGGGGGGGTTCGTTCTCGGGAGACACCTCCGGTGTCACGAAGCAGATGCACTACAACCACATCCACTGGGCGGCCCAGGACGGTGGAGTGTGGCCGGGCGCGAAGGTCTACGACGACGGTGGCTGGCTTCCCCCAGGCGGCGTCGCCGTGAACCTCTCGCAGCGACCCGAGCCGATCTTCTCCGCAGACCAGTGGGAGTCGATCGACAAGGGCCCCGGCAACTCGCTCCCGAGCGAGCTCGTCGTTGTGGACGTCCACGGCGACCTGATCGGGCGGATGAAGGTCGAGGCCACCCAGGTCCTCGACGACGACAAGCGCTCGCTGAGCGGACACAGGGGGTTCCGAGGATGAGTCGCAGAAATGATGCCTTCAACTCCGGGCCGCGGTCCTCATCGCTGGCGGGTTGGTCCCATCAGGCGGGCACGGGTGAAGTCACCACAGTCGCCTGGGTGGGCACCGTCGGAGACGGGCCGGAGGGACGCACCGGTTACGTGCGCCGCACCGTCACCACGGCCAAGACCGGCGGCACGAGCGGCAGCTTCTACCGCTCGGCCGTCGGTGAGTGCATCGGCACCGCTGGTGAACGTCGGACTCTCTCCCTCTGGGTGAGATTCCGCCAGGCCGTGACCGTCCAGGTCTCGGGCCAGCTGCGCACCGGAGCCACGACAAGCACGGCGGGCGTCGGCGCACTCACCAGCGTGCCGGCAGGCGTGTGGACGCGACTGTTCGTCACCCTCACCGCTGCGGCGGCCTACGACGGCTTCCAGGCGTGGGCGGTCGTCTCCGGCGGCACGATCCCGGTGGGCGGGGTGTACGAGACCGCGGACGTGCTCCCGGACCTCGGCACGGCGCTGCGCCCGTACTTCGACGCGACCTTCGTCGCGACGCCCGACTGGACCTACTCATGGGCCGGGGCGGTCTACGCCTCGGCATCACTCGAGAACCCGACTCCCGGCCTGCGCGTCGAGGCCTTCACGGATGCCCCGGTCCCGCGCGTGGGGATCACTCTGACGGGCCTGGACAGTGCAGGCCCGTCGCGGGTGACCCTCTTCAGGTCCACGCCCGGCGGCCAGCGCCGGGTGGTGCGCGGGTGGAACCGCCGGCAGGTCTACGGATCGGACTACGCGATCGACTACGAGGCCCCGCTCGGGCGCCCGGTTACGTACTCCCTCGAAGTCCACTCCGGCGGCGTGGTCCCTCTCCGGGTCTCCGACGTGGCCACGCTCGAGGGCACGACCGGGTTCATCCAAGACCCGCTCCTGCCGCTCGGCGCCGTCCCGGTCTCCGCCGACCTCAACCTCGACCAGAACGCCGTGCTGACCAGCAGCGCGTTCCGCAAGCTGCAGTACGCGGTCGAGTCCTCCACGGTGAAGGTGCTCGGCTCCCGTGAGCCGGTCGCCCTGACAGGCCAGCGCATGGCAGCAGCCGGCGTCGACTTCTCCGTCCTCACCGAAGCAGCCGAGCAGTCCACCCAGCTGCGCGACCTGCTCACCGAGACCGCACTC
>Ga0247813_10000256_pt1 | contig 59488 bp, 51 predicted proteins | sample UWRJL169409C1_FD_180719 | JGI IMG/M metagenome (GOLD analysis project Ga0247813, IMG submission 180719) | Plant litter microbial communities from Arlington Agricultural Research Station in Wisconsin, United States - UWRJ-L169-409C-1 | ecosystem: Environmental > Terrestrial > Plant litter >... | reverse complement strand
ACAGGACAGTGAAACGACTCAGCGCCGATGATAGTGCGGGTTCCCGTGTGAAAGTAGGTCATCGTCAGGCTCTTACAGCCCAGAAAACCCCCCCTTGCAGTGCAAGTGGGGGTTTTTTGCTTGGCGGCAATCAAAAGCATAAGTGGAAGGCGCACTATTTGTGTTGTATTCCTCCGCTACCTTTTCATCGCTCTTTCAATCACGCATCCCCACGCGCCAGCAATCCGTGGACGCGTCGCGCCAGCGTGTCCAACGTAAAGGGCTTGGTCAGCACCTCCATACCGTGTTCGAGATGACCATTGCCGATCACCGCATTCTCGGCATAGCCCGTAATGAAGAGAACTTTTAAATCTCGGCGTGTTGCTCTTGCGCCGTCTGCCAATTGGCGTCCGTTCATGCCGCCTGGCAGTCCGACATCGGTAATGAGCAGATCGATCGTGGCGTTTGACTGAAGAACCGCCAAGCCGGTGCTCCCGTCTTCGGCCTCCAGGGTCTGATACCCCATTTCCCGGATCACTTCGACGACCAATGCGCGCACTGCTGGCTCGTCGTCTACCACCAGCACAAAGCCGTTGCCTCCTTGTGTCTGTTCGATCTCCACCGGAACCGGCAGGTCGAATTCTTCGGCAACAGCATGATGCCTCGGGAGATAAATGCACATCGTCGTGCCCATGCCAAGTTCCGAGTACACCCTGACCTGGCCGCCGGACTGGCGTGCAAAGCCGTAGACCATCGACAGGCCCAGACCGGTGCCCATACCGATCGGTTTGGTTGTGAAGAACGGTTCGAAGATCCGCTGGATGATCTCTGGCGGCATGCCCGTTCCCGTGTCCGTGACGCAGAGCGACACGTATTGGCCTGCAGGTAGATCGCGCTCGCGTGCGGCGCGTTCGTCCATCCATTTGTTAGCAGTCTCGATGGTCAACCTTCCGCCGTCGGGCATGGCGTCGCGTGCGTTGATGCACAGGTTGAGCAAGGCGTTCTCCAGCTGATGGGGATCGACGTAGACTGTCCAGAGCCCGACAGCGCCGACCACCTCCAGGGTGTTCTCTGGACCCATGGTGCGCCGAATCAGGTCTTCCATGCCCGTCACGAGCCGGTTCGCATTGGTCGGCTTGGGATCGAGCGTCTGTCGACGCGAAAATGCCAGCATGCGGTGGGTCAGGGCCGCGGCACGCTTGGCGGCGCCTTGGCCGACTGTGATGTAGCGCTCGAAGTCTTCAAAGCGGCCTTGCGCCAAGCGGCGCTGCATGAGTTCGAGGCTGCCGGTGATGCTGGCGAGCAAATTATTGAAGTCGTGCGCCAGTCCGCCAGTGAGCTGACCGACGGCTTCCATCTTCTGGGATTGCCGCAACGCTTCCTGGACGGCCTCGCGTTCACGCGATTCCTCTCGCAGTCGATCGAGTGCACTCTCTACGTCCCGCGTGCGTTCCGCGATCCTGGTTTCAAGATGATTGTTGAGTTCGCGCAGTTCACGCTCCGACTTCAGCTTCTCGGTGACATCCGATCCTTCGGCGAAGATGCCGATCGCCGCGCCGTTGACGTCCAGAATCGGCTGGTACACGAAGTCGATGTATCGCTCTTCCAGGGCTGCGCCTGGCGTGCGCTGCAGCGCGACTTTCTGGCCTTGTCCGAGGTACGGTGTACCGGTCCGGTACACCTCGTCGAGCAATTCGAGAAAGCCTTGATCGACGACTTCGGGCAGCGCCTCGCGCACGGTCTTTGCCTCGACGTGGCGATGGCCGATCAGTTGCTCGTACGACTCGTTAACCAATTCGAAGACGTGCTCGGGGCCGGCAAGCACGCACATGAAGCCGGGTGCCTGCTGAAACAGAGCGCGCATGCGGTCACGTTCGGCCGTTCGCTCCTCAAGCGCCTGCAAATTGGCGAGGCTGGGGGCGATCTGGCCCGCGATCAATTCCACAAAGCTCAACGTGTCGTCTTTCACCGGCCGGTGGGGCGATACACCGCACACCAGGAAGCCTGCGGGTCGTGCAGAGCTCTGCGGCGGCAACGCCACCACGAAGACCATCGAAGCTGCGCGCTTCCACGGGCCCTTGGGCACATCGACATCCCCGGCAGGCAATGGCAGAACGAATGCGGTTTCACCCGCCAGCAACCGGTCGAGTTGCCATCGGTCATCGACGCCGGCTTGCAGCATCGCCACGGCAAGCGGATGGTCGGCCGACACGCCAGCCGAACAGTGCAGCCGCGCGTGGCCGGAAGGCTCGAACAGGTAGAGGAGCGAAAACGGAAGATCGCAGGCGGCTGCCTCCAGTGCGTGGTGCACGACATCGACAACGCCGTCTCGGTGATCGGCCTTGGCCAAGCCGGCGCCCAGTTCGCGCAATATGGTCAGGCGTCGCTCGCTGAGGACGCGGCCAGTCTCTTCGGACACTGCGCAGAAAAGGCCTTCGGGTCGGCCGCTGTCGCCCAGCAACGGGCTGTACGAGAAGGTGTGATAGGTCTCTTCGGGATAGCCTGAGCGCTCGATCAGGAGCATCAGCGCCTTGTCCCAGGTCGACTCGCCTTGTTGATAGACCGTTTCGATGCGACCTCGAACGTCGTTCCAGATCTCTGCCCAGACTTCGCGCGTGGGCCGTGCCAACGCATGCTCGTGTTTGTTGCCGAGCGTCGGGCGGTAGGCGTCGTTGTAGAAGAAGAGGACGTCCGGCCCCCAGCCAAGCCACATCTCGAAACGGGACGTCAACAGGATGCGCAACGCCACCTTCAGCGTTTCGGGCCACTGCTCCGGTGGGCCCAGCGGTGTAGCCGTCCAGTCGTGTGCGCGCATCCGGTGCGCCATTTCGCTCGACCCCACGAAAATGTCGGCATACGGCGCGTCGTGGTGGGCTTGGGCTTCTTTCATTTTGCGGAGAATGTAGCTTTCCGTTCCAGGTCGGCACGTCAGACGAGAGCGGAAGTGCGCCGTCCAACTCGGCGAATGCCACGATGACGATCAACGCCGGTACATGTCCGGCGAAAATGAACCCGCCCGACATGGCACAGTCGGCTTGAGTCCAGGAACAGGAACAGGAACATCACGTGGCAGAACTTGCGTTCTTCAATCCCTACCGGCATGGTTTCGCTCGGCTTGCCGTGGCCGTTCCGCGCAACCGCGTGGCCGACCCGTCGTTCAATGCCGCAGAGACCATTGTCATGTACCGGCAGGCGGCAGCATCGGGTGCGGCGGTCGTGGCATTTCCCGAGTTGGGACTCTCGGCGTACACCTGCGACGACCTGTTCCACCAGGCCGCGCTGCTCGAGGCCTGCGAAGCCGCGCTCCAGGCGGTGATCGACGCGTCCACCGAACTGGGCACGGTGGCCATCGTCGGGTTGCCCGTGCGGCTCGACCACCGTCTCTTCAATTGCGCCGCCGTGGTGGCTGGTGGACGGCTGCTGGGCGTGATGCCCAAGACCTACCTCCCCAACTATGGCGAGTTCTACGAGGCGCGCCAGTTCAGTGCGGCCGACACGGCGCTGGCCACCGAAATCGATCTCTGCGGCCAGCGCGCGCCCTTCGGCACCGACCTGATGTTCCAGGCGAAGCAGCTGCCTCTGCTGAAGATCCATGTGGAGATCTGCGAGGACGTGTGGGTGCCGATACCACCATCCAGCCTGGCCGCACTGGCCGGCGCCACCGTGCTGGTGAACCTGTCCGCGTCGAACATCACCATCGGCAAGTCGGATTACCGCCACAGCCTGGTCGCTTCGCAATCGGCACGCTGCCTGGCGGCTTACCTCTATTCGTCCGCAGGCATCGGCGAGTCGACCACTGACCTGGCCTGGGACGGCCAGGCGCTGATCTACGAATGCGGTGACATGCTGGCCGAGAGCGAGCGCTTCAGCAACCGCTCCCACATGATCCGCGCCGATGTCGACCTGGAACGACTGTCGCGTGAACGCATGCGCCAGAACACCTTCGGCATCTCTGCGGAGCGGCACAAGGCGGCGCTCACGGGTTGGCGCACGGTGCGTTTCGACATTGCAGTGCCAGCGGACGTGCCGGACGGCCTGCTGCGCACGGTCGAGCGTTTTCCGTATGTGCCTGCCGACAGCGCGCGGCGCGACGAGCGTTGCCAGGAAGTCTTCAACATCCAGGTCCAGTCGCTGGTCCAGCGACTCGAGGCCAGCCAGATCGACAAGCTGGTGATCGGCGTGTCGGGCGGACTCGATTCCACGCACGCGTTGCTGGTTTGCGCCCAAGCCATGGACCGCCTGGGCAAGCCGCGCGCCAACATCCTGGGTTTCACGATGCCTGGTTTTGCCACGAGCGACCGCACGCTCCTGCAGGCCCACCAGCTCATGGCGGCCATCGGCTGCACGGCCCGCGAGATCGACATCCGCCCGAGCTGCACGCAGATGCTGGCCGACCTGGGCCATCCTTTCGGCGATGGCGTTCCGCAGTACGACATCACCTTCGAGAACGTGCAGGCCGGTGAGCGCACCAGCCACCTGTTCCGGCTGGCCAACCACCATGGCGGCATCGTGGTGGGCACCGGGGACCTGAGCGAACTCGCGTTGGGCTGGTGCACCTACGGCGTGGGCGACCACATGTCGCACTACAACGTGAACGCCAGCGTGCCCAAGACCCTCATCAAGCACCTGGTGCGCTGGGTGGCCGACAGCGGGTTGCTGGGTGGCGACGGCAGCAAGGTGCTGCACGCGATCGTCGACACCGAAGTCAGCCCCGAACTGATTCCGTCCGACGCAGCAGGCGCAGCCGATGTCGGCAATGCTTCAGGCGTCGCACAGCCGGGGCAGAAGACCGAGGACACCATCGGCCCGTATGAGCTGCAGGACTTCCATCTCTACTACACGCTGCGCTACGGCTTCAAGCCGACCAAGGTGGCCTACCTTGCCCATGTGGCCTGGCATGACCGCACCCAGGGCCGCTGGCCGCAGTCGCACGGCGAGCAACAGAACGAGTACACGCTCGCCGCCATCCGCAAGCACCTCGGCACCTTCCTATGGCGATTCTTCAAGACCAGCCAGTTCAAGCGCTCGTGCGTGCCGAACGCACCCAAGGTCGGATCAGGTGGCTCGCTGTCGCCACGTGGCGACTGGCGCGCGCCAAGTGATTCCGAGGCGACGGTCTGGATGGACGACCTGGCGAAGGTGCCGACCACCGAGCCGGACCCGGTGCGGGCCTGAGCCTGTCCTGCAACGCCGCGGCGGAAATGGCTGGTGCGTTCGTCGGGCTGGCGTCAGTGGAACGAAGGCGCTGCGTTCGCGCCCTTTCCCGACCTGGGCAACTGAACCTTGAAAGCGGTGCCTTCGGCCGCGCTGGACGTCACGGTGATGCTGCCGCCATGGCGCACGACGATCTCGCGGGCGATGTAGAGGCCCAGGCCGAGGCTGGTCGACGGGCGTTCGTCGGGTGCGGACTGGGCCGCGGCGACCTGCACCAGCGGGTTGAAGATCACCTGCAGCGCATCGGGCGCGATCGGCTTGCCGTGGTTGCGCACGATCAGGTGCACCTGTTCCGTGTCGCCGCCGACTTCCAGGATGACCGGCAACAACGGGTCGCCGTGCTGGACCGCATTGGTCAACAGGTTTCGCAACACCTGGCGCATGCGGTGCTCGTCGAACATCGTGACCAGGTCGCCGTCCATTCGGCAGGTCAGCACGCGCTTGGGATGCGCGGAGCGCACCTCGTCGCAGGCCTCCTGACACAGCGGATGAAGGTCGGCCAGCGTCGGAATGACCTCGACGCCGCGGCCCAGCCGCGAGCGGGTGTATTCGAGCAGGTCGGTGATCATCTCGTCGATCGACGCCACGCTGCGGCGCGCAATCTGCAGAACGCGTTGCTTGCGGGCATCGTCCGCGCCCGGCGTGCCCAGAATCTGCACGCAGGTGCTCAATGCGCCCAGCGGACTGCGCAGGTCGTGGCCAAGCACGGCCAGGAAGGTGTCGCGGGAAATCGCGACGTCGTGCGAGTAGCTTGCAATCGATTCGGCCAGCGCCTGGTCGACACCTTCGTTGAAGCGATTGATCTGGTCGTCGGCCTCGGCTTCGATCCTGGCGTCGTCCGCAGCCGCGCGGTCGGCCCACAAGCGCAGCACCGTGGCACGCAGCGCGCGGTACTCCGCATTGAGTTGCGTGAGGTTGAAGCCCGCGAGCTGGCGAAGACTGCCATGCTCGGTTGCGGGGCTGCGTCGCGTCGATGCCTGCAATGCCAGGCCTTCCGACTTGGAGCGTCGTTCGCCCTCGGTCTGTGCCAGATCCATTTCCTGCGCAATGTCGAGCAGGATTTCGCGCGCGGTGGCGCGCAAGAGGTGCACCGACATGGTCTCTGCCGGGGGGATGAGTGTCCTCGCGAAGGTTTCCCATTCGGCAAGGATGAATTCGATGTGGGCCTTGATGAAGAGGCTGAGCTGCATGTGCATGTGTCCTGAGCGGACCGGCGGCCCGCCCGATAGTATGCGTCGCAACCAACCCGGCGGGCACAGTGCAGGGCCACTTCGGCCCGTTGCTCAGAAACCGGCGGGTGCGTCCAGGCCCTTGGCCGGGTTGAGCAGGTACTTGGCACCGGTCGCTCGCTGCCCGTAGACGGCAATCATCTCGGGCTGCAGCATTTCAGCCAAGGAAACCTCCCTGGCGTAGCGGCTGGCGAAGGTGGTCTTGAGCTCGGTGGCCACGCGCTGCTTGAGCCTGTCGGCGGCGTCCGGGCCGATCTTCTGCAGAAAGGGGAAGAGCAGCCAGCCGCCCATGCCCCAGGCCATGCCGAAGGTGATGGAGAACTCGATCGGCGTCATCTCGAGCCGGCCGTAGACGTACACCTGCTTGTGCGTGGTCGAGCCGTAGCGGCTGTATTCCTTGGCCGTCTTGTTGAGCGCTGCTTCCATGCAGCCGAGGATCTGCCCGGCCAGCTTGCCGCCGCCCGTCGCATCAAACGCGATGGTGGCGCCGGTCTTCACGAGCGCCGCAGTCAGATCGTCGATGAAGGTCGGCGCCGTCGCATTGCAGACGTACTCGGCGCCCATGGCCTTCAACAAGTCGACCTGCTCCTGCTTGCGCACGATGTTCACCAGCGCGATGCCGTCCTTCTGGCAGATGCGATTGAGCATCTGGCCCAGGTTGGACGCGGCCGCGGTGTGGACCAGTGCCGTATGACCCTCGCGACGCATGGTCTCGACCATGCCCAGCGCCGTGAGCGGATTGACGAAAGACGACGCACCGTCGGCGGCGCTCGCGTCCTCGGGCAGCAGCAGGCATTGCGCCGCGGGCAGGGTGCGGTACTGCGCGTACATGGCACCGCCGAGCACGGCGACGGTCTTGCCCAGCAGTGCTTGCGCCGCGGGCGACTTGCCGGCGCGCACTACCACACCCGCGCCCTCGTTGCCCACGGGCATCGATTCGCCCAGGCGCCCGGCCATCGCCTTCATGCCGCTCGCCGACACCGGCGCGGTGACAACGGGCGCGGCAGCCGTGCCACTGACCTGCGCAGCCTTCATGTCGGCCGCGCCGAACAGCAGCCCGAGGTCGGATGGATTGATGGGCGATGCCTCGATGCGCACCAGCACTTCATCGTCGCCAGGCAGCGCGATGGCGACACTCGCGAGCGTCACTTCCAGCACGCCTTCGGGCTTGACGAGCGAACGCAGTTGCAGGGCAGTCGGGGTGGTTTCTGTGGTCATTTTGGGTGAGTGAATGCGAAGGGGGAGGCCCCCGGGACGGATGGTCGTTGGCGCCCAGTTTAGGTCGCCGGTGCGCCGTGCGTCGACAGCGCCTCGTCGCGGCCGAGACGCGCGCTGAAGAAATCGATGAAGCTGCGCAGCTTGGGCGCCATGTACTGGCGGCTGGTGTAGACGGCAAACAGCGTGCTCGGCTGGGCACCATAGGCGGGCACCAACCGTTCCAGCCGACCCGCGGCCAGGTCGTCGTCGACCAGCCATTCGGGCAGGAACGCGAAGCCCATGCCGGCGCGCACGGCGTGCAAGGTGAGGGTGGTGTCGTCGGAACGCAGCACCGGCTGCAGGCGCAAGGGCGCCATCCGCCCGCCCGGGCCGCGCAGCGCCAGGCCCTCGATGTTCACGTAGCTCGGCACGATGGCGCCCAGGCCCGCCAGGTCGGCGGGCGTTGCAGGCCGACCGACCCGCGCGACGTACGCGGCCGACGCCACCAGATGGAACTGCTGGCGACACAGCGGGCGCGCAATGAGCGCTGGCGAGGGCTCCTGCGTGGCGCGCAACGCGAGGTCGTAGCCGTCGGCCACCAGGTCGACCTTGCGGTTCTCCAGGTGAATGTCGACCAGCACCTCGGGATACTGCGCACCGTAGGCGGCCAGCACGCGCGCGAACTGCGGGGTGGCACACCAGACGGGTGCGCTGACTTTCAACTGGCCGCGGGGCGCCTCGTTCTTCTGGCCGATCGCCGCTTCCGCCGCATCGAGCAGGTCCAGCGCCTGCGTGCTCTGCGTGTACCAGGCCTGGCCCGCTTCAGTCAGGCTCAGGTGTCGGCTGGTGCGGTGCAGGAGCCGAGCGCCGAGCGACTTTTCCAGCTGCGCCACGTGCTTGCTCACCATGGGTGCCGAGATCGACAGGCGGTCGGCGGCTGCGGTGAAGCTGCCTGCCTCCACCACGTCCCGGAAGACGCGCAGGCTGGTGAGACGGTCCATCGAGGTTTCTCCAGGAGAAATGAATCCATGAATCCTAGTGCATCGATTTCTCTGAAGGAAATCTCTAGACTTGGCGTCAAGGAGCACTTCCATGACCACCACCTCGACATCGACATCGACATCGCGACTTCCCACCTACTTCATCTCCCACGGCGGCGGCCCCTGGCCCTGGATGAAGAAGGAAATGGGCGCCGTCTACGATTTGCTGGCAGCCTCGCTCGCCGACATGCCGCGGCAAGTGGGTCGCACGCCGCGCGCCGTTCTCATGGTGTCCGCGCACTGGGAGGCGCCGGCATTCACCGTCATGGCCAACCCGCGCCCGCCGATGGTCTACGACTATGGCGGCTTTCCCGCACACACCTACCAGGTGCGCTACGACGCGCCCGGCGCGCCCGACCTGGCGCTGCGCGTCAAGGCGCTGATCGAGGCGGCCGGCCTGCCGGCACACAGCGACGCCGAACGCGGCTTCGATCACGGCGCGTTCTCGCCCATGGCCGCCATCTACCCGGCAGCCGATGTGCCGATGGTGCAGCTGTCGCTGCGCAGGGGCCTCGACCCTGCGGAGCATCTTGCCCTGGGGCGTGCCATCGCACCCTTGCGCGACGAAGACGTGCTGATCATCGGCAGCGGGTTGAGCTATCACAACCTTCGCGCCTTCGGGCCGCAGGCACGCGAGCCGTCGAAGGCCTTCGACGACTGGCTCGACCGCACCGTGGTCGGCGCTGCGGGCAGCGCACGCGATGCCCGCCTGCTCGACTGGGCCTCGGCGCCCGCTGCGCACATTGCGCATCCGCGCGAGGAACACCTGATCCCGCTGATGGTGGCAGTGGGGGCCGCCTCCGAAGAGGCTGGCGAGCGCGTCTACCACGAGGACGCCTTCATGGGCGGCCTCGCAGTGTCGAGCTTCCGCTTCGGTGGCTGAGCGCATCGCGCGGCGTCGGGACGATGCACTCAGCCGGCTTCAAGCCGGCAACGGCAACTGCGTGGTCGACAGCACCTCCTTGAGCACCATGAAGCTGCGCACCTGCCGCACGCCCGGCAGGTAGAGCAACTGCTCGGCGTGCAGCCGGTTGAAGCTCTCGTGGTCGCGCGTGCGCAGCATCATGAAGTAGTCGAATTCGCCCGTCACCACGTGGCATTCGAGACAGCCCGAAACCTTCTGCACCGCTTTCTCGAAGGCTGCGAAAGAATCGGGCGTGGAGCGGTCGAGCACCACGCCGATCATCACCAGCATGCCCGCATCGATTGCGCGCGGTTCGAGCAGCGCGACGATGCCGCGGATCCAGCCGGTGGCCTTCAGTCGCTCGACCCGTCGCAGGCACGCCGGCGCGCTCAGATTCACCTTGGCCGCCAGCGCGACGTTGGAGATCGAGGCGTCGCGCTGCAGGTGGCGCAGGATGGCCCGGTCGGTGCGGTCGAGCGCCTCCTTCATTGAACCCATCGCGTCGGTATTCCTGGAAAGAACTTTTGTTGCTTGCATTCGACTTTCCTCAAAAGATAAAGCCGAGTTTGCAAGTTTCAGGCCGTACATAGACGGTCGAAGACACTGAATACGCAACCCTGTTAACCGGCTTCTTTCCTAAGATTCAACGCAGAACCATCGTTGAATTCCATCTGGAGCCGCACCGTGAACCTGCAGAAATTTCCCCGCTATCCGCTGACCTTCGGACCCACGCCCATCCAGCCCCTCAAACGCCTGAGCGCGCACCTGGGCGGCAAGGTCGATCTCTATGCCAAGCGCGAGGACTGCAACAGCGGCCTGGCCTTTGGTGGCAACAAGACCCGCAAACTCGAATACCTCATCCCCGAGGCGCTCGAAGGCGGCTACGACACGCTGGTGTCCATCGGCGGCATCCAGTCGAACCAGACGCGCCAGGTCGCCGCCGTGGCGGCCCACCTGGGACTCCAATGCGTGCTGGTGCAGGAGAACTGGGTCAACTATTCCGATGCCGTGTACGACCGGGTCGGCAACATCGAGATGTCGCGCATCATGGGCGCCGACGTCCGGCTGGACGCAGCCGGTTTCGACATCGGCATCCGCAAAAGCTGGGAAGACGCGATGGAGAGCGTGCGCCAGGCCGGCGGCAAGCCCTTCCCGATTCCCGCGGGCTGCTCCGAACATCCGAAGGGCGGCCTCGGTTTCGTGGCCTTCGCAGAGGAGGTGCGCCAGCAGGAAGCCGAACTCGGCTTCAAGTTCGACTACATCGTCACCTGTGCCGTCACGGGCAGCACGCAGGCCGGCATGGTGGTGGGCTTCGCTGCGGACGGCCGGGCCGACCGCGTGATCGGCATCGATGCCTCTGCCAAGCCGGAGAAGACCTATGACCAGGTGCTTCGCATTGCGAAGAACACGGCCGAACTCGTCGGGCTGGGCCGCGACATCACCGAGAAGGACGTCGTGCTCGACACCCGTTTCGGTGGCCCGGAATACGGGCTGCCGAGTGAAGGTACGTTGGAGGCGATCCGCTTGAGCGCACGCCTCGAAGCGATGCTGACCGACCCGGTCTACGAAGGCAAATCGATGCACGGCATGATCGAAAAGGTGCGCCTGGGCGAGTTTCCGCCCGGCTCCAAGGTGCTGTACGCGCACCTGGGCGGCGCGCCCGCACTCAACGCCTACAGCTTCATCTTCCGCAACGGCTGAAACAAGGTTGCAGGGCCATGCAACTGCTGCACTGCGCACGAACGACCGGGCGACGCATGCAGTGGATCTGCGGCGCCGAAGTGGTCGACATCGCCCGCCGAGTGGCCGACGGGCTGGCGCGCTCGCAAGGCATCGGCGTCGATCTCTGGCAGATCGATGACTGGGTTGCGATGGCGCAGCAAGGCATCGCGTGCGAGCGCCAGTGGCGTCAGGGCGCTCGCTTGCGGATCGACAGCCGCTTCGAGCAACTGCTCGCGGCCACGCCGGGGCCGATCCTGGCCGTGACGCAGGGCGAGCGCAGCCTGCCGGAGATGCTGCGCGCTTTCGTGCCTGCAGGGCGGGTGTACCTGAGCCTGAGCGGCGACGACGGCATCGACGCCCTCGGTGCGACGGCCGTGCGGCTCGACGCGCTGGCGCAGGCCGAATGGGTTGGTCTTTCGGCCATCTAGCGGCGTGGAGGCGGCTCGGATGGCACAGGCGGCACCGGGGTTTGAGGTGGCGCCTGGACGTCGGTCCGAGCCACCAGACCTACACGCACCTGCCGGCCCCACGTGGTATTGCCCGTGAGGAACACCCACCAGCCCCAGGCCGCGCCCGTGTGGCGCAGGATCTGGAAGGTGAACGGTTCGACGATCGCGGCCAGGAAGGCCTGCACCATGTTCGCTTCGCTGCGCTGTCCGACCCAGCGGCGGTACAGATGCACCGACCACAGGTGGAACAGCAGGTCGAGCACGATCTTTGCGCCGATCACGCCGGCGACCGGCGCCAGAACGCCCAGGTCGCCGCGCACCAGGTAGACCAGCAGCAGGAAGAAGGCGGCCAGGCCATAGAGCGGCTGCAGCGTGTCGATGGCCTTCACCGGCAGCATGGCCGTGCCCAGCCAGCCGTAGCGCCGGTCGCCCACCATCGCGCGGTACCAGTACTGCGTCTGCAGGAAGCCGCCGAACCAGCGGCGGCGCTGGCGCAAGAACGATGGGATGCTGCTGGGCGCATCGGTGTGTGCCTGTGCATCGCCGAGCACCCGAACGGTCCAGGGAAGGCCGTGCGCCTGCGCATGGCGGTGCAATCTGTGAATGAGCTCGTAGTCTTCGACCAGGCAGTCGGTGTCGAAGCCACCGACCTCGCGCACCGCCGAAGTGCGAAAGCCGGCAAAGGCGCCTGAGATCAGCAGCAGGCCGTTGACACGCATCCATGCATAGCGCGACAGGAAGTTTCGGATGTACTCGTACGTCTGGAACCACTGGAAGCAGCGGCCCGACAGCGTTCGGCTGCAGACCGGCGTGATCACGCCCGTGGCCGCGACCAGCGCCGGTTCGGCCGAGAACGCACGGCGCACCGCGGCGATGGCGCCCGCGTCGAGCAGCGTGTCGCCATCGACCGTGAGCACGGTGTCGGTGTCAATGCCGAGGATCGCTGCGTTGAGCGCCACGGCCTTGCCGCCATGCGGCAGCCGCAGCCAGACCAGTGACGGATGCAGCGTGCTTGGCGCACTGAGTTCGCCCAACGCCGGAGCGACCAGGCCGTAGCGCGTGGTCAGCAGGTCGGCCGTGCCGTCGCTGGAGCCGTCGTCTGCGATCACGATGCGGTCGGGCAGGTCGGTCTGTCCGAGCAGCGCGCTCAGCGTGACCGGCAATACCGCGGCTTCGTTGTGCGACGCCACGATGACCGCCAGCGTGCTGCGTGGCGTAGTCGTGGTGGCTGCGGGCGCAGCATCATGGCTGCGCAGCAGCGGCAGGGTCTGCCATGCGACGAACAGCAGCAGCACGGTGTCGTAGAGCACGTAGGCCACACCCACCGACCATGACCAGACGGCGCCGCTGGTCGCGCCCATCTGGTTGCCGTAGGTGAAGGCACGGCTGAACAGAACGACCCACAGCGCGAACACGCCGCCATGGATCAGGACACTGCGCCAGGGCGTGGCAGGCTGCAGAACCCGCGGCGAGGCGGCGGCGAAAGCGCGAAGGAGGGCGTCGTTCAAGAGAAGTCCGGACTGTGCAGGCAGGTACGCGGCCGAAGATGCGGCGGTTTCAGAAGGCCTGCAAATTTCGCAGAACCTTCGCGCGGATATGGAAAAGAGTCTCTCGCGGCCCGAGAATTCCCGCATGGCTACAGAAAAACGCTACACCCGCCCCGCGATCATCCTGCATTGGCTCATCGCCTTGCTCATGGCCGTCAATATCGCGCTGATCCTGCTGATCGAGCGGTTTCCCGAAGACTGGATCCGTCCGGTCATCGACACGCACAAGTCGTTGGGCATCACGGTGCTCGGCCTGGTGCTGTTGCGCATCCTCTGGCGGCTGGGCCACACGCCACCGGCCATGCCGTCCTCCTTCGGCCGGCTGGAGCGATTCGGCGCGCATGCTGCGCACCTGGCGCTCTACGCGCTCATGATCCTGCTGCCGCTGTCCGGGTGGATGCACGACTCCGCCTGGAAGAACGCGGCCACGCATCCGATGCAGCTCTTCGGCCTCTTCGAGTGGCCGCGCATCGGCTGGATCATGGCGATCGAGCCGACCGCCAAGGAGATGTGGCACAGCACGCTGGGCGCCGTGCACGAATGGGCCGGCTACGTGCTGTACGTGGTGTTCGCGCTGCACGTGGCCGGCGCGCTCAAGCACCAGTTCATCGACGGCGAACGCGAACTGCAGCGCATGCTGCCCTGAGGGACGGCAGGGCAGCGTGGGGCCTTCAGGGGCGTAGGGCCGGCAGCACCGTGCCGCGGCTTTCGCCAAAGCCGATGCGCGCCGCGCCAGCCTTCGCGCACCAGCCGCGCAGCATCACTGCATCGCCGTCCTCGAGGAAGGCACGCTGTTCGCCATTGTCCAGCGTGACCGGCGATTGTCCGGCCCGCGCCAGTTCGATGATGGCGCCAGCCTCGCCCGGTCCCGGCCCGGAGATGGTGCCGCTGCCCAGCAGGTCACCGGGCTGCAGGCTGCAGCCGCCCATCGTGTGGTGCGTCACCATCTGCGCCACGCTCCAGTACTGATGGCGAAAGCTGGTGGCCGACAGCCGGGACGCGCCGCTGTGCTCGCGCCGAGCCCGTGCGGTTTGCAGCCATACCTCCAGTTGGATGTCGATCGCGCCATGCGCGCGATTGGTGGGCGCGTCGAGGTAGTCGAGCGGCTGCGGATCGCTCGAGGCGCGCTGCCAGCCCAACCGGTAGGGCGCAAGGGCGTCCATCGTGACGATCCAGGGCGAGATCGTGGTGGCGAAGTTCTTGCCGAGGAAAGGACCCAGGGGGGCCATTTCCCAGAACTGGATGTCGCGCGCCGACCAGTCGTTGAGCAGGCAGATGCCAAAGAGGTGATTCTCGGCGTCCTCGATGGAAATGGGTTCGCCCGCCGCGTTGCCCGGGCCGATCCACAAGCCCAGTTCGAGTTCGTAGTCGAGCCGCGCGCAGGCCTGGTAGGTCGGCGCGCTGGCGCCGGGTGCCATTGCCTGGCCCATCGGCCTGCGGAACGCCTGGCCGCTCACTCCGATGGTCGATACGCGCCCGTGGTAGGCCGTGGGGATCCAGCGAAAATTCGGTGTGACGTCGCCATCGGGGTTCATCAGGCGGCTGATGTTGAGCGCGTGGTCGAGCGACGTGTAGAAGTCGGTGTAGTCGCCGATGCGGGCCGGCACGGTGTATTCGACGTCGGCCTGCGGCACCATGCAGGCCCGCACCGCGTCGGCCAACGAGGGTTGGACGCCGTGCTCCAGCAATGCGAACAGCGCGTGGCGCAGGCCTCGCCACGCTTTCGGGCCCAGCGCCATGTACGCGTTGAGCGCGGGCTGGCCCGCCGCGTGTGCGGCGTCGAGCGTGGCGCCCCCGACGAGCCCGCTCGCGGCCAATGCGGCAAGGTCGAGCACCTGGTCGCCGATGGCCACGCCGCCGCGATAGGCATCGTCGCGGCCGGTCCGCCGAAACACGGCGTGCGGCAGGTTCTGGATGGGAAAATCGCAGGCCGCGGCGTTGGCGCTGTCGAGCCAGCTCCGCGCAGCTGCGTCATGGGTGAAGTCGAGTTCGATCATCTGCGCTGCCTGAAAATCAAACCGACGCCATGAGGGCGTCGTCGAAGATGGCGACGGCGCGGGTCCAGCCGGCCGAGGCGCCGCGGATCTTGTGCGGGAAGCAACTGATGAAGAAGCCGGTGGGTGGCAGCACTTCCAGGTTGTGCAGCTTCTCGATGTGGCAGTAGCCGATGTCGCGTCCTGCCTTGTGGCCTTCCCAGATCAGGCTGGCGTCCTTCGTCTCGCCGTACTTCACGGCCGTGTGAACGAAAGGTGCATCCCAGCTCCAGGCGTCGGTGCCGGTCAGGCGGACCCCGCGCTCCAGCAGGTACATGGTCGCTTCGTAGCCCATGCCGGCGCCGGCCGCGACGTAGTCGTTGTGGCCGTACCGAGAGCCGGCGCGCGTGTTAACCACCACGATCTCCAGCGGTGACAGCGTGTGGCCGATGCGCGCGAGCTCGGCCTCCACGTCGGCCGCCGTCACCACGTAGCCGTCGGTGAAATGCCGAAAATCCAGTTTCACGCCGGGCTGGAAGCACCACTCGAGCGGCACGTCATGGATGGCGATGGCGGGCTTCTTGTCACCCAGCGCCTTGTCCATGGTGGAGTGGAAATGGTAGGGCGCGTCCAGGTGCGTGCCATTGTGGGTCGACAACTGGATGAGCTCGACCGCCCAGCCTTCGCCGTCTGGCAGGTCTTCGCGCTGAAGGCCAGGAAAGAAGGGCTCGATCTGCTCGTAGGTCTGCTCGTGGGTGAAGTACTGAATCTTGGGTGCGAAGGCCGGAGGGTCCGACATGACGTCGTTTTCCAGGAAGATCGACAGGTCGACGAATTTGCGGGGCATGGTGGTTTCCTTGGTGGGGCTGATGGGAAGCGGGGTCAAGGCTGCTGCCAGCGCAGCAGACGGCGTTCGGCCAGGCCGAGCAGTGCATTGCTGGCAAAGCCGATCAGGCCCAGCAGCACGATGCCTGCGAAGAGATCGTTGGCACGAAAGGCACGCGCGGCCAGCAGGATGGCCTGGCCGAGGCCGCTCTGCGAAGCGATCATCTCGCCGACCACCGCGACGATCAGCGAGATGGTCATCGACAAGCGCATGCCCGCCAGGATGTCGGGCATCGCGTTGGGCAGGCCGATCTTGCAGACGAAGGCGGCACGCGGCATCTGAAGGCAACGCGCGACTTCCGACAGGCGCGGCTCCACCGTCGCAAAGCCGTGCACCGTGGCCAGCAGCACCGGCCACATCGCGCCGAACGCCACCACGAAAAGCACCATGCCGGGATTCAGTCCGAAGATGGAGATCGCCAGTGGCAGCAAAGCGGAAGCTGGCAAGGGCCGGATGAATTCGAGCGTCGGCTGCACCCAGGACCGGACCGCCGGCGACACGCCGATCGCCGCGCCGAGCAACACGCCGAAGAGCGACGCCAGCAACCAACCCTGCAGCATTCGCATCACGGTGGCACGCGTGAAGTCGAGCAGTTCGCCATGGCCCGCGCCGTGCAGGTTGAGGCCTTCGCCCAGGCTCGCGATCGTGGCTTCGGGCGTGGGCAGAAAAACCCGACTGACCCAGCCTGCGTTGCTGGCAACCCACCAGAGCGCGACCAGCCCGGCCAGCACCGCGAGCGAGCCTGTCCACGAGGCGAGGCGCGCCTTCATGCCGGTACTCCCATGCGGCGTGCCACGGCGCGCTGCAGGCGCAGCATGGCGACGTTGATCGCATAGCCCACCACGCCGATCCAGCCGAGCCAGGCGAGCATCAGGGCCGGGTCCAGGCTCTGCTGCGCGATCATCATGGCGTAACCCATGCCATTGGGGTTGGCTGCAATCTCGACCGTGACCGCCACCACCAAGGCGACCGCCACGCCCAGCCGAAGCGCGACGAAGAGGCGGGGCACGATGGCCGGCAGCACGATCTTCCACGCGCGGTCGCGTGCCGACAGACCCAGCACGCGGCCCACTTCCAGCAGGCGGGGCTCTACCTGTTGCACAGCGGCCTGGACCAGCAGCAACAGGGGCCAGAAGGTGGCGAAGGCGACGATGGCGAGTTCCATGCGCACGCCGAAGCCGAACATCAGCATCGCCAGCGGGATCAGCGCGACCGAGGGCACCGGCCGCAACGCCTCGATGGTGAGAAAACCCATCTGCGCCGCGCGCCGCGAGAGGCCCAGCGCAATGCCCAGCACGGTGCCCAGGCCCGCGCCAATGGCCAGGCCCAGCGCCGCCGTGCCCAGCGTGAAGCCGGTGGCCTGCCAGAGCGAGCCGTCCAGCGCGGCGCCCACCCACGCGTTCAACGCTGCGCTCGGAGGTGCCAGCGCATCGCTGCCCGCGGCCGCAGCCCGCCGTGCGTACCACTCGAACAGCGCAAGCAACACGGCCGGCAGTGCGAATGGCCGCAGCGCGTAGGTAATACGGCGGCTAGTCATGACCATGCTCGATGAAGGCGAACAGTTCGCGGCGCAGCGTCAGGAATTCGGGATGTTCCTTGGTCGTCAGTTGGTCGCGCGGCCGCGGGATACGCACGTCGATCATGCGGGCCAGGCTGGGGCGGCCCGGTCCGGGGTTGGCTTGCAGGGCGATCACGCGGTCGCCCAGGTAAATCGCTTCTTCCAGGTCGTGCGTGACGAAGAGCACCGTGAGTCCGTCCTCGCGCACCAGACGCGCGAGTTCGTCCTGCAGGCTCTGGCGGGTGAGCGCATCGAGCGCGCCGAAGGGTTCGTCCATCATCATCAGTTCGGGGCGTTGCGCCAGACAACGGGCGATCTGTGCGCGTTGCTGCATGCCGCCCGACAGTTGCACCGGGAACTTGGAGGCGTGCGGAGCAAGGCCGACCTTGCCGAGCACCTCGGCGATGCGCGCGCCACGCTCCTTGGCCGGCACCCCGGCGGCTTCGAGCGCGAGGCTCACATTGCCCTCGACCGTGCGCCACGGCAGCAGCGCGCGGCCATAGTCCTGGAAGACGAAAGCCACTTCGCGCGAGGGCGCCGTGATCGGCTGGCCATTGCGTCGCACGTCGCCGGCGCTCGCGTCGACCAGGCCGCTGGCTGCGCGCAGCAGCGTGGTCTTGCCGCAACCGCTTGGCCCCACGATGCAGACGAACTCGCCACGTGCCACGTCGAAGGACGTCGGCGACAGGATCTCTCGGCCACCGAGCCGGATCGTGACGCCATCGAAGCGCAGGAAGGGAACCGGCGCGGCCTGCATCACTTGGCGACCAGTCGGGCGACGTCGATCGGGGTGCGCAGCATGTCCTGCTCCTTCATCAGGTCGACCCAATAGGCCACCTGCTTGTCGGTCACGATCGGGCCGGGCGGCGAGATCTGCACCTTGGCCAGCAACTCTGGCGGGAGCTTGATGTACTTGCCAATGGCGCTGCGCACCTTGGCGTCGTTCTTCGGGTTGTGCATGAAGGTCGCTGCATCGACCAGGGCTTCGCGAAAAGAACGCGCCGCTACGGGGTTCTTGTCCACCCAGGCGCGCTTGGCCGCATGCACGATGGTCTGGTTGTTTTCGGGCAGGAAGGTCGAGTAGTACGACGCGGTGTAGCCCGCGCCGCTGTCGGTGATGCGGCTCATGAAGGGGTCAGCCGACACCACCGCATCGACCGAGCCGCCGCGCAGCAGGTCGGCGTGTTGCGGAAACGAGGCCTCGACGAAGTTGACCTTGCGGTAGTCCACCCCGTTGTCCTTGAGCCATGCGCGGAATGTCACGTGCAGGAAGGCGCCCAGGCCGGGCACGCCGATCTTCTTGCCTACGCAGTCCTGTGCGTTGCGGATGCCCGAGCCCGCGCGGGCGACCAGCCCGAACCCGGTGATGGTCTTGGATGTGAGCCCACCGCCGGCCACCAGCACCAGGTCGAGTCCGCCGTCCACCGCCTGCAGAAACACCGAGGGTGTCGGGCCGCCGATGTGCAGCGAATCGGACTGCAGCGCAGCAGGGATGGTCGAGTTGAGCGGAATGAACTTGGGCTCGACGTCGAGGTTGCGCTTCTTGAACGCGCCTTCCTCCAGCGCCACGAAGACCGATGCGAAGTCCGTCACGGCGGTGTAGCCGAACACGATCTTCGTGGCGGCCTGCGCGCGCGCCGGCAAGGTGCTGGCCAAAGTGCCCGCGCCGATGGCCGTGAGCAGGGTGCGTCTTTTCATCATGGTGCTTGTCTCCTGGAAGGGGTTTTCTTATGTGTGGTTTGGGGGCTTGCTTTTATTCGGCTTGCTCTTTGCAGCGGGTGTGCGTCGGGCGGCAGGCGGCAGTGCTGCACGCAGGCCACCCACGATGAAAGCCACCAGCAGCGGTGCCGCCATCGGGTCGCTGCGTGTGTTTTCGCCGCGCGACAGCCGTTCGATGCGTGCGTCGCTCAGGTGATGCAGCAGCGCGCCCAGTGCGAACTGGTACCCCCAGGCGACTTGGCCGCGCGTGGCGTGCGGCAGGGCCACATGCAGCGCGTCGATGTACGCCTCGGCCAATGGGTCGAAGTAGCCACGCAGCACGCGATCGGCTTCTTCCGTGGTGTTGTAGAGCTCGCGTGCCACCAGCAAGGCGTAGTACTCGCCCTCCGGGCTGGCCCGAAGGGCGAGCACCGGGCCGGTGAAGGCTTCGATGATGCGCGGCAGCGTGCGCGCGTCGGCGGGATCGTTGTCGATGGCGCGCAGGCCGGCCAGGCGCTCTTCGATCGTGTAGTTCCAGTGGGCGAAGATGGCATGGAAGAGCGCGTGCTTGGGGCCGTAGTAGTAGCCCACCAGTGCGAGCGGAACCTGAGCTTCGTCGGCGATCTGGCGGATGCTCACCGCGTGGTAGCCGTGTTGGGCAAACAGCTTTTCCGCAGCCAGCAGGATGACGGCCTTGCGGTCGGGCCGCTGCGTGTCGGAGCGGGCGGGCCGGCGCGCAGGAGAAGAAGCAGGGCGTTGAACCATGGGTCGATTGAACGACCGTACAAAAATGTTGTACATGCGTACAAACCCGCCGCTTCCTAGGTGCCCGGTGGGCCTGCCGCGCACGCATGACAAAATCCGTCCGCTTCCGGCTCCGAGAGCCGTCGAACCTTCCTCCCATGACAACGAACCATCGAAAGACGCGGCATGACTGACGCCATCGTGATCATCGGCGGCGGCCATGCCGCCGCCCAACTCTGCGCCGGCCTGGCCGAAGCCGGGCAGGGCGCCCGGACCCACCTGGTCTGTGAAGAAAACTGGCTGCCTTACCACCGCCCGCCGCTCTCCAAGGCTTTTCTGAAGGGCGAGGAATCCGAGCCGCAGGCGCACCGCGCGCCTGCCTGGTACGCCGAAGCGGGCATTCAACTTCACCTGGGCGATGCCGTGGTGTCGATCGACCGCACGGCGCGCACCGTCGAGTTGCGTTCCGGCGCCGTGCTGCCCTGGGGCCGTCTGGTGATAGCGACCGGCACGCGTGCCCGCGCATTGCCGGCGCTGGCGACGCCACTGGAGAACATGGCGGTGCTGCGGGCCGTGCACGAGGCGCTGCACTTGCGCGCCCGGCTCGCTGCGGCGCAGCGCGTCGTGGTGCTGGGCGGCGGCTTCATCGGGCTGGAGGTCGCGGCCACGGCGCGCGCGCTGGGCAAGGACGTCACGGTGCTCGAAGCCGGTCCGCGCCTGATGGGCCGCGCCGTGTCGCCGGAACTGTCGGCACACGTGCTTGCCGTGCACCGTGCCGCCGGCATCGATGTGCGTCTGGACACCCAGGCCAGCAGCTTCGAGATCGTCGACGGCCGCGTGGTGTCGGTCGACGTGGCAAGCGAACCGCTGCCCGTCGACTTGCTGCTGATCGCGGTCGGCGCCATGCCCGAGACGGCACTGGCCGAAGCCGCCGGGCTGGAGTGCGCCGACGGCGTGGTGGTCGACGAGTTCATGCAGACCAGCGATCCGGCGGTGCTGGCGGTCGGCGACTGCACGCGCTTCCACGAGCGTCGTGCCGCCAGCGCGTTGCGCTTGGAGTCGGTGCAGAACGCCAACGACCAGGCCCGGACTGCCGTTGCCACGCTGCTGGGCGCTCCGCGTCCGCACGACGCCCTGGCCTGGTTCTGGTCCGACCAGGGCGGTCTGCGCCTGCAGATGGCGGGCCTGGTGCCGGCGTCGGCCACGACCGGGCTGCGCACCGTGCGCCGCCCCGGTCCCAACGCCAATGCGTTCTCGCTGCTGCACTACGTCGAGGGCCAGCTGGTGTGCGTCGAGTCGGTGAACGCGCCGGTCGATCACATGATGAGCCGCAAGCTGCTAGAAGCCGGCCGTTCACCCGCGCCCGAGGTCGCCACCGACCCTGCCGTGCCTCTGAAGAACCACCTGGCCGGCTGACGCGCTCCGGCATGGGTGCCGGGTGTCGCTGACGTGTCGCCCACGTGTCGCCCGGTGTTGCATGGGCATGGTGCACGGATGGGCGCCGCACCGTATAGTGAGCGTCCCACCTCGACAACGCAGAGGCAGGCGCCTTGCCGGCCCGCGCACCCATGCAGGACACCCACGTGGACACCAACAATCCCCTCCGTTTCGGCAGTGGCCAGGCCGTTCGCCGGCTTGAAGACGAGGCGCTGCTTGCCGGCGCAGGCAAGTACACCGACGACGTGTCGTTGCCCGGACAGGCGTATCTGGTCTTTGTCCGTTCGCCGTACCCCCATGCGCGCGTTGCGTCGGTCGACACGGCCGGCGCGCGCGAGATGCCGGGCGTGCTCGGCGTGTTTTCCGGCGCCGATCTGGCGGAGGCCGGCGTCAAGCCGATGCCCGGCACGGCGGGCTTCAAGCGGGCCGACGGCACGCCGGGTGCTACGCCCGACCGCCGCGTGCTGGCGCATGAGCGCGTGCGCTTCGTCGGCGAGGCCGTCGCTGCCGTGGTGGCCGAATCGGTCGAGCAGGCGCGCAATGCGGCCGAGGCCGTGTTCGTCGACTACGAAGAACTGCCGATGGCGGTCGACCTGACCCTGGCCACCGCGCCCGGTGCGCCGGTGCTGTGCGACGCGGCGCCCGACAACATCTCGGCCGAAATGCGCCACGGCAGCGCCGAGGCCACGGCCGCAGCCTTTGCCAAGGCGGCGCACGTGGTCAAGCTTGATATCGTCAACCAGCGCGTGGTGGCCCTCACGATCGAACCGCGCACCGTGCTGGCCGACTTCGACACCGCCACCGAGCGGTTGACCATCCGCATGAGCACCCAGATGCCTTCGGGCGTTCGCGATTCCGTGTGTGGCGCCATCGGCCTGCTCAAGGACAAGGTGCGCGTGGTGGTGGGCGACGTGGGCGGTGGTTTCGGCATGAAGACCGGTGCCTATCCCGAAGACATCGCAGTCGCGTACTGTGCCCACGCGTTGAAGCGGCCGGTGAAATGGGTGGCCGATCGCAGCGAGGAATTCCTGTCGTCCGCGCACGGGCGTGACGTGGCATCGACGGCCGAACTCGCGCTCGATGCCGACGGCAAGATCCTCGGCCTGCGCATTGCGTCGCTGGCCAACGTGGGCGCCTATGCCACAGGCACGGGCGTGGCGATCCAGCTGCTCATCGGCCCCTGGGTGCAGACCAGCGTGTACGACATCCAGACCATCGATTTCCATTTCAAGGCCGTGCTCACCAACACGTCGCCCACCGGCGCGTACCGTGGCGCCGGCCGACCGGAGGCCATTTTCACGATGGAGCGGCTGATGGACGAGGCCGCGCGCCAGACCGGCATCGACCGCGTCGAACTGCGACGCCGCAACTTCATCCGCCCGGACCAGATGCCCTACAAGAACCCGATGAACCAGACCTACGACACCGGTCAGTTCGAGAAGGTGATGGACCAGGGCCTGGCGCTGGCGGACTGGCAGGGCTTCGAGGCCCGTGCGGCGCAGTCGCAGCGCGAGGGCAAGGTGCGCGGCCTCGGCATCGCCACCTTCCTCGAATGGACCGGCGGCAACGTGTTCGAGGAACGCGTGACGGTGGCCGTGAAGGCCGACGGCATCATCGAGGTGTTCTCCGCGGTGAACGCCATGGGGCAGGGCATCGCCACCTCGCTGGCGCAACTGGCGGTCGACACTTTCGGCGTGCCGATCGAAAAGGTCCGCGTGATCCTGGGCGACACCGACCGCGGCGACGGCTTCGGCAGCGCCGGCTCGCGCTCGCTGTTCACCGGCGGCTCGGCCGTGCGCGTGGGCGCCGAGCGCACCATCGACAAGGCGCGCGCGCTGGCGGCGCAGGAGTTCGAGGCCGCCGCGGACGACGTGGCCTACGCCAACGGTGTCTTCACCGTGGCGGGCACCGACCTGAAGCTCGACCTGTTCGCGCTGGCCGGCAAGCAGCCCGAAAGCCAGATCTTCGTCGACTCGACCAGCACCGTGGCCGGCCCGACCTGGCCCAACGGCTGCCACATCTGCGAGATCGAGCTCGATGCGCCGACCGGCGAGGTGAGCGTGGTGGCGTACAGCTCGGTCAACGACGTGGGCCGCGTGATCAACCCGCTGATCGTGCGCGGCCAGCTCGAAGGCGGCGCGGTGCAGGGCATCGGCCAGGCGCTGTATGAACGCGTGGTCTACGACAGCGAAACCGGCCAGCCCGTCACCGGCAGCCTGATGGACTATGCCGCGCCGCGCGCCGACATCATCGGCGAAATGTTCAAGATGGAAATGGACGAGTCCACACCCTGCAAGAACAATCCGCTGGGCGTGAAGGGCGTGGGCGAACTGGGCACCATCGGCGCCACGCCGGCCATTGTGAACGCGGTGGCGGATGCCTTCGCCCGCAGCGGCCTGGCAGCGCACGTCGATCGGCTGCAGATGCCGCTGAGCCCGGCGCGCGTCTGGCAGGCGCTCCAGCCGGGCGCCTGACAGGCTTCGGTCAGAACTCCTCGAGAGGCAGGCCCACGTAGTTCTCCGCGAGCGACGTGGATGCCGCCTGGGAGTGCACCAGGTAGTCGAGCTCGGCCTCCTGGATCTTCTGGCCGAATTCGCCCGTTTCCGGAAAGCGGTGCATGAGCGAGGTGAACCACCACGAGAAGCGCTCGGCCTTCCACACGCGGCGCAGGCACAGGTCGGAATAGCGGTCGAGTGCCGAATCCGCCTTCTTGTCGCCGTAGTACGTTTCCATGGCACGGGCCAGGTAGCCCACGTCGCCGGCAGCCAGGTTCAGGCCCTTGGCACCGGTGGGCGGCACGATGTGTGCGGCGTCGCCCGCCAGGAACAGGCGGCCGAAGCGCATGGGCTCGGCGACGAAGCTGCGCAGCGGCGCAATGCTCTTTTCCAGCGACGGACCGGTCACCAGGCGCTCGCGCGCCTCGGGGTCCAGGCGCGAACGGAGTTCGTTCCAGAAAGCCTTGTCGCTCCAGTTCTCGACCTTCTCCTCGGTCGGCACCTGCACGTAGTAGCGGCTGCGCGTGGCGCTGCGCATGCTGCACAGCGCGAAGCCGCGCGAGGTGTTGGCATAGATCAGTTCGTGCGACACCGGCGGCACATCGGCCAGCACGCCCAGCCAGCCGAAGGGATAGACCTTTTCGTAGGTGCGCAGCGCGCTGTCGGGCACGCTGGCACGGCTCACGCCGTGGTAGCCGTCGCAGCCCGCGATGAAGTCACAGGCGAGTTCGTGCTGCACGCCGTCGACCATGTAGCGCACGCGCGGCTGCTGGCCGTCGAAGTCGTGCAATGAAACGGCGCTGGCGCTGTAGACCGTCGTGAGCCCGGCCGCGGCGCGGGCTTCCATCAGGTCTCGCGTGACTTCGGTCTGACCGTACACGGTGACCTGTTTGCCCTGCGTGAGCGCGTGGAGGTCGATGCGATGGCGTTGGCCCTGGAACAGCAGCTCGATGCCGTCGTGCGGCAGGCCTTCGGCCCTGGCACGGGCATCGACGCCGGCGCGCGCCAGCAGTTCCATCGTGATCTGTTCGAGCACGCCCGCGCGGATGCGGCCGAGCACGTAGTCGCCGGTCTGACGCTCGATGACGACGTTGTCGATGCGGGCCTTGTGCAGCAGCTGGCCGAGCAGCAGGCCGGCCGGGCCTGCACCGATGATGGCGACTTGGGTGCGCATGGTGTGTCTCCTGGTTTTGACTGACCGATGACCGAGCGTAGGTTGCCGCAGGTGCGCCGTGAATGCCCAAGCCGCGACTGTGTGCGGTGACGGTATCGGCTGTGCGATGATCGCGCAGCAACCCTTGCCGCCCCGTCCTGCCACCGTCATGACCATCGCCAAACCCGACTTCATCGAAGGCATCGCCAAAGGCATGGCGGTGCTCGAGAGCTTCGACACCGAGCGCCAGCGCCTCAATGCCACGCTGGCGGCAGAACGCGCCGGCCTCACGCGCGCCGCCGCGCGGCGCCACCTGCTCACCCTGGCGCACCTGGGCTACCTGGAGACCGACGGCAGCTACTTCTGGATGTCGCCCAAGGTGCTGCGCTTTTCGGGCAGCTACCTCGCCTCGTCGCGTCTGCCGCGGGCACTGCAGCCCACGCTCAATCGCCTGGCGGCACAGACGCAGGAGTCCTTCTCCGCCGTGGTGCTGGATGGCGAGGAGGCCGTCATCATCGCGCGCAGCGTGAGCTATGGCGCGCCGGCCCGCGTGCTGGCGTACGGCCTGCACCTGGGTGCGCGGCTGCCCGCGCATGCGACCTCCACCGGCCGCGTGCTGCTGGCGGCCATGGAGCCGGCCGAGCTCACGCGCTGGCTCAAAGGCCGCACCTTGCCTCGGCTCACGCCGCAGACCGCCACGCAGGCGCGCCTGCTGCGCCAGCGCATCGCGCAGGTCCGCAAGGACGATCACTGTTTCGCCAGCGAGGAACACGAGCTCGGCGTGCAGGCGCTGGCCGTGCCGTTGCGCGACATGAAGGGCCACACCGTGGCTGCGCTCAACGTGGTGGTGTCCGGCGGCCGCCACACCGAGGAAAGCATGCGTGGCGAACTGCTGGCGCTGCTGCACGACGCGGCGCGCGAGGTGCGCTCGCTGCTGTGAACCCATCGACCTGGAAGAAAAGAGCAACCCATGCGCCTCCTGCTGCTTGAAGACGACGTGATGATCGGCGAGGCCGTGCTCGACCTGCTGCGGGCCGAGCAATATGCCGTCGATTGGGTGAAGGACGGCGACGCCGCCGAGAGCGCGCTGCGCACGCAGCAATACGACCTGGTGCTGCTCGACCTGGGCGTGCCGCGGCGCGACGGGCTGGAGGTGCTGCGCGCGCTGCGGGCGCGCAAGCAGCGCATGCCGGTGCTCATCGCCACGGCGCGCGACTCGGTCCAGCAGCGCATCGAAGGCCTGGACGCCGGCGCCGACGACTACGTGCTCAAGCCCTACGACCTGGACGAACTGCTGGCGCGCATCCGGGCCTTGCTGCGCCGTGCATCGGGCCGCGCCGAGCCGGTCTACGAGCACATGGGCGTGAGCATCAGCCCGCAGACGCGCGAGGTCACGGTGGGCGGCGTGCCCGTGGTGCTTTCCGCGCGCGAATGGGCGGTGCTCGAACCGTTGCTGGCGCGACCGGGCATGGTGCTGTCGCGCCAGCAGCTCGAGGAAAAGCTCTACAGCTGGAAGGACGAGATCAGCAGCAATGCGGTGGAGGTGTATATCCACGGCCTGCGCAAGAAGCTCGGCGCGGAATTCATCCGCAACGTGCGCGGCGTCGGCTACATGGTGCCCAAGCAATGACCGGCTCGCTGCGCGCGCGGCTCCTGGGTTTCCTGTTGATCGCCATCGTGCTGGCGGCGGGCGTGCAGGCCACGGTCGCCTACCGCACGGTACTGCATGAAGCAGACGAGATCTTCGACTACCACATGCAGCAGATGGCGCTGTCGCTGCGTTCGGGCCTGCCGCCGGGCGGCGCGGTCGGTGGCCTGGCGGGCGGCGAGGAAAACTTCGAGTTCGTCGTGCAGGTGTGGACGGCAGACGGCGAACGCATCTTCGAGTCGGCGGCCGATGCCGCGCTGCCCCAACTGGCGGTGCTCGGTTTCGTCGATGCGCGTGCGCGTGGCACCACCTACCGAGTGTTCTCGGTGCAGACGCGCACCGGCCTGGTCATCCAGGTGGCGCAGGACATGGCCGTGCGCCGCAGCATGGCCGGCGCGCTGGCGCTGCGCACCATCGGGCCGGTCGCGCTGATGGCGCCCTTGCTGATGCTGATCGTGTGGTGGGTGGTCAGCCATTCGCTGGCGCCGGTCGCGCGCGTGCGCGCACAGGTGGCAGCACGCCAAGCCGACGACCTGTCGCCGGTCAGCGACGCCGACTTGCCCGACGAGGTGCGCCCGCTGGTGCAGGAACTCAACCTGCTGTTCGAGCGCGTGCGCCACGCCTTCGACGCGCAGAAGCATTTCGTGGCCGATGCCGCGCACGAGCTTCGCTCGCCGCTCGCGGCGCTCAAGCTGCAGGTGCAGGGCTTGCAGCGGGCGCCTGACGAAGCCACGCGCGATCGGGCAATTGCGCGGCTGGCCGCGGGCATCGACCGTGCGACGCGGCTGGTCGAGCAGATGCTCGCGCTGGCGCGCCACGAGGCCAGCATGGCCGCCGGTGCGCCGCCAATGGCTGTCGCGCTGGGCGAGATCGCGCGGCTGGCCATTTCCGATGCGGTGGCGGCGGCGCAGGCACGCCACATCGATATCGGCATTGCGCACGCGGACCCCGCCGAGGTGAGCGGCCAGCCCGAGGCCCTGCGCATGCTGCTGCGCAACCTGCTGGACAACGCAGTGAAGTACACGCCCGAAGGCGGCCGCGTCGACGTGCACATCCGCTCGCACGCCGATGGGGCAGAACTCAGCGTGGAAGACAGCGGCCCGGGCCTGCCACCCGAAGAGCGCGAACGTGTGCTCGACCGCTTCTATCGGTCCGGCGAACCGCAGGCGCCCGGCAGCGGGCTGGGCCTGGCCATCGTCAAATCCATCGCCGCGCTGCACGGCGCCACCGTGAGCCTGGGTGAATCCGTCAGCCTGGGTGGTTTGAGAGTGTCGGTGCGTTTCAAGGCCTGACGCTACGAGCAGTAGTGAAAATCTTCTAAGAGGACTTGAGTCTTCTGCGCCGCCGCAATCCTGAGCCTGGTGCGCGCGGCTATGAGCCGTCTTTTCGGAAGCGTCTATTCGAACCAGGGAACTGCATCGAATCGAGGACAGATCGCACCGGCATTGCTTCGCCGAATGACCAATTCGACTGCCGTTTCGACTTCATCCTCGTAGGAGGAAGCCATTTGTCGCAGCGTGACGCGGTACACGCCTGACGGCACGGGCAATCGGACATGATGAGCGGCATATGGCGCTGTATCTCTGGACTGCGCCGCCATCGTCAACTGGGCGTATTCAGTCAACCAGATCCCACCCTCTCCAACCCGAACCAGCCCTGACACCTCTCGCCGCGCAGCGACCGTCGACGGAGTGTCAGAAATCCGAAGGGATGCATCGGCCAGGTCGGGACCTGGATAGACAGAGAACAGCGCCCCAGCGTTCATCTGCTCCACGAAAGTGGCGAGCACCTGATCGAGTGTCCAGTCCTCGTCAACGTATCCCGAATATGTGTCCGGACACACCAGCGCGACGAAGCCGTCATCGTCCACGACGGCACGCAATTCAAACTTGGCTTCACTCACAAGTGGGCTCCATCACTTAGCAGACTTCCATTATCGATAGGGGCGACCCGGCCCAATGCTGTGTGGGTTCCTGCGCATACGTCCATCGGCCCGCCGGCTGCAAGATTCATCAGCCTGTTAAGCGTGCACTAAGTCTGGCAAGCGACATTCCTTCCATCGTGTTTCAACCCACCTCGAAAGGATCCGAAATGAACACCCGTCTGACTTCCCCCAAGGGACTCGTCCTGGCCCTGGCCGCTGCCGGCGTGATCGGTGCCGTCGGTGCCGGCGCCTATACCAGTGCACGAGCCGTGGGCGCACCCCCGGTGGCGAGCACCGTGGCCGGTGCGCCGGTCGTCACGCTGCCCGACTTTTCGACCATCACCTCGCGCGACGGCCCCGCCGTGGTCAACATCAGCGTGGTCGGCAGCATGAAACCGACCGATGACGAGGCTGCGGCCCTGCAGGGCATGGACCCGGACGATCCGATGTTCCAGTTCTTCAAGCGATTCCAGGGCCAGATGAATCCGCATGGCCGCCAGCAGCAGCAACGCGACGTGCCGACGCGCGGGGAGGGTTCGGGCTTCATCGTGAGTGCCGACGGCACGATCCTCACCAATGCGCACGTGGTCAAAGGCGCCAAGGAAGTCACCGTGAAGCTGACCGACCGGCGCGAGTTCCGCGCCAAGGTGCTGGGCAGCGACGAGAAGACCGACATCGCCGTGCTCAAGATCGACGCCAAGAATCTGCCGGTCATCGCGCTGGGCAGCACGAAGGACCTGAAGGTCGGCGAATGGGTGCTGGCCATCGGCTCGCCCTTCGGCTTCGAGAACACCGTGACGGCGGGCGTGGTCAGCGCCAAGGGCCGCTCGCTGCCCGACGACAGCTACGTGCCCTTCATCCAGACCGACGTCGCGGTGAACCCGGGCAACTCGGGCGGGCCGCTGATCAATACGCGTGGCGAGGTGGTCGGCATCAACTCACAGATCTACAGCCGCAGCGGCGGGTACCAGGGCGTGTCCTTCGCGATCCCGATCGACGTCGCGGTGCAGGTGAAGGACCAGATCGTCGCCACCGGCAAGGCCAGCCATGCGCGGCTGGGCGTGGCGGTGCAGGAAGTGAACCAGGCGTTCGCCGATTCGTTCAAGCTCGACAAACCCGAAGGCGCGCTGGTGTCGAACGTGGAAAAGGGCAGTCCGGGCGAACAGGCTGGCCTGCGCACGGGGGACGTGATCCGCAAGGTCGACGGGCAGGCCATCGTGTCGTCGGGCGACCTGCCGGCCCTCATCGGCCAGCAGCGCCCGGGCACCAAGGTGACGCTGGAAGTCTGGCGCCAGGGTGCGTCGCAGGAACTCAGTGCCAAGCTGGCCGACGCGAGCGAGAAGACCGCCAGCGCTGCAACGAAGGGCGACGATGCCACCGCCGAAGGTGGCAAGCTGGGCCTGGCGTTGCGCGAACTGCGCCCACAGGAAAAGCGCGAGGCGTCGGTCGACACGGGCCTCTTGATCGAGGATGTGGGCGGCCCGTCCGAACTTGCTGGCGTGCAGGCAGGCGATGTGCTGCTGGCGATCAACGGGACGCCGGCCAAGTCGCTCGATCAGGTGCGTGCAGTGGTTGCCAAGGCCGACAAGTCGGTCGCGCTGCTGATCCAGCGCGGCACGGACCGGATCTTCGTGCCGGTGCGCGTCGGCTGAATAACGCGGTAGGCACAGGCGCGGTGCCGCGCCGGTGCCGCTGTCACTCGCTTTCGTTGCTCAGTTCGATGTGGTACTCGACCCAGCCCCAATAATCGTCGATGGTGCGACGGCGGGCGACAGCCTCCTGCCACATCGGCTCGGTGAACACGGGGTGTTGCCCCCCATGCTTGGCCTGAAGCTGTGCAGCGGACATTCCGCGGTCGCCGAGCACGACGGGATCGATGGGGTCGCGGTTGCGGGACATGGATGGCGAGGTGCTCGATTGTTAACAGATTGTCGATTCGCCTGGATTCTGCGGCAAAAGTGGTGGGCCAACCGGCGAAGCCAGGCGTGCGTGTGTATCAATCAGTTGCACTTGGTCCATGGAAGTGCATCACATCGGCGCGCTGCTTGAGTGCCACGCAGTAGGCCATCATTTCTTCGAATTCGGTGGCCTTGTCGAACACCATGTCCGCGCCAAGCCCCAGGCAGCGGCGGCGCATGTCGGGGGTCGCGTAGTTGCTCATGACCACCACTTTCTGCGACGGCTTGCGCACCCTGCAGCCTGCGAGCACGCCGAGCCCATGGCCGTCGCTCAGGAAAAGATCGAGGATCAGCAGGCCCCAGTCGTCCGGGTTCGTGATGAGCCAGGTCAGCGCGTCCATTTCTCCGGTGGCGAAGCCGACGATCTCTTCGCCCGTGAACTCGCGCAACGCATCTGTCAGGTTGGCCCGGATGATCGCGTTGTCTTCGGTGAGAAAGATGGCTAACGACAACGCGGTTCCTTGCAACGGGCAGATGAGTGCATGGTCAAGTTTGCCATGCGAGGGTCCGTGCCAATGAAAAAAACCGGCCGATGCAATGCGCACGCCGGTTTTTTTTGAGCCCCCGCGCGGGGGCGAGGTCGCAATTTACAGTGCGGCGAAGTTGCCGCGTGCGGCAGCGCGGGCTTCGGCGCGGATGGTTGCGCGGTCCACGTTGCTGGCCATCACGGATGCCACGCCTGCGTTGGCGCCCTCGGCATACGGGTCTGCGGTGTGTGCGGCTGCAACGGCTTCGCGTTGCACACTGGCGCGGTCGACGTAGCCTGCAACGACAGGTGCCACGCCGGCGCTGGCGCCTTCTGCATACGGGTTGGCGCTGTGCGCTGCAACCACGGCCTCGGCAGCCACAGTGGCGCGGCTGTTGAAAGTAGGGGTGGCCAGCACGCCCTGGTAGGTTTCTGCCTGAGCGCCGACGGCGGCGAGGAGGGAGAGAGCGGCAGCGGCGATGATCTTCGAGGTCTTCATTTCAATTCCTTCAATGGTTTGGATGCTTCGAACCGGTCTTGGGTGGGATGCCGTCCCCCTGGGGGGCGGCCACCTCGCTCGGGGCCCTGTTCACCCAGAGCGGCGTTGTCCGCTGCTCTGATGGATTGAATTTTGCACCGATTCGTAGGTAAAAACCCGTACGAAACTGAACCACGGTGTTCGCGAAATGGAAACGGTTCCTGCGTCGCCGAAGCCCTTTCCTGAAGAACGAGGTGGTCGCTCAGCTGTGAGCGCCGAACAGCACAGCGCCCGGCTTGCCCGGCAAGTCGGGGTTGACCATCAGCAGGTAAATCTCGCGCCGGGCCTGGTCATACATCGCAATGCCGGGGCCGTAGGTGAAGCTCATCGGGCAGGTGCCGTTGAAACGCACATACACCTGGAAAGCCGGCGCCGTGCTGTCGCTGTAGATCTCGCCATCGAACCTGCAGGCGGCGTCGATGCGACCGCTTACGTTGCCGTTGTAGCCGTTGTTGGCGGTGATCGTGATGAGCGGCAGCGCGTCGGCGTTGGTCGTCGGGTTGGCAGCAGCGAGTTGCTTGTCGACGTAGTTGCCGGTGATCGAATTCAGCAGCGGCAGTGCGGCATCGGCCGTCTGGTAGGCCGTGGACAAGGAAAACACGTCGCTGCCCTGGCCCCAGCTACCGGCCATGCTGGTGTCTGGCGTGGTGGTGACCGCCCAGGTGGCCGTGCCGGCCTGGGTGGCTGCATTGCCGCCGACCGACAGCAGCTGCGCATCGACCACGGCGAATTTGCCGCCCTCGGTCGCGGTGCCCTTGGTGCCATGCGCGATCCAGGTGGGGAACTGGGTGCCGTAAGAACGTGCCTGCGTGCGCACGAACCAGGTTTCGCCCGACGGAAACACCAGGCCGCGCAGGCCGTCGCCGTTGTCCAGCGTGCCGACCCAGCTGCCTTGCGGCACAACGGCGGCCGCGACGACGGGCGTGGTGGGCGTGGTAGGCGTCGTCGGGGTGCCCGGCGTGGTGCTGCCCTTGACCGGCAGCGCCTCGCAGGCCACGCCGTTGCCATCGGCGTCCAGCGCGGCTGCGGCCGACGGATTGGCCGCCAGGTACAACTGGGCGTCACCCTGGTAGGTGAAGGTGGCGCAGCTGATGCGGTTCAGGCCCGTGTTCGGGTCGGCCGTGTCGCTGCTGCCGCCGCCGCCACAGGCCGCGAGGAGAGCGGTACACAGGGCAGTACACAGGAACACGGCGCTGGCGCGCGACACGGGGCTCGACATCGGGATCTGCCTCTTCACTGAAGATCGGGGAATGAAATGGACGGGTCGCCGCGCGGGTGCGGCGCGCCATTCTGTCATGGGCGGCGCAGACCTTGGATCGGCGCGTCGGGGACGTTAACATCCGTGCCGCGACAGGGCAGCATGCTGCGCCATCGCCCCCTCCATTCAGCAAAAAGGAGCTTGCATTGGCAGGCCTTGAAATCCCCGTTCAAAGACAGCGTCCTGCGTCTTTGCCCGCTGCGGCAGACGATCCTGGCGTCGGCGCCTTGCCGATGCCCGAATGGACGCAGACCAGGCCGAAACCGGCGCCTCGCGTGCAACTTCGCGCAGCCGCCCCCGCCAATGCCAGGCCAGGCGCGACTGCCACGGTTGCCGCCGTGGCAGACCCGGGGCGCCGCCTGCGCTGGTTCGCGCGGCTGCTGGGTCTTTTCTCGGTAGCGGCGCTCGGCGCTGCGGTGTTCGTCGTGCTGTGGTTCTGGCGGGATCTGTCTGCGCTCTTGTATATCGGTTGAGCATGGTTCGGCCTGCAGCGCTGCTGAACTGTTTCTTCGCTGCACCTGCGGCTTTACGATGTGTCTTTTTGTCAGGATGTCGGAATGAAGTACCGAGGACTGGGCCTCATGGTGAGCGTTGTACTGCTGGCCGGGTGCGCCGTGGGCTTAGGGGGCGCCCGGTGGGCGTCCGCACCGCGTACGACCGTGCAGGTTGACGGCCAGCCGATCGACGTGGCCGTGGTGCCTGCCGACGGCACCGGCACGCTGTACGACGTCGAGGCTCGAGCGGCAGCGGCGTCCACGCCCCGGACGCTGGCCGATGCCGACGCGCAGCCCCTCATGGCACAGGCGCGTTACCGGGCGGCCGCGATGATGGAGATGGAGCGCCGCTACGGCAAGGGCCGCCAGCTCGAGGTCGTCTCGGAAGATGCCGTGAGTGCGCAACGCGCGATGCGCCTGCGTGTGGCGGTCAAGCCGAAGTAGCGCTGGCAATGCCGGCTGGCGTGGGCGATGGGCCTGAAAGCCCGCCGGCCGGCCCGTCTGGCAAGTCGCTCGCAAATTCAAAGGCGAAGGCCGGGCCGTTGTGCTGCTGCTGCTTGCAGTGGTACATGGCGCGGTCGGCCGCACGCAGCAGCAGCGGCACGGTGTCGCCGTCGTCCGGATGGCAGGCAATGCCCAGGCTCAGGCCCACGCTGAGCGTACGGCCTTCGTAGTCCACCGGTTGCGCGCCAGCCTCGACCAGCCGGGTGGCCAGGCTGGTCAGCGCGGCGCGGGTCGTCTGTCCCGCCACGAGGAGCGCGAACTCGTCGCCGCCCAGTCGCGCCACCACATCGCCTTCGCCCAATTGGCGCTGCAGCCTTTGGCCCAGGGCCACCAGCGCCGCGTCGCCTGCCGCATGGCCGTGCGCATCGTTCACCGCCTTGAATCCGTCGAGGTCGAGCAGCATCAGCGTGAAAGGGCGCCCCTCGCGGATCCACAGTTCAGCCGGGCCTTCGAGGCCGACGCGGCTGGCCACGCCGGTGAGCGCATCGGTGCCCAGGGCTTCGACCAGTTGCTGCGTGCGCGCGGTCAGCGCCTGTTCGGAACGCAGCATCAGCCGCAGGCGCGAGGCGGTCGCCACGGCGAAGACCACCAGTTCGGCGACCAGCGCAGCCTGCGTCACGTTCATCTGCCCGGGCGTCCAGGCGATCCATCCCCAACTGGCGACGATGATGGCCGAGATGCCGGTGAACAACAGGGCCACGCCGACGCAATAGAGCACCGCAGGCCAGTAGCGGCGGCGCACGGCCACCATGGCGCCAACCAGCAGGACGACGGTCGACACCACCACCGCACCCTGCACCAGGCGGAACATCCACAGCGGATGCGAACCGAACAGGGCATAGACCGCGGCGGCACCCAGCGTGAGCAGCATCAGCTGGACGAACTTGTCCAGCCGCGGCGCGAAGTGCCGCAGCCGCAGCAGCTTGCGCCCGAACTGCAGCTTGCACATGGCCCACAGCGCAGGCGCGAGGATGTAGGAGATGCCGGCGCCCGCCGGCCAGTCAGGGAACACGTACCGAAGCACGTGGCCGTTGAAGCCGCCCAGCGCCAGCAGCGCGCAGATGCAGGACAGCAGGAAATACAGGTAGATGCCTTCGCCGAACACCAGCAGCAGCACCAGGCCGTACACCACCAGCCCGAGCAGCAGGCCGTAGCTCACGCCGTCGAACATGCGCTTGTCCTGCGTCGACTGCAGGTAGTCGGCCGTGTCCCAGGCCGACACCGCATAGATGCGTGCGAAGGTCGATTCGACGCGGAAGTAAACGGTGTACACGCCCGTGTCGGGCAGCTTGAAGCGCCAGGCCATCTGCTCGGACGCAGCCGGTCGGGTCGACCAGGGGTGGCGCATGCCGGTGGTCACGGGCGGCGCCAATGCCCTTCCGCTGGTGTCGTACGGACCGAACACGCGCAGGTCGTGCGTGGACACGGTGGGCACCAGCATCAGCCATTCGCGCGCAACGTCGGCCGGATCGGCCAGCCGCAACTGCAGCTTGAACCACAGCACGCGGTCGGATTCCTTGCCGACGAGTGGATCGTCCGGAAAGGCGAAGCGCGCCTCCTGGGTCGGCGTGCGCACCTGCTCGATGGTCAGCGCGCGCGTCTTGTCCTCGAAAAGCTGCAGGTGACCGACCAGCGACTGACCGCCTGCCTCGCGCACCAGCACCGCCGGCGTCCGCGATCCGCCAGCGTCGGCTGCAGGGCTCGGCTGTGCCTGCGCCGAATGCAGCGCGAGCACCCATACGGCCAGCAGCCAGGCCGGACGATGCAGCGCGCTGCCAATGGCAATGCGTAGAAATTGGCAGAAACTCGACATCGACCGGACGGAAAGCGAAGGCACCTCGTGACGCGACAGGCCGCCATTGTGCGTGATTGCAAGCGTCTGCAAATCAGGGAAGAAACGGGGGAATGAGCGGCCTGCGGCGCGCGCAGATTGCCGCAAAACTATCATGCCGACACACCCAACCGCACGCACCGCCGTCTGCCCGCCATGAATGCACCTGTCCCTTCCCACCCTGTGCCGGCGCTGAACTCCGCCTGCGTGCCCGAGCACGATCAGGACCCGCAGGAAACGGCGGAGTGGCGCGAGGCGTTCGCTGCGCTGGTCGCCACGCATGGCGCGGCCCGCGCGCGGCACATGCTCGACGAGCTGGCCCGGCTGGCGCGTACCGAGCGCATCGGCTGGTCGCCCGAACTGTCCACGCCCTACGTCAACACCATCGCGGTCGATCGCCAGCCGGCGTTCCCGGGCGACCTTGCGTTGGAGGAGCGGCTGGCCTCGCTGATGCGCTGGAACGCACTCGCCATGGTGGTGCGCGCCAACCATTCGTACGGTGAACTGGGCGGGCACATCGCCAGCTACGCGAGCGCCGCCGACCTGTTCGAGTCGGGCTTCAATCACTTCTTTCGGGCGCGCGGCAATGGCCACGGCGGCGACCTCGTGTTCTTCCAGCCCCACAGTGCGCCGGGCGTGTACGCGCGGGCCTTTCTCGAAGGCCGCCTGAGCGCCGACGACCTGACCCACTACCGCCAGGAACTCAGCGCGCCGGCCTTCACGCAGGGCACGGGCGCGCGGGGCCTGAGCAGCTACCCGCACCCGTACCTCATGCCGGACTTCTGGCAGTTTCCGACGGGTTCGATGGGCATCGGGCCGATCAGCTCGATCTACCACGCGCGCTTCATGCGCTACCTGACCGACCGCAAGCTGCAGGACTGCGGCGCGCGAAAAGACAACGGAGTACACGTCGACGAACGACGTGTGTGGGGCGTGTTCGGCGACGGAGAAATGGACGAGCCCGAGTCCATGAGCGCGCTGACCCTGGCCGCGCGCGAGCGTCTGGACAACCTGGTGTGGGTGGTCAACTGCAACCTGCAGCGGCTGGACGGTCCGGTGCGCGGCAACGGCCGCATCATCGACGAGCTGGAAAAGCTCTTTGCCGGCGCCGGCTGGAACGTCATCAAGCTGGTCTGGGGCAGCGACTGGGACGGGCTCTTCGCACGCGACACCACGGGCGCGCTGGCCCGCGCCTTCGCCCACACCGTCGACGGACAGATGCAGACCTTCGCCGCCAAGGACGGACGCTTCAACCGCGACACCTTCTTCGGCCAGAACGAGGAACTCCGGCAGCTCGCGCAGGGCATGACCGACGAGCAGATCGACCGCCTGAAGCGCGGCGGCCACGACCTGGTGAAGATCCATGCCGCCTATGCCGCGGCAGCCGCCCATCGAGGCCAGCCCACCGTGATCCTGGCGCACACCAAGAAGGGCTACGGCATGGGTGCGGGGCAGGGCAAGATGACCACCCATTCGCACAAGAAGTTCGAAGGCGCGGACCTTATCGAATTCCGCAACCGGTTCAACCTGCCGCTCACCGACGAGCAGGCCACCTCGCTCACCTTCCACAAGCCGGCCGATGACAGTCCGGAGATGCAGTACCTGAAGGCGCACCGCCAGGCCCTGGGCGGCAGCCTGCCACGGCGCGAGACGGCCTGCGAGGTCGTCGCCAAGCCCGAAATCGATGCGTACGCGAAGTTCGCCATCGACGCCGACGGCAAGGACATGAGCACCACCATGGCCTTCGTGCGCATGCTGGGCCATCTGCTCAAGGACGCCACGCTCGGCCCGCGCATCGTGCCCATCGTCGCCGACGAGGCACGCACCTTCGGCATGGCCAACCTGTTCAAGCAGGTCGGCATCTATTCGAGTGTCGGCCAGCGCTATGCGCCCGAGGACATCGGCTCGGTGCTCAGCTACCGCGAAGCGACCGATGGGCAGATCCTGGAGGAAGGCATCAGCGAGGCCGGCGCCATCGCCAGCTGGACGGCCGCGGCCACGAGCTACAGCGTGCACGGCCTGGCCATGCTGCCCTTCTACATCTACTACTCGATGTTCGGCTTCCAGCGCGTGGGCGACCAGATCTGGGCGGCCGCCGACCAGCGCCCACGCGGCTTCCTGCTGGGTGCGACCTCGGGGCGCACCACGCTCGGCGGCGAAGGCCTGCAGCACCAGGACGGCACCAGCCACCTGGTGGCGGCGACCATTCCCAACTGCAAGGCCTACGACCCGGGCTTTGCCGGCGAGATGGCGGTGATCGTCGATGCGGGCATTCGCGAGATGATGGTCGAGCAGAAGGACGTGTTCTATTACGTCACGCTGATGAACGAGAACTACGCGCAGCCCAGCCTGCCAGCGGGTGTGCGCGACGAGGTGCTGCGTGGCTGCTACCGCTACGACGGATGGAAGACCGACGGTGCGGCTGCTGCGCGCGACGCGCGTCGCGTCACGCTGCTCGGATCCGGTGCGATCCTCACCGAAGTGGTCAAGGCCGCGAAGCTCCTGGTCGCGGAGGGCCTGGACGTCGAGGTGTTCAGCGTCACGAGCTGGAGCGAGCTGGCACGCGACGGTCAGGCCGGCGAAGCCGCAGCGCTGCGCGGCGAGGCCGCATTGACGCCTTACTTCACCACCCAGCTCGCACGCAGCGGTGGCCCGGTGATCGCCGCGACCGACTACGTGCGCGCCGTGCCCGAAAGCGTCCGAGCCTTCGTGCCCGAAGGCCGGCGCTATCTGACGCTGGGCACTGACGGCTTCGGACGCAGCGACACGCGCGCGGCGCTGCGTCGGTTCTTCGGCGTGGACGCGCAGAGCATCGTGCAGGCCGCGCTGCATGCGCTGCGCGTCACGGGCGCGTCTTGAAGAAGAGCAGCGCGCCGGCGCGAAAACGCCGGCAGGCGCCGGCACCATCGCTGCCGGCGGCGTCCTGCATCCGCGTGGGACCCAGCGGCGTTCACGGCAACGGCGCCTTCGCCGCGCGCGCCTTGCCGGCACTGACTTTCCTGGGGTTCTACGAAGGTCGCCGCTATGCCGCCGCCGAGGCTGCGGCCATCCAGTGGGACGGCCAGCTGACCTACCTGGCGATGCTGTCGAACGGCGACGTCATCGATGGTTCCGAGGGCGGGAATGCGACGCGCTTTCTCAACCATTCGTGCGATCCGAACTGCGAGGCCTTCGAGGACGAAGACCGCGCCGGCCGGCCCGTGTTCCGGTTCCAGACACTGCGCCGGGTCGCCGCGGGCGAGGAACTGTCGGTGGACTATGGGCTGGAAGCCGACGACGGGTCCACGGCGCAGGACCATCCGTGTCGATGCGGCGCCGCGAATTGCCGCGGCACCTTGCTGGCGCTGGACTGACGAAAGTGCCGGCGTGCTGCGGTCACACGCCCAGCACCTGTTCCAGGTCCTGCGGTGCCGCACTCAACGTGGCCGAGGCTGCCGCCAGCGCGATGCGCCCCTTTTCCATCACGATCGCCTGGTCGGTGTGCGCGAGCACCTTGCGCCAGTCGCGGTCGACGATGAGCGTCGCGATGCCCGTGGCGCGGATGTCGCCGATCGTGCGCCAGATCTCCGCGACGATGAGGGGCGCCAGGCCTTCGGTGGCCTCGTCCAGGATGAGCAGGCGCGGGTTGGTCATGAGCGCGCGGCCGATCGACAGCATCTGCTGCTCGCCGCCCGACAGTTGCTGGCCGCCGTGCGACAGCCGCTCGGTCAGCCGCGGAAAGGTGTGCATCACGCGCTCGAAGGTCCAGTCGCGGCGTCCGTCGACGCCGGCGCGCGCGCTCATCACCAGGTTCTCGCGCACCGACAGGTTGGCGAAGATGCCGCGTCCTTCGGGCACGTAGCCCAGGCCCAGGCGCGCCATCTTCTCGGGCGCCCAGCCCGTCACGTCGCGCCCGTCGAGCAGCACCCGGCCCGAGGCCGGCCGCACGTAGCCCATCAGCGTGCGGATCAGCGTGGTCTTGCCCATGCCATTGCGACCCAGCAGGCCGAGCGACGTGGCGCCCGCCTGCACCGCATCGACGCCGCGCAGGATGTGGCTGTCGCCGTAGTACGTGTGGATGGCTTCGATCTGCAGCATCTCAATGGTCCTCGCCCAGGTAGGCCTGGCGCACGTCGGGGTTGCCGCGGATGGCCGCAGGGTCGCCGGTGGCGATCACCGTGCCGTTGACCATGACGGTGATCCGGTCGGCAATGCGAAAGACCGCATCCATGTCGTGCTCCACCAGCAGGATCGCGTGCGTGGCCTTCAATTGCGTGAGCAACGCCAGCATGCGCTCGGTTTCTTCGGCGCCCATGCCGGCAAGCGGCTCGTCGAGCAGCAGCACGCGCGGACGGGTGGCCAGGCACATCGCCACTTCGAGCTGGCGCTTGGCGCCGTGGCTCAGCGTGCCTGCCACGCGATCGGCTTCCACGCGGAGGCCGGCGGCGCCGAGCGCCTCTTCGGCCGCCGCGTTGCTGGCCGCGCAGTCCTGTGCGCGCTGCCAGATGGCCCACGGCCGCGGCGTGGCCGCCTGCGCCGCGAGGCGGCAGTTTTCGCGCGCGGTGAATTCCGCAAAGATGGTCGTTCGCTGATAGCTGCGGCCGAGGCCGGCGCGCGCGCGGCGCGACTGGGCGCGCGTGGTGATGTCTTCGCCCGCAAGGGCAATGCGGCCGCTGGACGCATCGATTTCACCGGACAGCATGTTGATCAGCGTCGACTTGCCCGCGCCGTTGGTGCCGATGACGGCGTGGACTTCGCCCAGCCACAGGTCGAGCGTGACCGCGTTCACCGCCACCAGCCCGCCAAAGCGGCGCGTGAGGTTTTCAACGGACAGCAACGCGCTCATGGTGTGACCTTCGCGTTCGGTGCGGGCACGGCGTCGAGCTTCTGGCCTGCATCGGTGGCAGCAGGCGACAGGCGCGCCGCCACGCCGATCAGGCCCTTGGGCAGCAGCGCGACGAAGGCGATGATCGCCAGCCCGAGCGTCAGCTGCCACTGGTCGGCCAGCGGCCCGACCAGTGCGTGCGTGGACAGCACTTCCTTGAGCAACGTGAAGGCGACGGCGCCGATCACCGCACCGCGCAGGTGACCCAGGCCGCCCAGGATGATCATCAGCAGCACCTCGCCCGAGTTGTGCCAGGCCATGAGTTCGGGATTGACCACGCCGTCGCGCGACGCCACCAGGAAGCCCGCCAGTCCGGCCAGTGCACCAGCAATCACGAAGGCCGCCAGCTTGTAGCCGTACACGGCGAAGCCCGCCGCGCGCATGCGCTGCTCGTTGACGCGGATGCCCGCGAGCGCAGCGCCGAAGCGCGAACGGCGGATGAGCGCCAGCAGCCCGTAGGTGCAGGCCAGCGCGCCCAGAACGCCGTAGAACTGCACCCAGCGGCTTTCCATGTCGATGGGCCCCAGGGTGGGGCGCACGTACATGTAGATGCCGTCGCTGCCGCCACCGAAGGGCGTGTCGTGGAACACGAAGAAGGCCATCTGTGCAAAGGCCAGCGTGACCATGATGAAGTACACGCCGCGCGTGCGCAGGCTCAGTGCACCCACCACCAGCGCATAGGCGGCCGCGCTGCCCATGGCCAGCGGCAGCAGCCACGCGATGGATCCGCCGTCGCGCCCGGCGCCGAGCACGGTGGCGTAGGCACCGATGCCATAGAAAGCCGCGTGGCCCAGGCTCACGAGCCCCGTCATGCCCACGAGCAGCTCCAGGCTCAGCGCGAAGATCGACAGGATCATCACCTTCACGACGAAGTCCGCCACGTAGGGACTCATCCACGGACCGATCGCGGCCAGCGCGAGCGCGCAAGCCAGCGGCAGCCAGTGCCTCATGGTCGCCGAAACGTTCTTCATGTCTTTCGTCCCATCAGACCCTCGGGCCGCCAGATCAGCACCGCCGCCATCAGCACGTAGATGCCCATGCCGCTCAGTTCGGCGAAGAAAACCTTGCCGAAGGTGTCCACGAAGCCCACCAGCAGAGACGCGACCAGCGCGCCGGTGATGGAGCCCACGCCGCCGATCACCACCACCACGAAGCAGATGATCAGCACGCTGCCGCCCATGCCCGGATAGACCGAGGACATGGGCGCGGCGATCATGCCCGCCAGCGCGGCCAGCGCCACCCCCGCTGCGAACACGATGCGGTAGAGGCGCCGGATGTCGATGCCCAGCCCGCGCACCATGTCGCGGTTGCTGGCACCCGCACGGATCATCATGCCCAGCCGCGTGCGGTTGACCACGAAGTAAAGGCCCAGCGCCAGCACGATGCAGGCGGCCGACGCGAAGAGCCGATACCAGGGGTAGCGCATCAGTTCACCCAGCGCGAAGCTGCCTTCGAGCCAGGGCGGCGCCTTCACGCCATGCACGTCGTTGCCCACCAGCATGGAGCGCAGCGCCTCGAACACGAGGATGAGGCCGTAGGTCATGAGCACCTGCTGCAGGTGGTCGCGCTGGTACAGGTAGCTGAAGAACGCCCATTCGAGCACGTAGCCGAACAGCGCCGCCAGCACCACGCCCGCGACCAGCATCACGAGGAACTGGTCGCCGAAGAGCGGCGTCAGCGCAAACGCCATGTACGCGCCCAGCATGTAGAAGCTGCCGTGGGCGAGGTTGATCACGCCCATGATGCCGAAGATCAGCGTCAGCCCGGACGCGACCAGAAACAGCAGCAAGCCGTACTGGACCGCGTTCAGGCACTGAACCAGGAATGTTCCAACGTCCACGGCGGTGCCTTACATCCTGCAGCCACGCGCGGGGTCGGCAAGGCCCTTCACGGCCACGCCGACCACCTTGTTTTCCTTGCCGTCGACCTTGCGCAGGTAGATGTCCTGCACGGGGTTGTGCGACTTGCCCACCGAGAAGGTGCCGCGCGGGCTGTCGATCTTCGCGCGTTCGATCGCGGCGCTGAACTCGGCCTTCTTGCCGATATCGCCCTTGACTGCGTCCAGGCCGATGGCCAGCATCTGCGCCGCGTCGTAGCCCTGCACGGCGTACACGTCGGGCTGCAGCTTGAAGGCCTTGGCATAGGCGGTGCGAAAGCTGGTGTCGCGCGGCGTGTTCAGGCCGTCTGCGTAGTGCAGCGTGGTCAGCATGCCTTGCGCAGCCGCGCCCTGCGCGTCGAGCGTGCCGTCGGTCAGGAAGCCGGGGCCATAGAGCGGAATGGTCTTGTCCAGGCCCGCGGCCGCGTAGTCCTTGACGAACTTCACCGCGCCGCCGCCGGCAAAGAAGGCGTACACCGCATCGGGCTTGGCGGCCGCGATCTCGGTGAGCAGCGCCTGGAATTCCACGTTCGGGAACGGCACGTTGAGCTGTTTGACCACCTGGCCGCCCGCCTTCTCGAAGCCTTCCTTGAAGCCGTTGACCGACTCGTCGCCCGCGGCGTACTTCCAGGTGATGGTGATCGCCTTCTTCTTCTTTTCCTGCTTGCCCGCCACCTCGCCCATGGCGTAGGCCGGCTGCCAGTTGCTGAACGAGCTGCGGAAGATGTTGGGCGCGCACATGGGCCCCGTCACGGCGTCGGCACCCGCATTGGGCACGATGAGCACGGTGCCGCTTTCCTTGGCGGCCTTGGCCATCGCCATGGCGACGCCGGAGTGCACGGTGCCCACGATCACGTCGACGTTGTCGCGCTTGATGAGCTTGTTGACGTTGTCGGTCGCCTTGGCCGGGTCGGACTCGTCGTCGACCTTGACGTATTCGATCTCGCGGCCGCCGAGCTTGCCGCCTTGCTCCTCGACGCGCAGCTTGAAGCCGTTCTCGATGGCCACGCCCAGGGCGTTGTAGGTGCCGCTGAAGGGCAGCATCAGGCCGACCTTGAGCTTGGGCGGCTGCTGGGCGTGGCCGAGGGTGGCGATGCAGGCCAGGGCGAGGGCGGTCAGCGCGGTGCGCGTGTTCTGGATGCTCATGCTTGTCTCCTTGTCGTGATGAATGAAACGGTCGCGTCGATCACCTGCTGCGGCTGGTCCTTGTGGGGCGAATGCGCGCAGTCGGGCAATTCCAGGCGCTGCGCGCCGGGCACGCGCGAGGCGATGCCGCGGATCTGCTGCAGCGTGCCGTACTCGTCGTCCACGCCCTGCACCGCGAGCACGGGGCAGGCGATGGCGTCGAGTTCGGCCTCGATACTCCATTGGCGAAAATGCGGGTGCAGCCAGATGCGGTTCCAGCCCCAGAAGGCGGAATCGGCGCTGTCGTGGTAGCGGCCCAGCCTGGCCGGCAGGTCGGTCGTGAGATAGGTCTGGCGAGCCACTTCGATGTGCGCGACGGTCACGTCTTCAACGAAGATATGCGGCGCCAGCACCACCAACCCAGCGACCTGTGCAGGGTGGCGCGCGGCGAACAGCAGCGAGATCGACCCGCCGTCGCTGTGCCCGAAAAGCCAGGGGCGGTCGGCCGCGCCGATGCCCAGCGCGTCGAACAGCGCGGGCAGCACCTCGTGCGCCTGGCGGTGCATGAAGTCGACGTCCCAGCTTTCGTCGTCGGGCCGCGGGGTCGAGCGGCCGTAACCCGGACGCGAGAACACCAGGCCGCGAAAATCGCCCGCGTCGCACAGCCGCTGCGGGAAGTCCTTCCACATCGCGACCGAACCCAGGCCTTCATGCAGGAAGACGACCAGCGGGCGGCCGGTGCGTTCAGGCGCGATGCGCACGTATTCGATGCGCACGTCGCGCTCGCGCCAACGGATGTCGGCGAATTCGGTCGCCTTGGCGCTCACGCGCGCTGCTCCTGCTCGCGCAGGCGAAAGCGCTGGATCTTGCCGGTTGCCGTCTTGGGCAGCTCGTCCACGAACTCGATGAAGCGCGGGTACTTGTAGGGCGCCAGGTGCTGCTTGACGAAGGCCTTGAGCTCGTCGTCGCTCACGTGCTGGCCGGCCTTGCAGACGACGAACGCCTTGGTCTTGGTGAGGCCGTCGCTGTCCTGCTTGCCGATGACCGCCGCTTCGAGCACGGCCGGGTGGCGCATCAGCGTGGCTTCCACCTCGAACGGCGACACGTAGATGCCGCTCACCTTGAGCATGTCGTCGCTGCGTCCGGCATAGGTGTAGTAGCCGTCGGCGTCGCGCGAGTATTTGTCGCCACTGCGCGCCCAGCCGTCGCTGAAGGTGGCGGCGCTCTTGACCGGGTCGGCCCAGTACATAAGAGCCGTGCTCGGACCCTTGATGAACAGATCGCCCACTTCGCCATCGGCCACGGCCTGGCCGTCCTCGCCGCGCAGTTCGATGGCATAGCCGTCGACCAGCTTGCCCGTGGTGCCGTAGCGCACATCGCCAGGCCGGTTCGAGATGAAGACGTGCAGCATCTCGGTCGAGCCGATGCCGTCGATGATCTCGCAGCCGAAGTGCTTCTGGAAGCGCTGCGCGATCTCGCCGGGCAGTGCTTCTCCCGCCGATGAACACATGCGCAGCGCGACCGCTTCGCGGGCGGGCAGGTTGGGCGCGGCCAGCATGCCCGCGAAGCCGGTGGGCGCACCGAAGAAGACGGTCGGCTTCACCACCGCGGCCCCAGCCGCAGCGTCGTTCGACGCGCCCGTCCAGCGCTTGAACGTCGCGTCGGGCGTTGGCCGCTCGGCCATCAGGACCACGGTGGCGCCGACGGACAGCGGAAAGGTCAGGCCGTTGCCCAGGCCGTAGGCGAAGTAGAGCTTGGCCGCCGAAAAGCAGACGTCGTCTTCGGTCAGGCCGAGCACCGGCTTGCCGTACAGCTCGGCCGTCCACCAAGGGTTGGCGTGGCTGTGCACGGTGCCCTTGGGGCGCCCGGTCGAGCCCGACGAGTACAGCCAGAACGCGGCGTCGCCGGCTTCGGTGGCGGCCGGCCGGTCCATCTCGGTCTGCGATGCGATGACCGCGTCGATGTCGCTCGCCCCATTGGGCAGCGCGCCAGCGGGCTGCGAGACGAACAGATGCCGCAGCGCATGCGGCGCCTTCGACATCGCCTCGTTGAGCACCGGCAGCAGGGCGCCCGAAACCAGGGCGGCCACCGCGCCGCTGTGTTCGAGCATGTAGGCGTAGTCGTCGGCGGTGAGCAGGGTGTTCACGGCCACCGGCACCACGCCGGCGTAGAGGCAGCCGAGAAAGCTCACCGGCCAGTCGTTGCTGTCGAGCTGCAACAGCAGCACCCGCTCGTCCCTGGCGATGCCCGCTGCGCACAGGGCGCTGGCCAGCCGGCGCGCACGCGATGCCAGTTCGCCGTAGCGCAACGTGCCGCGGTCGTCCACGTAGGCCAGCTTGGCCGCGCGGTCGCGGTTCAGGTCGAACAGGTGCGCCGCAAAGTTGAAGGGGCTGGGCAGGTTCATCGCTTGTCTCTTTTGTCGTTCGATGCCGTCTTGGTGCAGCTCAGGGTGGAAATGAAGAAGTACTGCGTCAACTCCGTGTCGGGCCTGGTGGAACTTGGCGGTTGCGGTGAATCGCCACGTGCAGTATCTTGCGTCCGGCCTGAAGATATGCATTGCATTGCATCGTGTCAAGCAACATAGTGCATGAATGGTGTTTACCCTGAGGGGGCAAAATCGGGGCAACCAATGGGGAAATCGATGACCGAGGAAGCAGGGCAAAGCGTGATCGCCAGTGCGGAGCCGCCGGACACGGCTGCAGAGCCGAGGAACCCGTTGCTGACGGTGCTCGGGGAGCGCGTACGCCGGCTGCGCGCCCAGCGCGGCCTCACGCGCAAGGCCGTTGCCGTGGCTGCCGACGTGTCGGAACGGCACCTCGCCAACCTGGAATACGGCACGGGCAACGCGTCGATCCTGGTGCTGCAGCAGGTGGCACAGGCGCTGCATTGCTCGCTGGCCGAACTGCTCGGCGACGTGACGACCAGTTCACCCGAATGGCTGCTGATCCGCGAACTGCTCGAGCACCGCAGCGAAGCCGACCTGCGCCGCGCACGCATCGCGCTCGGCGAGATGCTCGGCAGCGGTCGCAACGACGCGGCGCGTCACCGGCGCATTGCGCTGATCGGCCTGCGCGGCGCCGGCAAGTCGACGCTGGGCCCCATGCTCGCCGAAGACCTCGACGTGCCCTTCATCGAATTGAGCCGCGAAATCGAAAAACTCGCCGGCTGTAGCGTGCGAGAGATCCACGACCTTTACGGCACCAACGCCTACCGCCGCTACGAGCGCCGTGCGCTCGAGGAAACCGTTCAGATCCACAGTGAAGTGGTGATCGCCACGCCGGGCGGCATCGTGTCGGACCCGGCCACCTTCAACGAACTCCTCGCGCACTGCACCACGGTCTGGCTGCAGGCCGCGCCCGAGGAGCACATGGGCCGCGTCATCGCGCAGGGTGACACGCGCCCCATGGCCGCCAGCCGCGAAGCCATGGACGACCTGCGCCGCATCCTGGACGGTCGCGCAGCCTTCTATTCGAAGGCCGACCTCACGGTGGACACCGCTGGCCAGACGTTGGCGCAGAGCTTCGACGTGCTGCGCGGCATGGTGCGCGCGGCCATCGCCTCGGCCCGCTGAGCGTGCGGCCGCGCGTCGGCGCGGTCTGTTTCCAAAGCTGAAGAAATCCGCAACATGCATTGACTTGCTTGTTGATATGCAGCATGATGCATATCAACGAGTCAGATATTGCACTATTGTTCTTGTTTCGAAAGCCCACGGAGATATTCATGACCGACACCGCCGCCATCGCCCCTCGCGTCGACTACCGCACCGATCCCACGCAGTACCGCCACTGGACCCTGTCCGTCGAAGGCGCAGTGGCGCGGTTGTCGCTCGACATCGCCGAAGACGGTGGCATTCGCCCTGGCTACAAGCTCAAGCTCAATAGCTACGACCTGGGCGTGGACATCGAACTGAACGACGCGCTCAACCGCGTGCGATTCGAGCATCCTGAGGTGCAGTCGGTCATCGTGACCAGCGGCAAGGACCGCATCTTCTGTTCGGGCGCCAACATCTTCATGCTGGGCGTCTCGAGCCACGCCTGGAAGGTGAACTTCTGCAAGTTCACCAACGAGACGCGCAACGGCATCGAAGACAGTTCGAAGTATTCGGGCCTGAAGTTCCTGGCGGCGGTCAACGGCGCCTGTGCGGGTGGTGGCTACGAGCTGGCACTGGCCTGCGACGAGATCGTGCTGGTCGACGACCGCTCCTCGGCCGTGTCGCTGCCCGAAGTGCCGCTGCTGGGCGTGCTGCCCGGCACCGGCGGTCTCACGCGGGTGACCGACAAGCGCCATGTGCGCCACGACCTGGCCGACATCTTCTGCACCAGTGTCGAAGGCGTGCGCGGCCAGCGCGCGGTCGACTGGCGGCTGGTCGACGCGATCGCCAAGCCGGCGCAGTTTCCTGCTGCCGTGCAGGAACGCGCGGCCAGGCTGGCCGAAGGCAGCCTGCGTCCCGGTGCAGCCTCGGGTGTCAAGGGCGTCGCGCTGGAGCGCCTGGAGCGCGAAGACGGCGCGGACAGCATTCGCTATGCGCACGTCGAGGTCGCGATCGATCGCGCCCGCCGCACCGCCACGCTGACCGTGAAGGCACCTACCGCAGCGCAGCCGACCGACATCGCCGGCATTGAGGCCGCAGGCGCAGCGTGGTGGCCGCTGGCCATGTGCCGGCAGCTCGACGATGCCATCCTGAACCTGCGCACCAACGAACTCGACATCGGCACCTGGCTGCTCAAGACCGAAGGCGACGCGGCGGCCGTGCTCGCGAGCGACGCCACCATGCTGGCCCATCAGGACCACTGGCTGGTGCGCGAAACCATCGGCGCGCTGCGCCGCACGCTGGCGCGCCTGGATGTGTCATCGCGCAGCCTGTTCGCGCTGATCGAGCCCGGCTCCTGCTTTGCCGGCACGCTGGCCGAGATCGCCTTTGCCGCCGACCGCGCCTACATGCTGGCGCTGCCCGACGATGCGGAGCGCGCGCCCCGGCTCACGCTCAACGCGTTCAATTTCGGCTTCTTCCCGCTGGTGAACGACCAGAGCCGTCTGCAACGCCGCTTCTACGAAGAAGCGGCGCCGCTCGAAGCGGCACGCGGCGCGGCGGGCAAGGCGCTCGATGCCGACGAAGCCCTCGCGCTCGGCCTGGTGACGGCCGCACCCGACGACATCGACTGGGACGACGAACTGCGCATGGCCATCGAAGAGCGCGCCGCCATGTCGCCCGACGCGCTGACCGGCCTCGAAGCCAACCTGCGCTTTGCCAGCAAGGAAAACATGAACACCCGCATCTTCGGCCGGCTCACCGCCTGGCAGAACTGGATCTTCAACCGCCCGAACGCGGTCGGCGCGAAGGGTGCCCTGAAGGTTTACGGCACCGGTGAAAAAGCTGGTTTCGATCTGAACCGCGTCTGATCCCAAACCCACGCACACGCCAAGGAAACGCCATGAGCACCGTCAACTACAGCGACAAGATCCCGAACAACGTCAACCTTAGCGAAGACCGCACCCTGCAGCGTGCGCTCGAAGGCTGGCAGCCCAACTTCGTCAACTGGTGGGACGACGTCGGCCCTGACGGCTCGACCGCCTACGACGTCTACCTGCGCACGGCCGTGAGCGTCGACCCGCAGGGCTGGGCGCAGTTCGGCCACGTGAAGATGCGCGACTACCGCTGGGGCATCTTCCTGAACCCGGGCGATGCCAACCGCGAAATCCACTTCGGCGACCACAAGGGCGAGAAGGCCTGGCAGGACGTGCCGGGCGAACACCGCGCCAACCTGCGCCGCATCATCGTCACGCAGGGCGACACCGAGCCCGCGTCGGTCGAGCAGCAGCGCCACCTGGGCCTGACCGCGCCCAGCATGTACGACCTGCGCAACCTCTACCAGATCAACGTGGAGGAAGGCCGTCACCTGTGGGCCATGGTCTACCTGCTGCACAAGCACTTCGGCCGCGACGGCCGTGAGGAAGCCGAAGCGCTGCTCCAGCGCACTTCCGGCGACGTGGACAACCCGCGTATCCTGGGCGCCTTCAACGAGAAGACGCCCGACTGGCTGGCCTTCTTCATGTTCACCTACTTCACCGACCGTGATGGCAAGTTCCAGCTGTCGGCACTGGCTGAAAGCGCTTTCGATCCGCTGGCGCGCACCACCAAGTTCATGCTGACGGAAGAAGCGCACCACATGTTCGTGGGCGAGAGCGGCGTGTCGCGCGTGCTGGCGCGCACCGCGGCCGTGATGAACGAGCTGAAGACCGACGACGCGCAGAAGGTGCGCGCGGCTGGCGCCATCGACCTGGGCACGATCCAGCGCTACCTGAACTTCCACTACAGCGTGACCATCGACCTGTTCGGCGCCGACCAGTCGAGCAACGCCGCCATCTTCTACAGCTCGGGCCTGAAGGGCCGCTACGAAGAAGGCAAGCGCGGCGACGACCACGTGCTCAAGGGCCAGACCTACAAGGTGCTGGAGGTCAAGGACGGCCAGCTTGTCGAGAAGGACGTGCCGATGCTCAACGCGCTCAACGAAGTGCTGCGCGACGACTTCATCAAGGACTCGGTGGCGGGTGTCGGCCGCTGGAACAAGGTGCTGGAGAAGGCCGGCATCCCGACCCGCCTGACCGTGCCGCACAAGGCCTTCAACCGGCAGATCGGCGCGCTGGCCGGCATCAAGATGTCGCCGGACGGTCGCGTGGTGAGCGCCGTCGAATGGGAAGCCAAGAAGAACGAGTGGCTGCCCACGAGCGACGACTTCGCTTTCGTCGCCTCGCTGATGGGACGTGTGGTCGAACCCGGCAAGTTCGCCGGCTGGATCTCGCCGCCGGTGATGGGCATCAACCGCCAGCCGGTCGATTTCGAGTACGTGCGCTTCGGGTGAGCGGCATGGACATGGCTGTTCGAGCCGGGGTCATCAGGCAGCACCTGATCGACCCGGAAATCTGCATTCGCTGCAACACCTGCGAGGCCACCTGTCCGATCGGGGCGATCACGCACGACGACCGCAACTACGTCGTCGATGCCGACGTGTGCAATGGCTGCATGGCCTGCATCTCGCCGTGCCCGACCGGGTCGATCGACAACTGGCGCACCATGCCTGCCGCGCGCGCCTACCCGATCGAAGACCAGCTGACGTGGGACGAACTTCCGGCCGAGCTTTCGCCCGAGGCGCTCGACGCCGAAGGCGTCGCAGCCGGCGACGAGGCCGTGGCGCTGCCGACAACCCCCGCTATCGCGGACGCCGCGGCCCCTGGGGCGGAACCGGTCTTCCATTCGGCGCAGTACGGCGCCACCACGCCGCCGTGGTCGGCCGCGCATGCGTACACCAACCTGTATCCGCCCAAGTCGCCGACGACGGCCACGGTGGTGGGCAACTTCAACTGCACCGAAGCCGGCTTCGAGAGCGAGACGCACCACGTGGTGCTCGACTTCGGTGCCATGCCCTTCCCGGTGCTCGAAGGCCAGTCGATCGGCATCGTGCCGCCCGGCACGGACGCCAGCGGCAAGCCCCACTTCGCGCGCCAGTACTCGATCGCCAGCCCGCGCAACGGCGAGCGACCCGGCTACAACAACCTGGCGCTGACGGTCAAGCGCGTCACGCAGGACCATCAGGGCAAGCCGGTGCGCGGTGTCGCGTCGAACTACGTGTGCGACCTGAAGGTGGGCGACAAGGTGCAGGTGGTCGGGCCTTTCGGCGCGTCCTTCCTGATGCCCAACCACCCGAAGTCGCACATCGTGATGATCTGCACGGGCACCGGCAGCGCGCCGATGCGCGCCATGACCGAATGGCGTCGGCGGCTGCGCAAAAGCGGCAAGTTCGAGTCGGGCAAGCTGATGCTGTTCTTCGGCGCGCGCACACAGCAGGAACTGCCGTACTTCGGCCCGCTGCAGACCCTGCCCAAGGACTTCATCGACATCCACCTCGCGTTCTCGCGCACGCCGGGCCAGCCCCGGCGCTACGTGCAGGACGCCATGCGCGAACGCGCCGCCGACCTGGCCGCGCTGCTGGCCGACGGCAGCAGCCACTTCTATGTCTGCGGATTGAAGAGCATGGAAGAGGGCGTGGTGCTGGCCTTGCGCGACGTGGCAGCCGAAGCCGGCCTGGACTGGGACACGGTGGGCGCGGCCTTGAAGAAGGAGGGCCGGCTGCACCTGGAGACCTATTGAGCGGGCGGTTGAAGAAGGTTGGAGGCCGGCGGCACGGGCCGTGACGGCAATGGCTCTTCTGGCGCCTGGCGCCTGGCGCCGATGAATCCAGGGTCGGGCTTGCGGCGTATAGACATCGGCCGCCACTTGTACTTCATGAGCAATTGGCTTTTGTTCCTGAAGTCCTGTGAGGTTTCCCGCCATGAAATTCCCGCGTTTGACGCTGTTGCGCCAGCCTCTGCTGTGGGGCGTGCTGCTCGGCAGCAATGCCGCGCTGGCGCAGGAACGGCACTTGCCCGAGGTCGAGGTGCGTGGACCGCGCGACGCGAGCATCGGATCGGCCGACAGCGCGAGCGAAGGCGCCGTCGAGCGCGAGTCGTACCAGTCGCGCCCCAAGCTGCGGCCTGGCGACATCGTCGAAGCCGTGCCCGGCGTGGTGGCCACCCAGCATTCGGGCGATGGCAAGGCCAACCAGTACTTCCTGCGTGGCTTCAACCTGGACCACGGCACCGACTTCGCCGTGACGGTCGATGGCATGCCGGTCAACATGCCTTCGCATGGCCACGGCCAGGGCTATGCCGACCTGAACTTCCTGATCCCCGAGCTGGTGTCCGGCGTGCGTTACCGCAAGGGTCCGTACTTCGCCGACGGCGGCGATTTCTCGCTCGCCGGCAGCGCCGGCCTGGACTACTTCAGCGCGCTCGACGCGCCCTTCGCCGAGATGACACTGGGCGCCAACGGCTACCGCCGCCTGCTCGCGGCAGGCTCGCGCACGGTGGAGGACCAGACCTGGCTGGGCGCCATCGAGATCGAGCGCAACGACGGTCCGTGGGATGTGGCCGAGAACCTGAAGAAGGTCAACGCGGTGCTGCGCTATTCGCAGGGTTCGCCGTCGCGCGGCTTCAGCGTCACCGGCATGGCCTACAGGAGCAGCTGGACCTCGACCGACCAAGTGCCCGAGCGCCTGATCGACAGCGGCGCGCTGTCGCGCTTCGGTTCGCTCAACGCGACCGATGGCGGCGAGACGCGGCGCCTGAGCCTGTCGGCCAAGTGGTTCGACAAGGGCCCCGAGGGCGACACGCAGTTCAGCGTCTACGCCATCAACTACCGCTTCGACCTGTTCTCCGACTTCACCTACTTCCTGAACAATTCCGTCAACGGCGACCAGTTCGAGCAGGTGGACCGGCGCAACGTGCTGGGCGCGCAGGCTTCGCGCACGCGGGTCAACAAGATCGGCGAACTCGACGGCATGCTGAGCCTGGGCGGCCAGTGGCGGGGCGACCGCATCGGGCAGGTGGGTCTCTACAACACCGAGGCGCGCGAGCGGCTCTCGACCGTGCGCGACGACCAGGTGTCGCAGGATCTGTTCTCGGTGTACGGCCAGCAGATGGTCAATTTCAGTGATCGGTGGCGCGGCTATGTCGGGCTGCGCGGCGACGTGCTGCGCTACGACGTGCAGGGCCGGGAGCCGGTGTACGGGCAGGTCAACAGCGGCCGTGGCCGCGATTCGCTGGCCAGTCCCAAGGCCGGGCTCGCCTACATGCTCACGCCCGCGCAGGAGCTCTATCTGAATGCCGGCGTGGGCTTCCACAGCAACGACGTGCGCGGCACCACCATCAGCGTGGACCCGCAGTCGGGCAGCGCGGCCGAGCGCGTGCCCGCCCTGGTGAAGGGGCGGGGCGCCGAAGTGGGCTGGCGTTTTCAGCCGAACGAAGACCTCACGGCGACGGTCGCACTCTGGAAGCTCAAGCTCGACTCCGAGCTGGTCTATGTGGGTGACGCCGGCTCGACCGAACCTGGCCGTGCCAGCAGCCGCCGCGGCATCGAGGCCACGCTGCGCTGGAAGCTGGCACGGGCCTGGCGCCTGGAGTTGGACGGTGCGCTGTCGCGCGCGCGCTTCGAGGGCGAGGCGCCGGCCGGCGAGGGCAACCACATCGACAACGCGGTCGAGCGCGTGCTGGCCGCCGGCGTGACCTACGCCGAAGGGCCGCTGACCGCATCGGTGCGGCTGCGCTACCTCGGCCCGCGTGCGCTGGACACGCTCAACACACAGCGCTCGCGTTCTGCGACGCTGCTGAACCTGGGGACGCGCTACGCGGTCAACAAGCAGCTGACGCTGGGTGTCGACGTGTTCAACATCGCGGGACGCAAGGGCAACGACATCGAGTACCGCTATGCCTCGTGCACGGCAGGCGAAGTGGCAGGCGGCACCTGCGGGGGCGGGGTCGAAGACCGCCACATCCATCCGATGGAGCCGCGCAGCGTGCGGGTCAGCGCGCGCTGGGCGTTCTGAAGGGACGGCAGCAGCCCGGTGCATGCCGTCAGGCCGGCACGGCGCGCGTGTCGGCAAGCTGCAGCCGGCGCGTTGCGACTGCCGCGGCAATGCCTGCATCGTGCGTGACCAGCAGCAGTGCAGCGCCGGTCTCGGCGACGGCGTCCAGCAGCACCTGCATCGCCTCCTGCTGCGTGACCGGGTCCAGCCGCGATGTCGGCTCGTCGGCGAAGAGCACCGCGGGGCGGACCATGAGGATGCGCGCGAGCGCGACGCGCTGCAGTTCGCCGCCGGACACTTCGCCGGGCCGTCGCGCGAGCAGCGATTCGGCCACCCGCAACGCGGCCAGCCTCTGCAACACCGCCGGCCATGCCACGCCGTGCAGGCGCGCCACGTCGCGCAGCGATTGGGCCAGGGGCAGCGTGGGCGCGAAGGCACCCACCGGGTCCTGGTAGAGCTTCTGCAAGGCGTACGGCGCCAGCCCTGCGGCACGTGCGACGGTGCCTGCATCGGGCGCGACCAGGCCAAGCAGCACGTTGCCCAGCGTGCTCTTGCCCGTGCCGCTCGGCCCCTGGACGACCACGCGTTCGCCGGCATGCAGATCGAGGTCGAGGTCTTCGAACAGCGCCTGCGTGCCGTAGCGCTTGGCAAGGCCGCGTGCCTGCAGCACGCGCCCACCCGTCGGCGCTGCGGCGACTGCCGGCCAGCGGCCGGGGTCGGCCGCGACCAGCCGACGGGTGAACGCATGCCGCGGCGTCGCCAACACCGCGGCGGTCGGGCCTTGCTCGACGACCTGGCCGTCGCGCAGCACGATGACCTGGCCGCCTAGGGCCTGGGCCACCGCGAGATCGTGCGTGATGGTGACGACGCAGCCACCGGCGTGCAGCGTGGCGCGCAGCGTGTCGATGAGCTGCTTGCACCAGGCCGGGTCGAGCCCCTTGGTCGGCTCGTCGACCAGCAGGATGCGGGCGCCGCCGGCCAGTGCCACGGCCGACGCTGCGCGCTGCGCCATGCCGCCCGAAAGCTGCCACGGGTAGCGGCGCGCGGCGTCCGCCAGCCCGAGCGTGTCGAGCGCGGCCATGGCGCTGGCCTGCGCGCTGCGAGGCGTGCGGCCGCGAACCAGCGCATGCACCTCGGCCACCTGCGGCTGGATGTGCATCAGCGGGTCGAGCGCCAGTGCGGGCTCCTGCGGCAGCATCGAGATGACCCGCCCCCACAGTGGTCGCCGCGCGTGTGCGTTGGCCGCGGCGCTGTGGTGGCCCGCAATGGTGACGCTGCCGCCGGCCTGCAGCGCGCCGGGCAGGGTGCCCATCACGGCCTGCGCGAGCAGCGACTTGCCGGCGCCGCTTTCGCCCAGCAGCGTGAGCGCCTCGCCGGCACGCAGGGAAAAGCCCACGTCGCGCAGCAGCGTGGTGGTGCCCACCTGCACGGACAGGCCGTCGACGGCCAACAGAACGTCGCGATTCATGCGTCGTCTCCATCGCCGCCGAGCAGCATCATGCCCAGCACGAGCAGCATCAACAGCACCACCGGTGCGGCAACCAGCCACGGCGCTTCGTCGTAGTGGGGCAGGTACTCGGTCATCATCAAACCCAGTTCGGCGGTGGGCGGTTGCACGCCCACGCCGATGAAGCCGAGCGCGGCCAGCGCCAGCACGGCCTGCGCCGCGGTGAACGCGAGCAGCGTGCCCAGCACCGGCATCAGCGCAGGCAGCACATGGCGGCGCAGCAGGTAGCCTGGCCCGAAGCCCAGCAGGCGCGAGGCCTGCACCGCATCGCCCGTCAGCACCGGGCGGCTGATGGCGCGGCTGACGCGGAAGTACTCGACCCACAGCGACAGCGACAGGCCCAGGTACAGCGCCCAGTGCCGGCCCGGTGCCAGCGCCGAAAAAAGCAGCACCAGCAACAGGCCTGGCACCGACATGGCCGCGTCGGCCAGCATGACAAGTGCGCGTTCCAGCGTGCCGCCGCGCCATGCGGCCAGCGCGCCGAGCAGCACGCCAGGCACGGCGGCGGTCAGCGCCGCCGCGATGGCGAGCTTCAACGATAGCTGGGCCGCGCTGGCCAGTCGCGCGAGCACGTCGCGGCCGTAGAGATCGGTGCCGAGCCAGTGCGCCTGGCCCGGCGGCTGCAGGCTGTGCCAGAGGTCCTGCCAGGCAGGGTCGGCCAGCAGCCAGGGCCCGCACAGTGCGAACAGCGCGAGTGCGGCGAGCACCGCCACGCCCAGGCGGCGCCGCCAGGCGGGTTGCCGGCGGCGACCGGCGAGCAGGGCCGCCACCGGCGGCAACGGGTGTTCTGACGGCGGCGTTGCCGCCAGGTCGATCGATTGCGTGCTCATGCGGCAGCTCCCTGTCGAAGGCGCGGATCGAGCACCATGCACAGCGCATCGATCAGCAGGTTGAAGAGCACGAACATCAGCCCCATGGCCAGCGCAGTGCCTTGCAGCACCGGGATGTCGCGCCCGAAGATGGCGTGCACCAGGGCATGGCCGATGCCGGGCCAAGCGAAGAGGGTTTCGACGACCAGCGCGCCTTCGACCAGGAACACCGTCTGGATGCCCAGCCACGTCACCACCGGCACGGCGGCGTTGCGCAGGCCGTGCCGCCACAGCGCCTGGCCGTCGCCCAGGCCCTTGGTGCGCGCGAACTCCCAGGCGGGGCTTCGCACCACGGCGAGCATGGCACCGCGCGCCACACGGGCCAGGCCCGCAGCCATGCCGAGCGCCAGCGTGAGCGCAGGCAGCAGCACACTCCCCGCGTGCCCGTGGCCCGCCACGGGCAGCGCGCCGAACTGCACCGCCACCACGATCATCAGCAGCAGGGCGAGCATGAAGGGCGGCAAGGCACGCAGCAGAACGGCCACGGCCATCGTGGCGCGGTCGACCAGGCCCTGCGCATGCAGGCCGGCCCAGATGCCCAGGGGCAGGCCCATCAATGCCGCCATGGCCACGGCCACCGCGCTCAGCCACAGCGTGTGGCCCAGGCTGTGCGCGATCTCGTGCAGCACCGGGTCGCCGCTGACGAGCGACACGCCCAGGTCCAGGCGCGCCAGTTCGCCCAGCCAATGCAGCAAGGCCTGCCACATCGGACGGTCCAGGCCGAGTTCGGCGCGCACGGCATCGGCCGCCGCGTTGCTGACCATGTCGTAGCCGTAGCGGCCTGCCGCGATGCGGGTGGCGAGGTCGCCGGGCAGGGCCCGTGCCATGAAGAAGCACAGCGTGCCGATGAGGAGTGCCAGCACGACGATCTGCAGCGTGCGGCGCATCAGCATCGCGGGCCAGGCCGGGCGGTCGGAAAAGATGTTCATGTCATGCGCGCCATTTCATGGAAGTGAGTCGGTAGGAGCGTTCGAGCGGGTCGAGCTCGACACCCTCGACCCGGCGGCTGACCGCCACCTGCTGGCGGTACCAGGCCACCGGTATCACGGGCAGCTGCGACTGCAGCGTGGCGGTGACCAGCGCCTGCAGCTCCGCGCGGCGTGCCGGGATCGACGCGCCGGTGCCGAGCTCGGCGAGGGCCGCGACCACGGCCGGGTCGCTCCAGCCCATGGCGCCCCAGTCGCCGCCCTGCGGCCCGAAGTCCTGCCGCAGCGTGGCGGTGGGGTCGGGCGTGGTGGCGTAGTTGCGCGCCGCCAGCGCGAGCTCGAGCGAGCCGTCGCGGTGGCCGAGCGGCACGTCGCCCGAATTGGCGATCGACACCTGCACGGCAATGCCAAGGCGCTGCCACTGCGCCTGCAGCGCGGTCGCCACGATGGCCAGCTCGGGCCGGTCGGCAAAGGTGCGCAGGCGCAAGGCCAGCGCTTCGCCGCGCGCGTTGCGCACCCCTTCGGACGTGGCGCGCCAGCCGGCTTGCGCCAGCAGCGCAGCCGCCTCGGGCAGGTCGAAGGCGAGCGGCGCCACGTTCGTGTTGTGCCAGCCTTGCAGCGTGGGCGGCAGCAGCTGCGTGGCCGCCAGCGACGGATCGCGCAGCAGCGCATGCGCAATTCCGGCGCGGTCGATCGCCAGGCTCATGGCGCGCCGCACGCGCACGTCGCCCAGCGACGGCAGGCCGGCATTGAGCTTGAGGATCATGGTGCGCGGCAGCGTGACCTGCCGGATGCGCAACTGCGGGCGCTGGCCCAGCCTGCGCAGGCTGGCCGGGTCGAGCCCGTAGGCCAGGTCGGCCTGCCCGCTGTCGGCCATGAGCGCGCGGGTTTCCGAACGGCCCGCGCTCAAGTAGCGCACGCGGCGGATCGCCGGCTGCGGGCCGTCGAATCCGTCGAAGGCAGCCACTTCCATCTGCTGCGGCGCTTCGATCGACACGACGCGATAGGGCCCGCTGCCGACGATCGCCAGCACTCGGCCGTCGGCCGCATGCGACGACGGCGCCAGCACCTGCGTGCTGCTGTGCGCCAGCTGGCTCAGCAGGCCGCCGAAGGGCTGCGTGAGGCGGATCACCACGGTGCCGGTGCCGTCCGCTTCGATCGACCGGATCGGCACCGGATGCAGCAGCGCCGGTGCGACCTGTGCCCGGCGCAGGCTCTGCGCCACGGCCGCCGCCGTGACGGCGCTGCCGTCGTGAAAGCGCGCGGTGGGCCGCAGCGTGAAGCGCCATTCCAGGCCGTCGTCCGAGCGGCGCCAACCGGTGGCGAGTGCCGGCAGCGGCGCGCCGTCTGCCGCGGCGCCGACCAGCGTTTCGGCCACCTCGAGTCGGTTGAAGAAGTAGCCGCTGCGCGCCGGATCGAGCCCGCCGATTTCCCAGGGGCCGACGATCTGCAACGGCGGCCGATCGGTATCTGTGGGGCCGCCGGGGCCTGGCGCGGCCCAGGCATTGGCGCCGGTGGCCGAGCCGGCAGCGCCAACGGTGCTGGCCAGCGCCGCCGCGGCCTGGCGCAGCGCCGCGCGGCGCGTGAGGCGCGTGAGGCCGCGCTTTGGAGGAGGGGTCGGGTCGGGTCTGTGCATCGTCAGAACTTCGCCTGCAGGCCGACCGTCACGCTGCGGGGCGTGCCGGGCGCGACCCAGAGGCGGTTGTAGGAGCTGGTGTAGTAGGTCTTGTCGAACAGGTTGTCGACGTCCAGGGTCAGGCGCAGCGTGGGGCTCAGCCGCCAGTAGGCGACGAGCTTGGCCGTGGTGTACGCCGGCAGGTCGAAGGCTGGCTGGCCCGCGTCGGCCTGTGCCTGCGTGCGTGCCTCGCCCAGCCGTGCGCCGACGTGGGTCATGCCGCCGCCGATGCCGTAGCGCTGGCCGTTGCCGAGCGCGTCTTCGTAGACAGCCAGCACGCTGCCGTTGACCCTGGGCACGTTGAGCAGGCGTCCGCCGGCTTCCAGCGTGTGGTCGCGGGTGACTTCGACGTCGTTGAGCACCAGGCTCGCGTTCACGCGCCAGTGGCGCGACACCTGGCCGG
>Ga0247813_10000254_pt1 | contig 59606 bp, 56 predicted proteins | sample UWRJL169409C1_FD_180719 | JGI IMG/M metagenome (GOLD analysis project Ga0247813, IMG submission 180719) | Plant litter microbial communities from Arlington Agricultural Research Station in Wisconsin, United States - UWRJ-L169-409C-1 | ecosystem: Environmental > Terrestrial > Plant litter >... | reverse complement strand
GTCGATGCTAATTCCAAAAAAAGTTAAAACGTATTGGCCAATGAAATAGGAGACTATTAGAATTATAAAAACGTTTATGGCGGTCCACAGTGAAATTCTCGACCGCTCTTTTTGAGAATCATCTTGTGTAAGGCCGACAAAAATAGGCACTGTACCAATTGGATTTAAAACCGAAAAAAGAGCAGCAAATAAGTAAATAAATAAATCCATAGAGTTTTAGTTAACGAAGTAAAAGTAGTCAAATTTTAATATTTTAAAAGTATTTTAATGTAAGGCGATTCGTTTTTTAGTACTTTAGTTAGTAAATTAATAACTTAAAGGTAGCTCATTCTTTTTGACTACTTTTGTACTATATATTAAAATGATGAAAAATAAGAAAACCTTAGTTCTTGGAGCTACTACAAAAACAGATCGATACGCTTATAGAGCTATAAACATGTTGGTTCAAAAAGGACATACTGTTTTAGCAATTGGACAAAATACCGGAGAAGTTGCTGGTGTAAAAATTCAGACCAAAGCTGTTCCTATAAAAAATATTGACACGGTAACCTTATATCTTAATCCTACCCGTCAGCGCGATTATTATAATTATATCATCGAAGCCCAGCCAAAAAGGGTAGTCTTTAATCCTGGAACCGAAAATCCTGAATTATACCAATTACTTGAGTTAAATAATATTAAGGCTGAAGTCGCGTGTACTCTTGTTTTACTGGCTACAAATCAATATTAAATTTAGATTATTGTGATATATCACATTCTTTTCTATTAGTTTTCCTAATAAAAAAGGATGTGAGTATATCTGAGTAAAATTAGAGTTTATAATATATTTAATATTTAAATACACGTCGAATTTAGTTTTCCCCAAACCTACTAAAACTTTTAAATATATTACTTTTGTCTTATGGAATTTCCGTCAAAGTTAATAGAAAAAGCAGTTAACGAAATGTCGCAATTACCTGGTATAGGTAAGCGTACGGCATTACGTTTGATTTTGCATTTACTAAAACAACCTAAGGAGCAAACCGGTTTTTTGTCTCAGGCATTACTCAACATGCGAGAGGATATTAAATTTTGTGCAAGCTGTCATAATATTTCTGATACTAGAATTTGCGAAATTTGTGCAAATTCAAGCAGAAATCATCAAACAATATGTGTAGTTGAAGATATTAGAGATGTTATGGCCATTGAAAATACCGGACAGTTTAAAGGGATTTATCATGTTCTTGGAGGTAAAATTTCTCCAATTGAAGGAGTTGGTCCAGGACAATTAAATATTTCCAGTTTAGTCGAAAAAGTAAAAGGGGGAAAGGTAATCGAGATTATTTTTGCGTTAAGCTCCACAATGGAGGGTGATACTACTAATTTTTATATTTACAAACAAATTGCTGAATCAAATATTGTAATTTCTACAATTGCAAGAGGAATTTCTGTTGGTGATGAATTAGAATATGCTGACGAAATAACACTGGGCAGAAGTATATTACATCGAATTCCTTTCGAAAAAACATTTAAAAGCAACTAAACTAAAATCAAACAAAGTTAGATTTCCTGAAGATTAAAGGAAAAAGCTATATTTGCGATAAATTTCAAATAATGACAAGAACAAGCTTCTATATATTACTACTGATCAGTACACTTTTTACATCATGTATCCCTATAAAAGATTTGGTATATTTACAAGATAAAAATACTTCCGGAGAAAAGAATACTGTTGCTGCAGTTGAGTCTAAGCCTTATAGATTACAAGTAAATGATATACTAAGTGTTGATATAAAAGCGATTGATCCTAAATTAGTTGCTATTTTTAATACAACTGAAAATACTTCAAATGTTAGTGCAAAATCAGAATCTGCTTTATATTTTAATGGTTTCACAGTTGATGATCACGGAAATATTCGTATGCCAATTTTAGGTGAGATAAATGTTATAGGTTATACGCTGGAAGAAGCAAGAGTTATAATTGAGAAAAAATTACTCGCAGAATATTTTAAAAGTGAAGCTAATATTTTTGTCACTGTTAAATTGGCTGGCTTTAGATATACAATTAATGGAGAAGTTGGAAGCACGGGTACAAAAACATTATTTCAGGAGCATGTAAATGTTATGGAAGCTATTGCAAATGCAGGAGATATTACAACGGTAGGAGATCGAAAAGCAGTAACAGTAATCCGTCAAACGCCTACAGGAGTTCAGATGATAGATCTTGATCTTACAGATGTTAATGTAATGAAGTCGCCTTATTATTATTTGCAGCCTAATGATTATATTTATGTAAAGCCATTAAGGCAAAAAACCTGGGGAACTGGACAAACAGGAATTCAATCAATTGGTACAATTATAACTTTACTGTCGCTGGCCACAACAGTTTATTTGATTCTTAAAAATTAAACTAAATTCAAAAGATGTTAGATATTAAAGATTTTTCGATTTTTGAAAATCATTCAAATTTTGATTTTAAAGGATTTTTATTAAAGATTGCCAGTTATTGGAAATGGTTTCTTGCCAGTTTAATAGTTGCGTTTACAATTGCTTACCAGGTAAATATTCGAAAAGAGAAAATTTACGCCATGCAAACGTTGATTTCTATAAAAGAAGAAAGTAATCCGTTTTTTACTTCAAATACAAGTTTGGTTTTTAATTGGGGGGGAATATCAGATCAGGTCAATGGAATTAAAACGATATTACAGTCAAGGTCTCACAACGAATTGGTAGTAAATAAATTGCAATTTTACATTGACTATTTGCAACAAGGAAAATACAATTTAACCGATGCCTACGGAGCTGTTCCATTTTACATTAATATTGATAAAGCAAAAGGGCAAGTTGTAAATACTTTAATCGGAATTAAGTTTTTAAGCGAAAGCGAATATGAAATTCGTATTCCTTTTGAAAATACATCTGTATCTGTAATAGACTATAATAAAAATACGTATTCAAATACAAATGTACAGCCAGTAGAGTTTGTAAAAAGATATAAGGTGGGAGAACAGGTTTCGTTGCCATTTTTAAATTGGAAATTACAAATAAATGATAACCCTGGCTTTTATAAAGGAAACGAATACTTTATAAAGTTTAATGATTTTAATGGTACAGTATCTAAATATAGAGGTATAAATATTGATTCTGATGACAAGGGAGGATCTATACTAACTTTAAGTATGCAAGGTACAAACAAAGCCAGAATGGTAGAATATTTAAATGCTACTGTACGAATGCTGATAAAAATTCAGCTTGATGGCAAAAATCAATTTGCAAACAATACTATACGATTTATTGATAGTACACTTGTTGCCATGGAATCTCAATTAAAGGAAACCGGAAACGAATTGAAAACATTTAGGAAAGGTAAGAATGTTTATGATATTGAAGGCGGAGGTGCTAAATTTTCAGATAAAATAACAGATCTTGATCTTGAAAAGGATCAAATTGCAAGAAAAATAGCGTACTATAATTCTTTAAAGACGTATTTAAATAATAGTGTAGATTACTCAAGGCTTCCGGCACCATCTGTTGCAGGAATTGAAGATCCGAATGTTGTGGTAAATGTTTCAAAGATTATTGCCCTTTCAACGCAAAGATCTGAAATGTCTTATGCAGTCAAAAGTGATAAAATTTTTAAGGATTTTGACAACCAAATGAGAGCTGTTAAAGATGTTTTGTTAGAAAATATCGCGACTGCAAAATCATCGCTATTATATGATTTGTCAATGATAAATGCAAAAATTGGTCAGGCAGAAAGTACTGTAAAAAAATTGCCGGAAGAGCAACAGGAATTATTGAAAATTAAAAGAAAATATGATTTAAATGATAATATATATACTGAATTTCTTCAGAAACGAAATGAAGCTGAAATTGTAAAAGCTTCTAATTTGTCAGATATTCATTTTATTGATCCTGCAAAAGATATAGGTGGTGGTTTAATAGGTCCAAAAACTTCGGTAAATTACGTATTAGCTTTATTTTTGGGTATTTTAATTCCCTTGTTATTTGTTTTTGGAATTTTCTTTATTAATAATTCAATTCAGAATACTGATGATATTAGCAAATTAACTCAGATTCCACTTATTGGAGTGATTGGAGTAAATAAAGATAATGTCAATTTAGCAGTTTTTGATAAGCCGAAATCAGCGCTTTCAGAATCGTTTAGATCTATTCGTTCTTCGCTACAGTTTTTATATAAAAAACAACAGGTAAGTGGGGCAAAAACTTTAATGATTACTTCTTCAATTAGCGGTGAAGGAAAAACGTTCTGCTCTATTAATATTGCTACTATTTTTGCTTTAAGCGAAAAGAAAACAGTTATTATTGGTTTAGATTTAAGAAAACCAAGATTGGCAGATGAGTTCAATTTGACCAATCAGGTTGGTGTTGTTAATTATTTAATCAAGCAAAAGAGCCTTGAAGAAATTACAAATCCAACACAAATTCCCAATCTTGATATTATACTTTCGGGGCCAATTCCTCCAAATCCTTCGGAACTTATTATTAGTGAAGCAATGAAAGAACTAATAGATGAATTAAAACAAAAATATGATTATATTATTTTGGATACGCCGCCAGTTGGCTTAGTGTCTGATGCTTTAGAACTTGTTCAGTATGCTGACGTTACCTTGTATATTGTTAGACAGAATTATACTAAGAAAGATATGATTACGTTATTGAATACCAGAATGAAAAGAGGAGAATTGAATAATACCAGTATTGTTTTAAATGGTTATGAGAATAAAGCAAAATACGGAACTGCCTACGGTTACGGATATGGTGTATATTCCAACGGTTATCACGAAGAAGAAGTAAAGCCTGGTTTCGTAAAATCTATTCTTAATAAATTCAATAAAAAATAAATTTAATACGATGAATACATCAACTCAATATAAAATTTTGATTACCGGTGGAGCGGGCTTTATAGGTTCAAATTTATGTGAGTACTTTCTAAATTTAAATCATCAAATTGTTTGTCTAGACAATTTTTCGACTGGTCATCATCATAATTTAAAAGATTTTATTAATAATCCTAACTTCCAATTAATTGAAGGTGATATTCGAAACATAGCAGATTGCAATTTGGCAGTTGAAGGAGTCGATTATGTTTTGCATGAAGCTGCGCTTGGTTCCGTTCCAAGATCTATTAATGATCCTATAACTACAAACGATGTTAATGTTTCAGGATTTCTTAATATGCTAGTTGCTTCGCGCGATGCAAAAGTAAAACGTTTTGTATATGCTGCAAGTTCGTCAACTTACGGAGATTCTGAAGGACTTCCAAAAGTCGAAGAGGTCATTGGTAAGCCTCTTTCTCCCTATGCAATCACAAAATACGTAAACGAATTGTATGCTGAAATTTTCAGTAAAACTTACGGGTTAGAAACAATTGGATTACGTTATTTTAATGTTTTTGGAAGAAAGCAGGACCCAAAAGGGGCATACGCTGCTGTGATTCCAAAATTTGTGATGCAATTAATGAATCATGAAAGTCCGATTATTAATGGTGATGGGAATTATTCTCGTGATTTTACTTATATTGAGAATGTAATTCAAATGAACGAACTTGCAATGACAAGTCAAAATCTGGCAGCTGTAAATACAGTTTATAATACAGCATATGGTGATCGAAATACATTAAACGATTTAGTAAGTTATTTGAAAAAATATTTAGCCGAATTTGATTCAAAAATTGCCGATGTTGAAGTGGTGTATGGCGAAAATAGAGCAGGAGATATACCGCATTCGTTAGCAAGTATTAGTAAAGCAAAAGAAATTTTAGGTTATGATCCACAATATTCTCTACAGGAAGGTCTCAAAGAATCTGTTAGCTGGTATTGGAACAATTTGAAATAAGTCAATATAAATTAATAAGAAGATATATGAAAATTACAAAAATTTGTTGTATTGGTGCGGGTTACGTTGGTGGTCCGACAATGGCAGTAATTGCGCAAAAATGTCCGGATATTCAAGTAACTGTTGTTGATTTAAATGAACAAAGAATCAAAGATTGGAATGATCCAAATACAGATAACATTCCTATTTACGAACCGGGACTTTCAGAAATTGTAGCAGAAGCAAGAGGAAGAAATCTTTTCTTTTCGACAGAAGTTGAAAAGGCGATCGATGAAGCCCAGGTTATTTTTATTTCAGTAAATACCCCAACCAAAACTTATGGTAAAGGAAAAGGTATGGCCGCTGATTTAAAATATATTGAGCTATGTGCGAGGCAAATAGCAAAAGTTGCCAAACAAAATAAAATAGTAGTAGAAAAATCAACTCTGCCGGTTCGAACTGCAGAGGCTATAAAAAGTATTTTAGATAACACAGGAAATGGAGTTCAGTTTCAAATCTTGTCAAATCCTGAGTTTTTAGCAGAAGGAACCGCTGTTACGGATTTATTAAATCCTGATAGAATTTTAATAGGAGGTGACACAACACCGGAAGGAGAAGCTGCTATTAATGCCTTAGTTGATGTCTATGCTAACTGGGTTGATAAAAGTAAAATTCTAACAACAAATGTTTGGTCGTCAGAATTATCAAAACTTACAGCAAATGCATTTTTGGCCCAGCGTATTTCATCGATAAATGCAATGTCTGAATTATGTGAAAAAACAGGTGCAGATGTGAATGAAGTGGCAAGAGCAATTGGAATGGACAGTAGAATTGGTCCTAAATTCCTTAAAGCGTCAGTAGGTTTTGGAGGTTCATGTTTTCAAAAAGATATTTTAAATCTGGTTTATATTGCAAAAACATACGGTTTAAACGAGGTAGCAGATTATTGGGAGCAGGTAATCATCATGAACGATCATCAAAAAAGAAGATTTTCGAATAAAATTGTTCAGACTTTATATAATACCGTTGCCGATAAAAAAATTACTTTTTTAGGATGGGCTTTTAAGAAAGATACAAATGACACACGTGAGTCTGCAGCAATATATGTAGCTGATGATTTAATAAACGAACAAGCTAAAATTTCGGTCTATGACCCAAAAGTATCAAGAAATAAAGTATTAAATGATTTAAATTATTTAGCTACACGATCTAGTGAGGAAAATAATTCTTCTGTAGTATCTTTTGATAATGCTTATGCTGCTTGTGAGGGATCGCATGCAATAGCAGTCCTTACAGAATGGGATGAGTTTAAGTCGTACGATTGGAAAAAAATCTATGATTCAATGCATAAGCCTGCTTTTCTTTTTGATGGAAGAAATGTATTGAATTCTAAAGAATTAGAGTCAATTGGGTTTATATATAAAGGTATAGGTTCATAATCTGCAAAATGATTTGATTTAAAATTTCAGTGAATCAGTAGATAGGATGGATTAGAAATTTATTTCAATACAAAGAATAATTATGAGCTGGTATGTTATTTATACTAAACCCAAATGGGAAAAAAAAGTTGCAGAAAAACTAAATGAAATTGGGATTGAATGCTACTGTCCAATCATTACACAAATAAAACAATGGTCCGATAGAAAGAAAAAAGTTGAAGTTCCGCTTTTTAATTCCTATGTTTTTGTAAACTTATTAGAAAGCGAAAGAAATTCTGTTTTTCAAATTTCAGGAGTAGTTCGTTATCTGTTCTGGTTAGGAAAACCAGCCATAGTAAGAGACGAAGAAATTAATATTATAAAGAAAAGTTTAGCATCACCTAATCTAAGTGAGGTATCCGTTACCTCCATTCAGGTTGGAGATCGTATAACATTAGAGTCAGGAGCTTTTAACAATCAGGATGCTATAGTTAAAGAAGTTTCTAATACACATTATATTTTAGTTTTAGAGTCTTTAGGATGTGTTTTAAAAATAAAATATAAATAAAATTAGGATTAATTGAGTATATTGGTAAAAAAAGAGAACAAGAAACTACTTTTTCGGAGTTTTTTGTTCTCTTTTTTTTTGTAAAAATAATAATATAGATCTGATTTATAAAGGTTTGAAGATGTATTGATTTTTAAATAATATTTCTTTCGGATCTGTAAGAAACTGTATTGAATAAATTGGCTGAATGTGTTATATTTGCCAAAAATGATTTTAGGGTGCCTGTGTCAAAATTTTGTGACTGAGGAGGGCGAAGCTATGAATTATGACGATCAAAATTGATGAAAAAATAAGAAAAATGGATGAAAACATAAAAATTGCCGTTATAGGTTTGGGTTATGTAGGACTTCCTTTAGCCAGATTATTTGCAACAAAATATTCTGTTGTAGGTTTTGATATCAACGAATCAAGAGTAGCTTCTTTAAAATCAGGAACAGATACAACTTTAGAAGTAGATGATACAACTTTGCAGAAAGTGTTGGTTAGTAATTCAACTAATGACAAAGGATTGTATTGCTCGACTTCTATAAATGATATTGCAGATTGCAATTATTTTATAATAACCGTTCCAACTCCGGTTGATAAAAATAATCGTCCAGATTTAACTCCTTTATATAAATCTAGTGAATCTGTCGGGAAAGTTTTAAAAAAAGGAGATATTGTTGTCTATGAATCAACGGTTTACCCCGGAGTTACTGAAGAACAATGTGTGCCTGTATTAGAACGTGTATCAGGTTTAGAATTTAATACTGATTTCTTTGCAGGATATTCTCCTGAAAGAATAAACCCGGGAGATAAAGAACATACAGTAGAAAAAATATTAAAAGTGACTTCGGGTTCAACTCCTGAAATTGGTTTAAAGGTTGATACACTCTATAAATCGGTTATTACAGCCGGAACGCATTTAGCTCCCAGTATAAAAGTTGCCGAAGCAGCAAAAGTAATTGAAAACTCACAACGTGATATTAATATAGCATTTGTAAATGAGCTGGCTAAAATATTCAACTTGATGGGAATTGATACTCAAGAAGTATTAACAGCAGCTTCAACAAAATGGAACTTTTTGCCTTTTAAACCGGGTTTAGTGGGTGGTCACTGCATTGGAGTTGATCCTTATTATTTAGCTCAAAGAGCACAAGAATTTGGATATCATCCTGAAATAATTTTAGCAGGAAGACGTCTAAATGACAGCATGGGTGAATATGTAGCTTCGCAAGTTGTAAAACTGATGATAAAAAAGGGAATTTCTGTTAATGGTGCTGAGCTTTTAATGTTGGGAATTACCTTTAAAGAAAACTGTCCGGACGTTAGAAATACAAAAATTGTAGATGTGGTACGAGCATTAAAAGAATATGGAATTTCGGTCACCATATTTGACCCATTAGCTAATGAAAATGATGTAAAAAAAGAATATAATTTAATAACAATTAAAAGTATTCCAAATAATAAATTTGACGCGATTGTTCTAGGGGTATCCCATAAAGAATTTTTACAATTAAACTTTGCAGAATTGCAAAAAACAAACAGTTTATTATACGATGTGAAGGGTGTTTTAGGTTCTATAGCTGACAACAGATTATAGTGCTTTGAAATAACCTTTTTTTATTTAAAGAAAAGAAATGGAAAAAAATAATTCAATTATTCACGTAATTTTGACTGGGGGAGTTGGTAGTAGATTATGGCCACTTTCGCGTAAGAGTCAACCTAAGCAATATCTAGAGATATTTGAGAATAAATCATTATTTGAAATGACTGTTGAGCGTAACAGTCATTTAGCAAATAAAGTAATGGTAGTAGGAAATATTGATAACCATCACTTAAGTGGTAAAGTAATGGATAAAACCAATACTACTTATGTAAATATTGTAGAAGCTACTCCAAGAAATACTGCAGCTGCCATAGCTTTCGCAGCCTTTGCAGCAAATCCTGATGATATATTGATTGTGACCCCTTCTGATCATATTATTGATAAAATGGAGAATTACAATCAGGCAATTAGTGAAGCAATTTCAAAAGCAGAAGATGGGTATATTGTAACTTTTGGAATTATTCCAACAAAACCAGAAACAGGTTATGGCTATATAGAGTCAAAAGGTGATAAAGTACTTTCATTTCGCGAAAAACCAAACGAAACTACAGCAAAAGAATTTATTGCAAAAGGAAATTTTTTATGGAATAGCGGAATGTTCTGTTTTAAAGCAGGAGTTTTATTAGAAGAACTAAAACAATTTCAACCGGATGTTTACGAAAAATCGAAAGCTGTTTGGGAAGCCAGCAAAGATGGTTTTTTAGACTTAGATTTATCATTAGTGATTCCATCAATTAGTATTGATTATGCAGTGATGGAACGAAGTAAAAAAATTAAAGTTGTTCCCGCATCATTCTCATGGTCCGATTTAGGATCGTTTGAATCTGTTTATGAATATTTGGCTTCAAAAAGTCATCCTGTCGATAAAGATGGTAATATGGTAATTGGATGTGATAAACACACCGTATTTTTAGGTTTAAAAAATACTATTTTTGTATACACAGATTCTGCAAATTTGATTTTGCAAAAAGAAAATTCACAAGATGTGAAGGATATTTATAACGAACTGGAAAGGCAAAATTCAAGCCTGTTAAATTAAATTTAAAAAATGAAAAGAATTCTTATAACTGGCGGTGCTGGTTTTATTGGGTCTCATGTAGTTAGACGCTTTGTGAAAAAATATCCCGATTATCAAATCTTTAATTTAGATGCACTGACTTATGCAGGAAATCTGGAAAATATAAAAGATATTGAAAATGAACCTAACTATCATTTTGTAAAAGGAGATATAGTTGATGAAGCTTTTATAAATGAACTATTTTTAAATTATAATTTTGACGGAGTATTGCATTTAGCTGCTGAATCTCATGTTGACCGTTCTATTGAAGATCCTTTAGCATTTGTAAAAACAAATGTTATTGGTACAATGAATTTGCTAAATGCAGCAAAAAAGCAATGGAAAGATAATTTTGAAGATAAGAGATTTTATCATATAAGTACAGACGAAGTTTACGGCTCACTTGGTGCAGAAGGTCTTTTTACAGAAACGACTTCTTACGATCCAAATTCTCCCTATTCCGCTTCAAAAGCAAGTTCTGACCATTTTGTGCGAGCTTATGGAGAAACTTATGGTTTACCTTATGTTTTAACAAATTGTTCTAACAATTATGGTTCATATCACTTTCCGGAAAAATTGATTCCTCTTTTCATAAATAATATTATAAATAATAAACCATTACCAGTTTACGGAGACGGAAACTACACACGTGATTGGCTTTTTGTTGAAGATCATGCGATTGCTATCGATTTAGTTTTTCACGAAGGAAAAAATCATGAAACGTATAACATTGGTGGATTTAACGAATGGAAAAATATTGATTTGGTAAAATTATTATGCCAAATCATGGATCAAAAACTAAATAGAGCTGAAGATACTTCTCAACAATTAATTACGTACGTAAAAGATAGGCCAGGTCACGATTTACGTTACGCTATTGATGCTTCAAAAATCAATAAGGAACTTGGTTGGAAACCTTCTGTTACTTTTGAAGAAGGGTTGGAAAGAACTATTAATTGGTATTTGAATAATGAAGAATGGTTACAAAATGTAACCTCTGGTTCTTATAAAGATTATTACCAAAAACAATACTCATAAACAATAAAGTAATTTTATTTAAGCCATTAAGGTTAAATTCAATATGAAAAAAATAACATACGTTCTTACCCTGTTTTTTATTTTATTACTATCATTCAATGCAAATGCACAGGATATAATAAAATCAAAAGATTTAAGTACTGTAAAAGTTGATTATTTATCAGATGATGAAATAGCTAAAATTATTTCTCAGTTAAAAAGTAACAACGCAACAATTAATGATGTTGAATCTATGGCTTTGTCTAAGGGGATGACTCAGAATGAATTCGATAAATTAAGAACGCGAATTACAGAATATGAGAGAAAAAATCCGAAAGACAAGGATAAAAATTCCAAAGACAAAGACAAAAAGAAAGAAGATAAATTAAATGAGATAGACAAAGATTCTGAGTTTGGGCGAAAGCAAGAAAAAATTAAAAATGAAAAAATAAAAGATTCAATAAATGCTTTAATTTTTGGTTCTGAATTATTTGATAATCCTACTTTGAATTTTGAGCCTGATTTAAAAATGGCAACACCCGTTAATTATGTTTTAGGACCCGGTGATAAATTAGAAGTAAGCGTTTATGGTGTTCAGCAATTTGATGATACTGTTCCAGTGAACTTTGAAGGTAAAATTACAATTGAAAATGTTGGACAAATTTCAGTAGCAGGTATGTCGATTGAGGCAGCTTCACAAAAAATAAAAGCAGCAATAGCAAGAGTTTACAGCACGGTTAGATCGGGTCAATCTCAGGTTAGTGTAAGTTTAAGCGATATTAGAACTATTAGAGTTACAATAGTTGGTGGGAAACAACCCGGTAATTATTCAATTTCATCACTGGCATCTGTCTACAATGCATTGCATTTAGCGGGTGGACCAGGTAAAAATGGCAGTTACAGAAATATAGAATTACTGCGTAATAACAAAGTTTACAAAAATATCGATATCTATAATTTTTTAGTTAAAGGAGATCAATCTGACAATGTAAGTTTAAAAGATAACGATGTAATTCGAATTCCGGCCTATAGTCAAAGAGTTACAGTTGAAGGTGAAGTTAAACGCCCAGGTGTATTTGAAGTTAAAAAAGGAGAGACATTTACAGATTTATTATCTTTTGCTTCAGGTTTTAATGAATTCGCTTATACAGCATCTGTAAATGTGATGCAAAAAACAGGAAAAGAATTTAAAGTTCATGATATAAACGAAAGTGAATATAATTCCTATTCCCCACAATCGGGAGATGTCTTTAGAATTACTAAAATATTAAACCGCTTTGAGAATCGTATTAAAATAGAAGGAGCAGTTTTTCGACCAGACTATTATTCCTATAGTGAAGGTATGCGAATTTCTGATCTTATCACAAGAGCCGAAGGTTTGAAGGAAGATGCCTATACAAAAAGAGCAAGAATCATTCGTCTAAAAACTGATTTGACAACAGAAATTGTAAATGTCGATTTAAGTGCTGCTTTATCAGGTGATTTAAATGCTGATATAGAATTAAAAAGAGAAGATATTATTACGGTATATTCTATTTTAGATTTTAGAGAAGAATATAAAGTTACTATTGACGGAGAGGTAAAAAATCCAGGCGAATACGAATACTTTGAAAATTTAACTCTAAATGATTTAGTAATACAAGTCGGTGGTCTGACAGGTTCAGCTTCTAAAAGAGTAGAAATAGCAAGAATGATAAAATCTGATGTAATAGATGATGATGATCCTAAACGTGTTGAATTAATAGAAATTGAAATCACAGCAGATAATAATGAACAAATTAAGAATTTTGCTTTAAAACCTTTTGATGTTATTAATATTAGAAGAATAGCGGTTTACGAAAAACCTCAAATGGTAATTGTGAGTGGTGCTGTAGGATATCCGGGTAAGTATGTTTTAGCTAATAAAAAAGAAACAGTTTATAACGTTGTGATGCGAGCAGGTGGATTGACATCTATTGCAAATTTAGATGGTATGAAAATCAAAAGACCAATAAAGGAAGAACAAATAAAGATTTTAGAAAGTGTAGATCTTAATTTATCTAAAGATGATGATGAAGAATTAAAATCTTCAAATGGGGTTAAAACTACAAAAGATACTCTCAATAAGCTTTCAAGAAGATTAAAAGACGAATTAAAATATGCGACTATACCAGTTAATTGGGAAAAAATTGTAAAAGACAAAAATCATTATTCAAATGTGACCTTGTTTCCCGGTGATGAAATTGAAGTAGCAATATATAATGAAGGAGTTAAGGTTACAGGAAATGTATTACTTACGTCAGAAATCCCATATAGAAGCGGAAAAAACTTTAAGTATTATATTAATGCTGTTGGGGGTGTTGATAATAAAGGCTGGAAGAAAAAAGCCTACATTATATACCCAAATGGAAGGGCTGACGTAACTAAATCATTTTTATTCTTTAAATCATATCCAAAAGTAGAGCCAGATTCTCAAATTGTAGTTCCTGAAAAACCCGAAACAAAGAAAATGAGTGCAGGAGAATGGGCTGGTCTTGGAACTGCATTTGCAAGTTTAGCATTATTAATTGTTACGGCTTTTAAATAAGAATTTTGATGGATAATACACCTATTCACAGTGATGAAATATCATTGAAAGATTTAGTACTTAAGATGAAAGAATGGTATGTTTACCTTTTATCAAAATGGAAGATGATTGTTTTGGCTGGAATAATTGGTGCTGCTTTAGGAGTGACGTATTCTTTACTAAAAAAACCAATTTATACCGCAAGCTTATCATTTGCACTAGAAGATGAGAAATCAGGTGGGGGTGGTGGATTAGGAGGTGCATTAGGATTGGCTAGCTCATTTGGTTTAGATTTAGGAGGAAGCGTTGGCGGAATTTTTACGGGATCTAATTTAACAGAACTGTTTAAATCAAGATCTATGGTAGAAAAGACATTGCTATCCACCGTTAATTTAGATGGGAAGAACATATCTCTAGCAGAAATGTACATTGAAATTAATAATTGGAGAGAAAGTTGGAAGAAAGATCCTAAATTATCAAAAATAAAATTTTTAACAAATGTAGATCGTAAGCATTTTACTAGAATTCAAGATAGTATCATGGGAGCAATGTATGGTAATTTATCTAAGGCCGGACTAGCTGTTGGTCAAAAAGACAAAAAAATATCAATTATTGACATCGATGTGTCATCAACCAATGAGTTATTTGCAAAATACTTTTGTGAAGCATTAGCAAAAGAGGTTGGGCAATTTTATGTTGAAACAAAAAGTAAAAAAGCAAGAATGAATATGGCCATTTTAGAACGTCAGGTTGATTCAATTAGAAGAGAACTAAATGGAGCAATAACTGGCGTCGCAGTAGCTAATGATAATACCTTTAATTTAAATCCAGCCCTAAATGTTAGAAGAGCTCCTTCCGCTAGACGACAAGTTGATGTACAGGCTAATACAGCGATTTTGACTGAGTTAGTAAAACAGGCTGAATTGGCAAAAGTTACCCTTCGAAAAGAAACTCCTTTAATTCAGGTAATTGACAGGCCAATTTTACCATTGCCTAAAGAACGTTTTGGTAAGGGAAAAGGGATAATTTTAGGAGGCTTTATAGGAGGTTTTTTAATAGTGTTGTTTCTGATTGTCAGAAGATGGCTTAAATTATTACAAATCAATTAATATTTCAATTTCAGATATTTTTTATGAAACCTACAATTTTAAATTTTCCTAAAATACAAGATCCACGTGGGAATCTAACTTTTATCCAATATCCCAATCAAATTCCTTTTGAAATAAAAAGGACGTTTTGGACATATGATGTTCCTGGTGGTGAAATTCGAGGAGGACATGCTTATTTCAACCAAAAAGAAATTATTGTAGCTCTAAGTGGTAGTTTTGATGTCATTATTACAAACAAAAGTGGTGCTAAAGAAAGGTTTTCTTTAAATAGAAGCTATTATGGATTATATCTGCCTGCTATGACATGGAGGCATATAGAAAACTTTTCAACTAATTCACTAGCATTGCATATTTCTAGTGAATCTTTTTCAAAGGAAGATTATATTAGGGATTTTGAAGACTTTAAAAATTTAAGGAATGTATAGTGTTTCAGATTGCAAAATTGTCGATTTATCTAAAGTGCATAATGATACGGGAAATATTACAGTATTAGAAAATAATAAAAATATTCCTTTTGATATAAAAAGGATTTATTACTTATATGACGTGCCTATGGGTGTAGATAGAGGCGGACATGGGCATTATGAATTACAACAGTATATAGTAGCAGCAAGTGGCTCATTTACTTTTGTATTAGATGATGGGCTTAACAAAAAAAAAATATTTTTGAACGATCCATCAAAGGCATTGCATATTTTGCCTGGTATATGGAGAGAAATAGAAGATTTTTCTAGCGGTTCAATTTGTTTAGTTTTTGCTTCACATGAATATAATGAACCGGATTATATTAGAAATTATGTTGAATTTTTAAAATACAAAAATGATACACGCACTCTCTGATGTTCAATCAAAAAATATTGGTAATGATACTTTTATCTGGCAATATACAGTAATACTAAGGGACGCCGTAATTGGTAACAAATGCAATATAAATTGCAATGTTTTTATTGAGAACGATGTTTTTATTGGAGATGAAGTTACTATAAAGCCAGGAGTACAAATCTGGGATGGAGTGCATATTGGTAATAAAGTAATGATAGGCCCAAATGTTACCTTCACAAATGATAGAATTCCTATTTCAAAAAACAAAGAATATTTAAAAGAGAGGACAATAATAAATGACTCAGTTTCAATAGGTGCCAATTCCACCATTTTGTGTGGTATAGAAATAGGCTATAAAACTTTAATTGGCGCAGGAAGCGTATTAACAAAAAGCACAGATCCTTATACGGTGTGGTTTGGTAATCCAGCAGTACACAGAGGTTATATTACAGAGAATTCAAATTTGCTGAATTTAGATTTAGTGGATAAAAAAACAGGAGAAAAGTATTATTTAGAAGGGTTCAAACCAGTGAAAAAATGATTAAATTTTTAGATTTAAAAAAGGTAAATGCGCAATACGCTGCAGAACTTAAAAAGGTAGCTGCAGAAGTAATTGATAGTGGATGGTATTTATTAGGTGAAAAAGTAAAACAATTTGAAAAAAAGTTAGAAGTTTTTCAAGAGGGAGGAAATGTAATTGCGGTTGCAAATGGTTTGGACGCTTTACGTCTCATCTTTAAAGCTTATATAGAGTTGGGCTTTATGAATGAGGGTGATGAAATTATTGTTCCTGCAAATACGTACATTGCTTCGGTATTGGCAATTACGGATAATAAACTCGTACCTGTTTTAGTGGAACCAGATTTAAATACTTATAATTTAGATTTAAATGAAATAGAAAGTAAAATTACTTCAAAGACTAAAGCTATAATGGTCGTTCATTTATATGGATGTGTTTGCTGGAATATTAAACTAGAGGCTCTAGCTCAAAAATACAATTTAAAAATTATTGAAGATAATGCTCAGGCAATTGGCGCACGTTGGCAGGGAAAGAGAACTGGTAATTTAGGAGATGCAGCTGGTTTTAGTTTTTATCCAGGTAAAAATTTAGGTGCATTAGGAGATTCAGGTGCCGTAACTACAAAAGATGCTGAATTGGCAAAAGTAATTAGGACTTTGGCAAATTATGGTTCCGCAGCAAAGTATGTAAACAAATTTCAAGGTTTAAATAGCCGTATGGATGAGTTACAAGCTGCTTTTTTAAATGTAAAACTAGATTATGTAGACGCCGAATCTCAGATTCGTCAAAATATTGCAGCATATTATATCAAGAATATTAAAAATGAAAAAATAATTTTGCCGAATACAGGAGAAATTAATGAACATGTTTGGCATCTATTTGTAATTCGCACTAATAATAGAGTTGAATTGCAAAAGTATCTTAAAGAAAATGGAATTGAAACGTTAATTCATTACCCAATACCTTTATATAAACAGGAATGTTATCTTGACATGTCTGCTGTTTCACTACCAATTACAGAACAAATCCACGAACAAGTGTTGAGTTTGCCAATAAGTTCTGTAATGGAAATAAATGAAGTGGAAAAAGTGGTCAGTATATTAAACAAATACAAATGATATAAGAAGCTATTTCGTACGCATTTATTTTGCATTTATATGTAAATCAGATACTATGCGATATGAAATAATTTTTATAATTAAAAAAATATAGATATTAATGAATGTTTTTATAAAATCATTTAATAGACCTTATTATTTGGATCGATGCATACAAACTGTTTTGCTAAATATTATAGATATCGATTTGTCAATAATAGTATTAGATGATGGAACAAATCCTAAATATCTTGATAGGATAAAAGAAAAATACCCAAATGTAAGTATACAACTTTCACCTTTTTATGATGAAAAAGTTAATAAGATACAGAATTTTGTTTCAGGAGGTGAGATAATAAAAGAGTTAGAAATTCCAACCCAATTTTGGCTATCCAATATTGTAAAAAATAGTGGAGATTATTTTATGGTTCTGGAGGATGATATCTGGGTTACAAATAAAGTAGATATACCACTTACACTTAATTTAATGGAATCACATAATATGTGTATGCTTAAATTATTTTATTTTAATAATAAAAGATTGATTTCTGGTAAACTTACTGAGATATCTTCTGATATAAATACTATCAAACCTAGTTTACTAATAAAAAATGAGTTTTTATTCAAATTTTTTTTATTAGGAAACCCTTTTAAAATATGGTCGATTTTAAATCGATTTAATATAAAAAAAACTAGCTTGATAAATTATTATACAATTTATAATGTTGCAGGTGCAATCTTTTCAAAGAAATATTACTCGCATTTATGGAAAGATTTTTCAGGAAAAGTTAATGAAAATGAGCAATTAATTAAAGCTTTGAGTTTTTATAATACAGAAAAGTCTTCTACATACGGAGTCGTAAAAAGCGATGTGCTAAATACAAGTTTCACGTCATCAGCAACAAATGTTTTTGCAGGTGTGGATTTTAATCCGTTTATATATAATGACTTAATGAATAAAGCTTGGTATGATGGAGAATTAGATCCAATGTCTGGTTATCCAAATGATATACTTGAAAGTGATATTATGAAGGTATTAAATAAAAATAAAAATCAATTAGCATCTATTAGTGAATGGGAGAAATGGGTAAGTCATTTTAAAGATCAATATCAAAAAATTGGATTTTCTGTCTAAATAATGAGTGAAGGACAAGAATCTAAGGCAGCTTTAAAAGCGACTGGTACAGTAGGTGGCGGGCAAATAGTTAATATTTTAATATCCTTAATTAGGACTAAAATTATCGCTATCATTTTGGGCCCTGCTGGAATTGGAATAGTTGGTGTTTTAACAACTGCTTCAGAAATGATTAAGAACATTGCGGGACTTGGTCTACCTTTCAGTGGAGTTCGGGATATTTCAATCGCTGATGGTAATAATGACAAGCTTGCTCTTTCAAAAATTATAAAAATTTTTAATAAATGGGTATTCATTTCTGCAGTTTTTGGGACATTATTGACCTTATTATTTTGCGTACCTCTAAGCAATTTTTTATTTAATAATGACAGCTACGCTTTTGGAATAGCATTTTTATCTATTTCGATTTTTTTTTCGACTATTAGTTCTGGTTACCAAGCTATAATGCAAGGAAAAAGGGCAATCTTAATCATGGTTAAGTCAGCTATTATAGCAAATTTAATTAGTTCAGTTTTTTCAGTTCTAATTTATCTTAAATTAAAAGATCATGGCATTGTACCATCCTTAATAGTAACTGGTTTTGTTAACTTTGCGGTTTCTTATTATTTTTATACAAAATTGGGATTATCGAATTTTGTAAAGATTTCTTTTTCAGAATCATGGCAAGGAGCTAGAGGAATGATAAGAATTGGTTTGTTTACTATAGTAGTTAGTGTTTTTGATCAAATAATGGGGCTAGGTTTAAGAGCTTTTATTGCTGACAAAACAAATGTTGAAGGTGTTGGACTTTTTACTGCTGCAAATACAATCGCAACGATGTATCTTTCCATAGTGTTAGGTGCTATGGCAAGTGATTATTATCCCAAGTTATCTTCCATTCATCAGGACAATACGAAATTGCATACCACTGTAAATTCCCAATTATATATTGTACTTCTTTTAGCTTCACCGATAATTATTGGAATGATTGGTTTTGCTGACGTAGCAATACATGTTTTGTATTCCAACAAATTTACTGGTGCTATAGATATTCTTAAATGGCAAATTGTAGGAGATTTTTTTAAAATAATATCCTGGCCATGTGGCTTTGTATTTTTAGCTAAAGGCCATGGTAAATTATATGTTGCCTATAGTATATCCTACACAATTATATATATAGCTATTGTTTATTTTGGTTGGGATTTTATGGGTTTTACTGGTATTGGGTTGTCTTTTTTTATAGCTCAGTTGCTTTCAGTTTTATTTACTTATTTATATAGTTATACTAAGTTTGGTATCTATATAACACGATCCAACCTTAAAGTCATTGCTGTTTTTCTTTCTCTTGTTATTTTTGCTTTTTATGCACAGCAAAATCTAACAGGGTATTTGCAAATTAGTTGTTCTATTATAGTTTTATCAATTGCACTAGTTTATTCTATTTATCATTTAAATTTATTATTAAATCTTAAAGCAATGATTTATAAAATCTTTAGAAAAACAACATAAATGATTGAAGTACCATTAATATCGATAGTAGTTATTTGTTATAACCAACAAGAGACTATTGCAAGAACTCTTGATAGCATTTTAGCACAAAAAACAAAATATCTTTTTGAAATTATAATTGGTGAAGATGCGTCTACAGATGGATATACCCGTTTAGTTTGTAATGAATATGCATTAAAATTTCCTAAGATCATAAAACTTTTACCGGCAGCTCCCAATAAAGGTCTGATGAAAAATTATTCAGACTGTCTAAAAGAATGTCGAGGAAAATATATTGCGACTTGTACAGGAGATGATTGGTGGCATAATCCTAATAAATTACAATTACAGGTTGATTTTTTAGAGCAGCACCCACAATACGGCGTTGTGCATACTGAGGCAGATATTTACAACACTGTTACAAAAGAAACCTATCAAAACAGACTACCACGTAACTGTCCTGAAGGTAATGCGGTAGAAACAATGTTTAAAATCAATTTTATATATGCAATTTCTGCAATGTTTCGTAAAGATCTATTGCAATATGCTAATTTTGAAGAATGGATAAAACTTGGGTTCGTAGCCGAGGACCATGCAATGTGGCTTGCTTTTGCACCGCATACAAGTTTTCACTACATGCCAGTTAGTACTATTACGTACAGTTCTTCGCCGGAATCTGCAAGTCGTTCAACAAGTTTAGATAAAAGATTGAAATTTATTAAAGGTATTTGCAGCATTCAATTGTATTTTTATCAATCTCAATTACCACAAGCACCCTCATATCGTAGCTTAATTTTATTTCAAAAAAAATGGTTGATTCATGAGATTTTAGTAAAAAAAGATTATCCTAGATTAAAAGAGTATGGAGCATCATTTTTTGTTAGGCTGCTTCCTTACCATTACTATATATTTAGCAGGATACTACTAAAAGTTAAAACAATTCGACTAAGGTCAAAAGGAAAAACATCAATTGAATTTATGTAAATTGTTAAAACTCAATAAAAGGCACAGTTAAAAATCGTGTAATAGAGAATACAAACAAAATTTACTTATGAAAACTACCCTATCATTTCTTTTGCCAAGTCACTCTAAATTTCCTGTTGGAGGATTTAAAGTAGTTTATGAATATGCAAATAGGTTTGTAAAGGATGGATATCAGGTCAATATTATATATCCATCAACCGTTTTTTATAGAGGGGAAAGTTTCACTAAAAAGATAAAAACTATTTTGAGATATATTTATTATCGGGTTAATAATAAATATACGCCATATCACTGGTTTGACTTAGATAAGAACATAAATAATATTTGGGTAAAGTCTTTGGATCAAAAAAATATTCCGAAATCAGATGTTTTTATAGCAACTTCAGCAGAAACAGCTAATAGTCTCGCGAAGATGAATTTTTCAGAAAAAAAAATTTATTTTATACAAGGTTATGAATCCTGGCTAAATGGTGAAGAGAGCTTTCTCAAGACGTTAGATTTACCTCTGAATAAAATTGTAATTTCCCCCCATCTTTTAAAGGTCGTTGAGTCTCGTGGGCAAAGTGCAAAATTAATTTTAAACGGGTTTGATTTTAGTTACTTCAAAAAAAGAAATGATATCGAAGTTAGAGATAAATTTCATATCGCAATGTTGTTTCACCTATCAGTATCCAAAGGCTGCGATGACGGAATAAAAGCCTTAAAGCTTGCTAAGGCTAAATTTCCATTACTCAGAGCTACATTTTTTGGATATCCAGAAAAACCAAGTGATTTACCATCATGGATTTCATACTATCAATCTCCTAGTAAAGAAAAACATAATGAAATATATAATAGCGCTGCAATTTTTATAGGAACTAGTCATTCAGAAGGCTGGGGACTTACTGTGGGTGAAGCAATGATTTGTGGATCTGCTGTGGTATGCACTAATATTGATGGGTATAGTATCATGGCTAAAAATGAAGAAACCGCTTTACTTAGTGATCCAGGAGATTTTAATGGTATGGCAAACAATATTGTAAGATTAATTGAAAACAATAAATTGCGCTATAGAATAGCAAAAAATGGGAATGCTAGCATCCAAAAGTTTAAATGGGATAAATCCTATCAGGATTTTAAATCATTAGTTAAATAAATTGATACTACTAACTTTTCTTCTTTTTTTTATAAGTGCTTTATTGGCGTTACTTCCTATAAATCCAAATGGTAAATTAAGTTATTGTCTTTTTATAACCCTGGGAGCGCTTTTAGTACTATTATCTGGTTTTCGCATAGGAAGCCGATTTCCAGATTATGAATCTTATCTTATATTGTATGACGATATAAAGACAGGCGATGTAATTGTTGAACTTTCATTTTTATATGTAGCAAAATTTGTTCATTTCGTATTTAATAATGTATCAATTTTATTCTTGATTTATGCATTATTAGGAGTGTCACTGAAGCTATTAGCGATTAGAAAGCTCACAGATTTATGGCTTTTATCTATCGCTGTGTACGCAGCCAATTTTTTCATCTTACATGAAATGATTCAAATACGAGCGGGAGTTGCCGCTGCATTTTTACTTCTTTGTATAAAACCAATTTACGATAGAAATCTAAAGCAATTTTTAGGTTTTGCCCTTTTAGCCATATTTTTTCATATTTCTGCAATTGTAATATTGCCCTTGTGGTTTTTTGGCAAATTTAAAACCAAAGCAAATGTTTTTTTTCTTCACATAATTTTACCTGTTGCGTATGGTGTTTACTTTTTGAAAATAACAATTTTTAACTTTATACCTATTCCTTACGTACAAGAGAAATTAGATTTATATGCAGCATTACAGGAATTAGAAACAGCAGATTTTTTTACAGATATAAATGTATTTAATTATGTATTTCTTGCAAAAATCATTATTTTTTACTTTTTGTTGTATAAAAATAAACTTCTGATGTCACATAATAAATATAGTATGGTGCTTCTAAATGTTTTCGGGATTTCCTTATTTATGTATCCAGCGTTAGCTATGATGCCTGTTTTAGCAGGACGTATTAGTGAATTATTAGGTATTGTTGAAATTGTATTATTTCCACTATTATATTATATCATCAATCCTAGGTATATTGCTGTTTTAATTGTCTTAGTTTGGTCATTAGGAATGCTTTTGATCAATATATTCAAATCAAGTTTAATTATTTAATTAATTATTTTTCATTCAATTTATGGAGTCATTAGTTTATATTTTATTAGCATCATATAATGGTGATAAATATATTGAGAAACAGCTTGAAAGTATAATTTCGCAAACTTATACTAACTGGAGGTTATTAATAAGAGATGATGGATCAAAAGATAATACAGTTTCAATTGTTAAAAAATATTGCCAAACAGATAGCAGGATAAGTTTGATTGACGAATTTGATGAAAATAAAGGAAAAGGAGCTTGCCAAAATTTCGGTAGTTTGTTAAATGTTGCTACTGTTAATAATGCTTCCATCATAATGTTTTGTGATCAAGATGACTATTGGTTTCCTAATAAGGTGGAATTAATGCTAGCTACTATGTTAAGTAAAAAAAGTGATATGGTTTATTCAAAATTTTTATATGCAGATGAAAATTTAAACGAATTATCCGCAAACATACAAACATCAAAATCACCCTTTATGTTTCCATCTTTTAAAAGCGTCATCGTACAGAATCAGGTATATGGTTGTACAATGATGATAAATGGGGCGCTTGCCAAAAAGTGTTTGCCAATACCTATAGTTGCTGAAAACCATGATTATTGGATAACATTGGTGGCCTCTGGAATGAACCTGAAAATTTATAATTTAAATGAGGCACTTATGTTGTATAGACAACACGGCAGTAATGTAACAGGAAGTATTAAAGATCATGATATCTTACCACGAATTAAAAGGTTTTTATTTAGTTTTGATCGATTGCGAAAAGTAGAAGATAGAAAAACAGCAATGTTAAAAGCCTTGAATCAGCAATTATGTAAAGATCTAACTTTAAACAATAAAAAATTATTAGAAGGTTATTTTAACGCACTAGAGCAAAGTAAGATAAATTTTGTTTTTTACTGCATTAAAAACAAAATAAAAAGGCAATCTTTACTATCTACAATTGTTTACTTTATTGTTATGCCTAAGTTATCCTGCCAAAAAAATAAATAATGAGAATAGCTTATATTTTACCATCTCTGGTAAATACTGGACCTATAGTGGTTGTAAATAATGTTGTAAAATACCTTACTGGTAAAGTCGATTTGATTGATGTATACTACTTTGATGAAAGTTCGACAACTTTAAGTTTTGATTGTAATACTTTCCATATTTCGAAGTCAGAGTCAATTGATTTTGATAAGTATCATATAATACATAGTCATACATTATGGGCTGATGTGTATTTATTTAGAAACAGAAAAAAAATAAAAAAAGCAAAAATAGTTAGTACTATTCATCAAGATACATTTACAAGTTTTACCATACAATTTAATAGATTCATATCTTTTTTTTTAGGACATTATTGGTGTTATATACAACGTCATTTTGATGCTGTAGTAGCTATTTCAGATCAATTAAAAGACAGATATAGTAAATTGTTTCCGGAAATTAAGACAATTTATAATGGTTGCAATATTACAGATAATGAGAAAGTCGATGAGGATATTGCGAAATTAATTACCGACTATAAGGAAAGAGGATACAAGATCCTTGGTTCTTATGCTTATATAAGTAAAAGAAAAGGTCTTTCTCAGGTCGTAACAGTTCTTAATCAATTGCCAGATTATGTTTATATAATATTTGGAGAAGGTCCATATTTGAACGAGTTAAAAAAAGAGGTGGTTAAATTTAATGTTAAAGATAAAGTACTTTTCCTGCCTTATGTTAAAGCTCCTTATTCATATTTAAAATTTATGGATATATATATGATGCCTTCCTATTCAGAGGGTTTTGGTCTGGCGATGGTTGAAGCAGCTTTAGCAAAGAAATCAATAGTATGCTCTAATTTACCTTCTTTTCATGAGATTTTTTCCGATAAGGAAGTTTCTTTCTTCGAATTGGATAATTCAGCATCTTTAATTAATGCAATTACTAAAGCATATTTGGAAATTGATAAGAAAGGTATACTTGCTTGCCTGAGGGCCAACTCATTTTTCACGGCTGAAATAATGGCTGATAATCATTTACAGTATTATAAAGAATTATTGCAAAAAAGTAAAAAGATATAACACACTTTTTTTATTTATACTCATCTTTGCACTAAACATTCAATTTTTTAATAAATATATAAGACGCTTCAATTTTGATATCAAGTAAGTATAAATTTTATTTAGGGCTACTATGTGAATTAATTATAAGCCCTTATGCATATAGTGAAAATTTTTTAAAGTGGAATTTTATAAAAGCAAAAAAACAAGATAAAGAAAATAAATTCAGAATCCCTGTAGAAGGTAATAAGTTGTCAGTTTGCATTCATGAATGGGGAGGGTATAAAGGAAAACGATTCAAGAAAATTAAAAATATAAATGAATTTGAATGTGGTTTAGATTACCAATTATTGAGATTTAAAAATTATAAAGGAAAGTATGATCTTGATTTAACACTCACAATCTCTGATTTTCATTTATTTACATCAAATATAGAAAATGTCAAAACAATAGAAGTGCCGAACGTGGGGATGGATTTTTCCGGATACGAAGTGTTTTTCGATAGCATTAAAAATAACGAAAATCAATATGTGTTGTTAACAAATAGTTCTGTAAATAGGAAGCAGGTTGATTTTATTGATGACTATTTAGACTTTTTTAAGGCTAATGAATCAGTTGGAATGATGGGGATTTCTTTTAACTCTAAGATGTATCAAAGTTTAATAAGAAATAATTTTAATCCCCACTTACAAAGTTTTTTTCTATTAACAACAACCGAAGTTTTAAAGGAAATAGTGAAAAAAAATAAAACATTTCCAGGAAAAGGTATTGATAATAAATTAGCTTTGATCAAGAATGGAGAAATAAAATTATCCAGAATTGTACTGGAGTTAGGCTATAAATTGGTTTGTATTTTAGAAGATGGCACGCCACATTTTTTTGACAAATCATCTTTCGCCGACAATGGAAGAAACTCATGGAATAGTTTTTTTGGGGATTACAGATTAAATCTGAAGCATCCTAATGCTATACATCCTATGAATTTACAATACATAAAAAATAAAATATAAATTATTATTATAGTTACTTCTTAAAGAAAGATGAATACAAAAATTACGTCTTCGATCGTTTTGTACAAAAACGATGTTAGTATGTTACGAGAAATAATAAATTCTTTTCTAAATGTCGAGATGATTTTAAAATTATATTTAATTGATAATTCTCCAGACAATGAATTAAAAGTGTTAGCTACTGATTCCAGAATTGAATATATTCATAATCCATCAAATCCAGGGTTTGGTGCTGCACATAATATAGCTATTCAAAAAGCGATCGATTTTAGATCACAATATCATTTTATTGTTAATCCCGATATTTATTTTAAAGAGGATGTGATTATCCCAATGGTTCAATATATCACAACTGATTCAACAATTGGAATGATGATGCCTCAAATTTTAAATGTAGATGGAAGTATTCAGAATCTGCCAAAACTTTTACCTTCGCCATTTAGTATATTTTGGAGGAAATTTAAGAGGCCTGCTAAATCTTATCAGAGATTTATCAATCAATATGAATTAAGAAATGTTCCAAAAGACTTTATCTATAATACTCCCATACTTTCAGGCTGTTTTACTTTACTTAATTTAGATGCAATAAAAAAAATAGGAATGTACGATGATAGTTTTTTTATGTATTTTGAAGATTGGGATTTATCAAGAAGAATGCATCAACATTATAAAACAATATATTTCCCATTAGTTTCAGTTTACCATGAATATGAATCGGGAGCAAATAAAAACAAGAGATTATTCAAAATTTTTATAAATTCTGCAATTACTTATTTTAATAAATGGGGATGGTTTTTTGATTCCGATAGACAAAAAATAAATCGTGAGGCTTTACAACAGTTTAAATAAATGAAAACTATACTAGTAACAGGGGCATCAGGTTTCGTAGGCAAAAATCTTTCTAATCATCTATTAGATCAGTCTTTTTTGGTAAAGCCAACTTCACTGCGAAATTCTAATTGGAAAAATAATTTTATAGGTGATGTGATCATCCATTTAGCAGGTAAAGCACACGATACAAAAAACACGAGCGATGCTTCAGAATATTTCAAAATAAATAAGGATTTAACAAAAGAACTATTTGACGCTTTTTTACAAGAAGGCAAAATTAATGATTTTTTTTATTTCAGTAGTGTAAAAGCTGTTGCAGATGATGTCTCTGATGTTTTATTTGAAGATGTTTTAAGTAATCCAAAAACACCATACGGTCAATCAAAATTACAAGCCGAAGAATATATTCTATCAAAAGAAATTCCACCAGGAAAAAGAGTTTTTATAATTAGACCATGCATGATTCATGGACCAGGAAATAAAGGAAATTTAAACTTGCTTTATAATGTTGTGAAAAAAGGATTTCCCTATCCATTGGCAGCGTTTCATAATGAAAGATCATTTTTAGGAATTGATAATCTTAATTTTTTGATTAAAGAAATTCTTCAAAATAAAGAAGTTCCTTCAGGAGTTTACAATTTTTCTGATGATGAAGTTTTATCTACAAATGAATTGGTTGAAATCATATCGTCTGTTTCGAACAAAAAAAACTTATCTATTTCAATTCCAAAATCTGTAATTAATGGAATGGCTAAAATTGGAGATTTAATTCATTTTCCTTTAAATTCAGAAACTGTACAAAAATTAACTGAAAATTATAGAGTTTCAAATCAAAAAATTAAAACAGCTTTAGGGATTGAAAAACTTCCTTACACTGCCAAGCAGGGAATTGAAAAGACAATTAAAAGCTTTATAACTAAATAATGCAATACACAATTTTAGGAATAATTTTAATGATATTAATGTTACTTTACTTTAAAGTAGCAGACAAATTTAATATCATTGACAAACCCAATCAAAGAAGCTCACATACAGAAGTAACGCTAAGAGGCGGAGGAATTATTTTTTGGTTTTCTGCTTTACTTTATTTTATTCAACATATTCAATATAATTATTTTTTCTTTACCGGAATTACGCTTGTTAGCCTTGTAAGTTTTTGGGATGATATTCAAAGCCTGTCAAATAAAGTCCGAATTTCAATTCATTTTCTATCTATCACATTGATTTTTTATGATCTGGAATTATTTAATTTAGTTCCAATTTGGGGAGTTGTAATCGCTTATGTTCTGGCAATTGGACTTATTAATGCTTATAATTTCATGGACGGAATAAATGGCATTACGGGTCTTTATACTTTAGTTGTAATGGGTTCACTTTTATACATTAATACAAAAGTTCAATTATTTACAGATGGCAGTTTTATAAAATACGGAATGATTGCAAGCTTGGTTTTTCTATTTTTTAACTATAGAAAAAAAGCAAAATGTTTTGCCGGAGATGTAGGCAGCATTGCAATTGCTTTTTGGATAATTTATCTTGTTTTAAAACTTATTCTGATTACGAATTCACTTATTTGGCTGCTGTTTCTAGCTGTTTACGGTGTTGATGCTATTTGTACAATCATACATCGTTTGTATTTAAAACAGAATATTTTCGAGGCCCATCGATTACATCTTTATCAGGTTTTAAGTAATGAATATAAAATTCAACATAGATTAGTTTCATTATATTATGCATTAGCTCAAATAATAATTTCAATTTTTGTAGTACTATTTTATCAGAAAGTAGATGATTTATTATTGTTTTTAATGGTTATTTTACCTTTGCTTTTAGTTTACACTTTGAAATTTTATTTGTTGAATAAGCACAATTTAAAGTTAGGTCATGATTCCTAAGATAATTCAAGGTGGAAATTTTTCAGATCATCGCGGAACTATTTCTTATGTAAATGATTTTAGTTTTGAAGGTATCGAAAGGTTTTATATCATTAGTAATTCTGATGAAAACCCGATACGTGCGTGGCAGGGACATAAATTAGATGAAAAGAATTTTTATTGCATAAATGGATCTTTTAAAATTCATTTTGTAAAAATTGACAATTGGGAAAATCCTTCAAAAGACTTAAGTATTGAGATAGTTTTTGTTTCAGCTTCAGAAAGTAAAATAGTACACATTCCTGCCGGTTATGCAAATGCAGTTGAATCCTTAGAAACGGATTCTAAACTAATATCATTTTCAACTTTACCGCTATCAAGAGTAAAAGAGGATGATATTCGTTATCCATCAGATTATTGGAAAATAAATGGATAAAAAACGAATTTATTTATCCTTATCAAAACAAAGTGGATTTGAGCAGGAATATATTCAAAAAGCTTTAGAGACAAACTGGATAACTTCTGGTGGGCCAAATGTAAATGATTTTGAGGATGTCCTTGAAAATTATCTTTCTGATAATTCCTGTGTTACGGCTCTAAATTCTGGAACTTCGGCAATTCATTTGGCATTAATTATGTTAGGTGTTAAAGCTGGTGACGAAGTTATTTGCCAAAGTATGACTTTTTCGGCTTCTGCAAACCCAATTTTGTATCAGAGTGCAATTCCGGTTTTTATTGATAGTGAAATAGATACTTGGAATATTTGTCCAATAAATCTCGAAATTGCAATTATAGACAGAATAAATAAAGGGACTAAACCAAAAGCAATAATCACGGTTCACTTATATGGAAATCCATATAAGGTAGAGGAGATTCACGAAATTGCTAATAAGTACGAAATCCCCATTATAGAAGATAGCGCAGAAGCATTGGGAAGTACTTATAAAGGAAAAAAATGTGGAACTTTTGGAACTTTTGGAATACTTTCATTTAATGGAAATAAAATAATTACTACTTCTAGTGGCGGCGCTTTAATTGCAAACTCCATTGAATTAAAAGAAAAGGCGATTTTTTATGCTACTCAAGCAAAAGATAAAGCGGCTCATTATCAGCACAGTGAGATTGGATATAATTACAGAATGAGTAATATTTGTGCAGGCATTGGACTTGGACAAATAAAGATGTTAGAGAATAATATAGAGGCAAGACGTGAAATGCATTCTTTTTATAAAGAAATATTTGAAGGTGTAAGTAATGTGAATCTTTTTGAAGTAGTTAATGAAAATTATTTTTCCAATTACTGGTTAAGTATTATTTTAGTCGAACCAGATTTAGAAAGAAAAATAAATAGAGAAAATCTGAGGCTTGCATTTGAAATAGCAAATATAGAATGTCGCCCACTTTGGAAACCAATGCATTTGCAGCCAATTTTTGCACAATATCCTTATTACGGCAATACAGTTGCAGAAGAATTATTTGAAAAGGGATTATGTTTGCCTTCGGGATCAAACCTAACAAAAGAAGATAAAAACAGAATTGAAGAAGTAATTCAAAACTTTTTTAATACAAAAAAATAGAAACGTATTTTAAGATGAAAATTGAACAAACATTTATTAAAGATTTAGTTGTAGTAGAACCAACTGTTTTTGGAGATGAAAGAGGTTATTTTTTTGAATCATACAGCAAAACTAAATTTGAAGATCTAGGCATTAATATTGAATTTGTTCAGGATAATCAGTCTTTTTCTAAGAAAGGCACTTTACGAGGTTTACATTATCAAAATCCACCTTTTGCTCAAACAAAACTAGTTCGTGTTTTAGAAGGCGAAATCATTGACGTTGCAGTCGATTTAAGAAAAGATTCTCCAACTTACGGGAAAGCCTTTAGTGTTTTATTATCAGCGGAAAATAAAAAACAATTATTAGTTCCGCAAGGATTTGCACATGGTTTTTCCGTTATCAGTGAAACGGCATCTGTAATGTATAAGTGTGATCAATTTTATAATAAAGCTTCCGAAGGTGGTATCAAATATGATGATCCATCGTTGAATATTGACTGGGGGATGAATTTGGAAGATGCAATTGTTTCAGAAAAAGATCAGATTCTTCCTTTTATTGAAAATTGTAACAGTTTATTTTAATGGAAAAAATTCTTGTAACAGGAGCAAATGGACAATTAGGGTCTGAATTAAATGTATTATCCTCAACCTATCCTCAATATGAATGGATTTTTGCAGATAGAACTAAAATTACTTTAGACAATTTAGAGTTGCTTCAAATTCAGCTTGAAGAAATTCAGCCCAATATAATCTTTAATTGCGGTGCATATACTGCAGTAGATAAAGCAGAAACAGAAAAAGAACTATCTTTTACAATTAATGATTTAGCAGTCAAATTAATAGCAAAATATGCTTTGGATAATAATGTAAAATTAATTCATGTTTCTACAGATTATGTTTTCGACGGAACGTCCTCGGTTGCTTTAAATGAAGAAGCTGCCACAAATCCGATAAATGTTTATGGAGACAGCAAAAGAGCAGGAGAAATTGCCTGTTTAAATGAAAACCCAAATTCAATTATATTGAGAACTTCTTGGGTATATAGCAAATTTGGCAATAACTTTGTTAAGACAATGCAACGCCTAATGCAGGAAAGAGAATCAATAAATGTAGTTAATGATCAAATTGGTTCCCCAACATATGCAGCAGATCTTGCCCAGGCAATGATTGATATTTTAGAATATAATGAATGGATTCCGGGAATTTACAATTATTCAAATGAAGGTGAAATAAGTTGGTATGAGTTTGCGTTGGCAATAAAAGAATTTGGTGGGTATGATTGTAATATTGGCGGAATTCCATCTGCAGCGTATCCAACACCGGCCAAGAGACCCGAGTTTTCGCTGCTGGATAAGAAAAAAATTAAAAGTACTTATAATTTAGATATTCCGAATTATAAAGAAAGTTTAGAAAAAATGTTTATTTAAAAAGGAGGTTTTGAAATTAGCAAATAGATTTACTTAAATGAATCTAAATCTAAAATTAAAAATCTAAAATCAAAATATATGAAAGGAATTATTTTAGCCGGAGGTTCTGGCACACGTTTACATCCTTTGACACTAGCAATGAGTAAACAAATGATGCCAGTTTACGATAAGCCAATGATTTATTATCCACTGTCAACATTGATGATGTCTGGGATTAATGAAATATTGATTATCTCAACTCCGCATGATTTGCCAAATTTTAAAAAATTATTGGGAGATGGATCAGCTTTAGGTTGTAAATTCAGCTATGCTGAACAGGCAATTCCAAATGGTTTGGCGCAGGCTTTTGTAATTGGAGAAGAGTTTATTGGTGATGATAACGTAGCTTTAATTTTGGGAGACAATATTTTCTTTGGTTCTAATATGCAGGAATTATTGAAATCTAATACAAAGCCAGAAGGTGGTGTTGTTTTTGCCTATCATGTTTCAGATCCTGAACGTTATGGAGTAGTTGAATTTGACGAAAATTTAAAAGCTATTTCTATAGAAGAAAAACCAGAAAACCCGAAATCTAATTTTGCAGTTCCAGGATTGTATTTTTACGATAACTCAGTTGTTGAGATTGCTAAAAATATAAAACCAAGTGCGAGAGGTGAATATGAAATTACAGATGTAAATAAAGTTTATCTTGAAAAAGGAGCGTTAAAAGTGGGTATTTTAAGCAGGGGTACAGCCTGGCTTGATACAGGAACATTTAATAGTTTGATGCAAGCGGGACAATTTGTTCAGGTTCTTGAAGAAAGACAAGGCTTAAAAGTAGGATGCATTGAAGAGATTGCCTGGAGACAAGGTTTTATAAGTGATGCTCAACTTGAAGAACTTGCCCTTCCCTTAGTAAAATCCGGATATGGAGCTTACTTAATTGATTTTTTGAAACAGAAGAAAAAAGGGGTTAAAATTTAATTTAGCAGAGATAATTTTTTAAAACCTTTAATTTGTATTTTTGTATGTAATACGAAATTTACAAAACTAAAATAAACCAAATTGAATAAAGAAGAACAAACTAAAATAAGAACGTTGTTCCATAATTTTCTATCACCAAGAAATTTAAGAGCAAATATTAATAATCTGAGTTATTTACCCAGATGGATTATTATTGCTATAGATGTAATGGTGTTAGTTTTTTCATTCACATTTACATACATGTTGTTTGAGGGGACAGCACTGGGATATATTATTACTACTCATAATTTTTATTTTGTTGGAAGTTTAATCTTTGTTAATATATTTTTCTTCTGGTTATTTAGAACGTACTCCGGAATTATTAGGCATTCGTCGTATATAGATGCGATAAAGCTGTTGTTTTCTCAAATGTCAGTTTTGGTTTTTTTCCTGTTTTTTAATTTAGTATTTGAACTATACTCAGGACATAAAGCTTTTTTAAATACAGCTCTTTTTATCAATTTAGTTCTTTCGTTTTGCGGTTTGTTTTTATATCGAGTGGTAGTAAAACAAACATTTGAATTATACTTTTCTGAAAAAACAAGTACAAAATTAATCAGGACAGTAATATATGGAACAGACGCTAATGCAATATCAGTAGCTAATGCATTAAAATTTGAAACTCCCTCTCGTTTTAAGATAGTTGGCTTTGTTGATAAAAACAATCAAAATGCCTCTAAGCGAATGCTAGATTTGCCAATTTTAATTTTAAGAAAAAAACTGCCGGCATTAATGCGTTCCGTTGCTGCCGAAGGAGTGATTATTGCTGATAAAAGTTTATCTAAAGATGAACAGTTGATTATTGTAGATCAGTGCTTAGAGTTTAATTATAGAGTTTATACTGTTCCTTTGATTTCTGACTGGGAAAATCAAAAAGAGATTTCTCAAAAAGTAAAAAATATTCAGATTGAAGATTTATTAGAAAGAAAGCCAATAGTTTTGGATAGTAAATCAATTTCAAAGCAATTAAAAGATAAAACGATTCTTATTACCGGAGCTGCAGGTTCTATAGGAAGCGAAATTGTACGACAGGTTCTTGGTTTTAATCCAAAGAAGGTTATTATTTTAGATCATGCCGAAACTCCGCTTCATAATTTATGTTTAGAAACCTTAAGTATGGATTCTCAAACAAAAATTATTGCTGTGGTAGCTGATGTAAGAAGTAAAAAAGCATTAGAGAAGGTTTTCAACAATCATAATCCACATGTTGTTTTTCATGCCGCGGCTTATAAACATGTTCCGTTAATGGAGGAAAATCCGTCGCAGGCAATCCAGACAAATATTAAAGGAACTAAAAATTTAGCCGATTTATCATGCAAGTATTTGGTTAAGAAATTTGTAATGGTTTCTACAGATAAGGCAGTTAATCCAAGCAATGTCATGGGTGCAAGCAAGCGTATTGCTGAAAAATATGTGCAGTCTTTGTTTTTAAAAAATCAAAGAGAAAATGTAGAAGGCGCAACCAAATTTATCACTACCCGTTTTGGAAATGTTTTAGGTTCAAATGGTTCAGTAGTTCCTTTATTTACGAAACAAATTGCAGAAGGTGGTCCAGTTACCATAACACATCAGGATATTATTCGTTATTTTATGACAATTCCCGAAGCCTGTCAGTTAGTTCTTGAAGCAGGTGCAATGGGTAACGGAGGCGAGATCTATATTTTTGATATGGGTAAACCTGTTAAGATTATTGATTTAGCAAAAAAGATGATTAAGCTTGCAGGCTTTATTCCGGATAAAGAGATCAAAATAAAAATCGTAGGATTGCGTCCTGGTGAAAAATTATACGAAGAATTATTAAATGATACTTCTAAAACGTTACCCACTTATCATAATAAAATTATGATCGCGCAGGAAATTCAGGACGAATATGAAAATTTGCATATTGAAATTGCGGAACTGATAGGAATCGCAGATTTTTATGATAACGATGATATTGTTACTAAAATGAAAAAAATAGTACCTGAATTTAAAAGTATGAATTCTGCTTTTGAAGTTCTGGATAAATAAGTTTTGATCAGGAAGATAAAATTTAAATAAAAGAAGAAAGGTGTTTTTAATTAAACGCCTTTTTTGCTTTTTGCACATTATATAAATGCGTAAAAATCCTGTTAATTTTGTAAGTCCTACTAGTTTTAAAATATAACATACAAGTGTTAAAAAATGCTTTTTTATAATTTTTAAATTCCTATTATTGCAGTCCCCAATGTAATGAAAAATAAAATGAACAATAACAATGTTTCGAATGATTGGTTGTTTGAAATAACGCCCAAAAATAAATTCTTTTCGCTAAATTTAAAAGAAGTCTGGCAATATAGAGATTTGCTGTTTCTATTTGTAAAACGTGACGTTATTACAGTGTACAAGCAAACCGTTTTGGGACCGCTCTGGTATTTAATTCAACCACTGTTTACTTCAATAACTTTTACTATAATTTTTAATAATGTTGCCGGTATTAGTACAGGATCAATTCCTCCATTTCTATTTAATCTTGCTGGGATCACGGTTTGGAATTATTTTACAGCTTGTTTAAACGGTACTTCTGATACTTTTAAAGCGAATGCTGCAATATTTGGAAAAGTATATTTTCCTAGAATAATAACTCCTCTGTCAGTTGTAATATCTAATTTAATAAAATTTGGTATTCAATTTTTAATCTTTATAGCATTTTATGTTTTTTATTATTTGCAAGGAGCCAATCTCACTTTAAATTTATCAGTATTATTTTTTCCTGTTTTGATTGCGGTAATGGGAATTTTAGGATTGGGATTAGGTATGCTTATTTCTTCAATGGTGACAAAATATAGAGACTTTAGTAATTTGTTGACTTTTGGAATACAATTACTAATGTACTTATCTGCAGTGATGTATCCAATGGAATTAATTAAGGATAAATTGCCAAAATTTGGATGGCTTGTTGAATATAATCCATTAGCTTATATTATACAAACTTCACGCTACATGCTTCTTAACATAGGAGAAATTTCCGTTTTAGGCTTAATTTATACTTTTGCATTTACAGTCGCAATTTTTTTAATAGGAGTTTTGATTTTTAATAAAACTGAAAAAAGTTTCATTGATACAGTTTAATTTATTACAAACTAGTTATTAAAATAATTCAAAACTCATAATTGATAAATAGCAAATTGAAAAAAGATATAATATTAAAAGCTGAAAATATTTCTAAACAATATCGTTTAGGGCAGGTAGGTACTGGCACTATAGCTCATGATTTAAACAGATGGTGGCACCACGTTAGAGGTAAGGAAAATCCATATTTAAAGATTGGTGATGTCAATGACCGCTCAACCAAAGGAAACTCAGATTATGTTTGGGCTTTGCAGGATATAAATTTTGAAGTGGAGCGTGGAGAAGTTCTTGGTATTATTGGTAAAAATGGCGCGGGTAAATCAACACTTTTAAAAATACTTTCAAAAGTGACTGCTCCTACATCTGGGAGTATAAAATCGCGTGGAAGAATTGCTTCACTCTTAGAAGTTGGTACAGGTTTCAATGGAGAAATGACTGGACGCGAAAATATTTATTTGAATGGTGCTATTTTAGGAATGACTAAAAAAGAAATAACTTCAAAGTTAGAAGAGATTATAGAATTTTCTGGCTGTGAACGTTACATAGATACACCGGTAAAAAGATATAGTTCAGGAATGACAGTTCGTTTGGCGTTTGCAGTAGCTGCATTTTTAGAACCGGAAATTTTGGTTGTCGATGAAGTCTTAGCGGTTGGTGATGCCGAATTTCAAAAGAAGGCTATTGGTAAAATGCAGGATATTTCGCGTGAAGATGGTAGAACAGTATTATTTGTGAGTCATAATATGGCAGCAGTTCAGTCACTTTGTACAAGAGGTATTGTACTTCAAAATGGAATTGTAAAATTTGAAGGAGTTACAGAGGAAGCAATACAGTTTTACTTAAAACAAAGTGCTGATAGGTTCGCTATTAGGGAAATTACAGATCGAAAAGGAACAGGACTTGTACAATTGAGCAATGTATCTGTTTTTGGAACTACAAGAGAAGTTTTGCCACAATCCGGTAATAAATTTGTAATAGAATTTGAATTTGATAATCCTAAAAATATAGATAGTGATAGGATGAAATTTGATTTTAGAATTGATGATTACGCAGGACAAAGAATAGTTTGGTTAAGTACCACTGTAGTAAAACAAGGAATAAAGGGACGTGGGAAAGTAATTCGATTTGAAATTGAAAAGTTAAATTTGAATAAAGGAACCTACTATGTAACTACACATTTAGTTGTAGACGAAGAACTAAGTGACTGGATACAAAACGTTTTTAGTTTTGATGTTGCGGAAGGGGATTACTACGGCACAGGAAAGCAAGTTTCGCCAAGTCAGAGTAAAATATTAATGGATTATAATATTGTATTTGTATGATAAAAAGAATCAAAGAATTAATAAAAGAAAATAAAGAAAGGCAAAATAGAATTATTGCACAAAATGAAGAATTGTTGTGGGCCTCAGTCTTTCATGACAGTATAAGAGGTAAAAATGGTATTGGAGATTTGTCTTTGAATATTGGACGCTGGGCAGGTAATTATTCTTTTTTTTATGTTTTAAATAGAATCTTGATTGATTATCAACCGAAGCGAATAATTGAGTTTGGCTTAGGAGAATCTTCAAAATTTGTCTCTACTTATTTAGATAACTATTTGTTTAATTCTGAGCATTTAATTATTGAGCAAGATTCAAATTGGCAAACAATTTTCGAGAGTAAATTTGAATTGTCTTCAAGGTCAGTAATTAAAGTATTGCCTTTAATTAAAAAAAAAATTAAAGAATACTATTTTAATGGATACGATAATATCGAAAGCGAGATTACTTCGACTTTTGATTTATATATCATCGATGGTCCATTTGGAAGCCCAAACTATTCCAGATTTGATGTTTTTACTTTGGCTGAAAAACTCAGTAAACAAGATGAATTTATCATTTTAATGGACGACTATGATAGACATGGTGAAAGGGAAACTGTTAATGAGTTATTAAAAATGTTTAAAAATAAAAAAATAGATATTTTTAGAGAAACATATAAAGGAATTAAAAGCGTTACTGTCATAGGGACTAAGAAGTATAAATATGTTGCTAGTTTATAATATTCAATGAATACTCCACTTGTTTCTATATTAGTTGCCAATTATAATAATGGTAATTTTTTTAAAGATTGCTATCAAAGTATTATAGATCAAACGTATGATAATTGGGAAGTTATAATAGTTGATGATGCATCTACAGATAATTCTGTTTTAGTTATAAAACAAATTATTGGAGAAGATAACCGCTTCAAGATTTTTATGAACGATAAAAATAAAGGATGCGGTTATACTAAAAATAAATGTGCTTTAATGGCAAATGGAGAAATTTTGGGGTTTTTGGATCCTGATGATGCTTTAAAATTAAATGCCTTAGAGTTAATGGTAGATTTGCACATCAAAAACGAGGGTGTTGCAATCATTACCTCAAAATATGATTTAGTTGATTTAGACATGAATTTCATAAAATCGACTATTCACGGAAACATAGTTCCTTTAGACAAATCGTATTTAACATATGGAATGGGTGCACTTACTCATTTTGCTACATTTAAACAATATAAATACAAAGAAACCATCGGAATAGATCCAACTATGATGCGAGCAGTAGATCAGGATTTATATTATAAAATGGAGGAACAAGGAGAGCATCTTTTTTTAGATGAAGTATTGTATCTGTATCGAATTCATGAAAAAAGTATATCAGCTAATAAAAATGAGTTTAAAGCGAAATACTGGCATTTTTATGCTACTGTAAAAGCATTCGAGCGAAGAACAAAGTTGGATCTTAAAATAGATAATTTTTCGAATAGTGAGATAAAAAAAATAAAATCCAATTATTATCTGTCTCGATTTGAAAGAGAAAAAGCAAATAAAAGAATATGTCCAAAATATTACTTTTTGGTAAAATCGATTATAGCTTTTCCAAGTCATAAAACTAAATTCAAAATAAGATCACTTATAAAATAGCTATGATTTTACCTTTAGTCTCTCTAATAGTTCCATGCTATAATCAAGCTCAGTATTTAGATGAAGCTTTGCAATCGGTATCGAACCAGACCTATGAAAACTGGGAATGTATAATCGTGAACGATGGCAGCACAGATAATACAGAGCAAACGGCAAAAGCTTGGATAGAAAAAGATAACAGATTTAGTTACCTGTTTTTTGAAAACAAAGGATTAAGCAATGCCCGCAATTCAGGAATTGCTAAGGCAATTGGCGAATTTATATTGCCGTTAGATGCAGATGATAAAATAGCAGCAAATTATATAGCATCAGCAATCGATGCATTTAAAAAAGACAACACGCTAAAAGTCGTTTATTGCAAAGCAGAGAAATTTGGCGCAGAAACAGGAATTTGGACTCTGCCTGATTTTTCTCTTTCTAATCTGGCGATAAAAAACATGATTTTTTGTTCTGGTTTTTTTAGAAAAAAAGATTGGGAACTTGTTGGAGGATATGATTCCGGAATGATTTACGGTTGGGAAGACTGGGAATTCTGGATTGCTGTTTTAAAAAATGGAGGCAATGTAAAATGTTTAGACGAAGTTGGTTTTTATTACAGAATAAAATCAAAATCAATGCTGAATCAGGTAAATCATGATCACTCGGTTTATTTACAGGAATACTTAAGCGTTAAACATGCCGATTTTTTTGTGAAAATTTTTGGTTCTTTTGCATTCCTGAACACAAAACATGATACTCTTAAAAAAGAATATGAAGCCAAGTTTAAAAGCGAAAAATTTGTTATAAACCTGTTTTGTAAAACTTTTTTGGGTTTTAAAATATTTAAATAATAAATCCAGTCTTATAAACTACTATTTAGAAATTGCAGAAATGAACCTAAATAAAAAAAATACAATTCAATTTTTAGCTTATTATTTGCCTCAGTATCATCCTATACCAGAAAATGATATTTGGTGGGGAAAAGGTTTTACGGAATGGACAAATGTTGCAAAATCAAAACCTTTATTCAAAGGACATTATCAGCCAATTCTGCCAGGAGAACTTGGTTTTTATGATCTGAGAGTTCCGGAAGTTCAGGAACAGCAAGCGCAATTAGCCAAAGAATACGGTATTGACGGTTTTGTATATTATCAATATTGGTTTGGAAGAGATAAAATGCTTCTTGAAAAACCTGCAGAAGCAATGATCGAAAATAAAAGGATTGATATTCCATTTTGCTTTTGCTGGGCAAATGAAACTTGGAAAGGAATTTGGCATGGTCTGGATAATCCCAATATTCTGATAGAACAGACCTATGATGGGCAGAAAGGATATGAACTTTATTTTGATTATTTATTGACATTTTTTAAAGATGAGCGTTATATCAAAATAGATAATAAACCCATGTTTCATGTTTATCGGTTTGATGACATACCAGATGCAGATCAATTTATAATGCTATTTAATGATTTAGCAATTGCAAATGGTTTTGATGGTATTTATTTCGTTGCAACACTTGGTTCTGATACTATTTTAAAAAATGAGAATGTATACGGAAAAGTTGGAATAGAAGTGTTTCATAAAATGAGATATAAAAAAGGATTTCTATTTGAAGATGTAAGATATTTAGGCTGGTTAGAAAGAAAAATTAAAGTTAAACTAGGTTTTACAAATCTAATAGGCAAAAGATTAAAGCCTTTAATTTTTGACTACAAAAAAGCAGTATTTCATTTGAATGTGATTTTTCCGCATGAAAAGTATATACCATGCGTTTTTCCGAATTGGGATAATTCTGCAAGAAGCGGAAAGAAATCATTAATTTTTGCTAACTCAAATCCGGAATCTTGGAAGATTCATTTAGAGAAAGCAGTCAAGAACTTATTGAATAACCCAAAAAATCCTCAATTTGTAATTATAAAATCATGGAATGAATGGGCCGAAGGAAACCATTTAGAGCCAGATTTAAAATATGGTTTAAAGTGGCTGCAAGCAGTAAAAAAAGTCAAAAATGGAGAATAGTACTTTAATATCAATTATTATCCCATGCTATAATGATGTTCAATATGTTGAGCAGTCAGTAGTGTCTGCATTAAGCCAAACATACTCTCAAATTGAGGTTATAATTGTAGATGATGGGTCAAATGATGAAACGAAAATGGTTTTAAAAAATTTAGAACCTAAAATTACTAAGTTAATAACTCAAAAAAATTACGGACAAAGTAAAGCTAGAAATGTTGGTATTGAAGCTGCAATTGGAAATTATATTCTCGTGTTGGATAGTGATGATTATTTTGAACCGACGTTTTGTGAAAAAGCTTTAGCCATTTTTAGAAATAATTTAAATTGCAAATTAGTAAGCTGTCAGGCTAATTTAATTTCAGAAACTAATAAAATATCTCTGTATAAACCTATTGGAGGAACTATTGATAATTTTTTGTTTTCAAATGCAGCACTTGGAACTTCAATGTTTAAAAAAGAAGATTGGAATAGTTGTGGTGGCTATGATGAAACGATGAATAAAGGTTTAGAAGATTGGGAATTTTTTATTCGGCTTTTGAAAGATGGAGGTAGTACAGAAATAATTCAGGAACCATTATACAATTATAGAAAAAGAGGTAATTCTACAACAGCTATAGCTAATCAAAAAAAATATGAGCTGTTGAATTATATTTATTTAAAACATGAAGATCTTTATATTAAAAATTATAATCTTTTAGTAGGTAATCTTCTTTCTCGAGCCCAAAGGGAGGAACAAGAAAAATTGAAGTACTCAAAAAAAATTGAATACAGGTTAGGTTTTCTATTCTTAAAACCTTTCCGATTTCTTAAAACCATTTTTAATAAAAAGAACTAGGTTCGTTTATAATCAAAGTTTAAATGAAAAATATGTCTAAGTTTTAAACAAAATTGACTCTTAATGAAGAATTATATAATTGGACTAAACGGCATTAGAGCAATTGCGGTTTTTTTTGTAATAATATCACATAGATTTCCAGAAGATCATTTTTTAAAATCATTTCCTTTAGGAAGTTATGGTGTAGATGTTTTTTTTGTACTAAGTGGTTTCCTAATATCAAGAGGCTTATTTTTTCAAGTACAATCACAAACAGGAAATTTTTATTCAAATGTTCAAATTTTAAAAAACTTCTTTTTAAAAAGATGTATAAGAATATTTCCGGTTTATTATACTTTGCTTTTGTTTCTTTTTTTAACGAAAGGTATTATTGGAAATAATTTTAGAGAAAATATTTTGTGGTATGTTTTTTACGGAGCAAATTATCTAAATTATATTGAGAACAAATGGTTTGGAGCTCTCGCTCATCTTTGGTCTTTATCTGTAGAGGAACAGTTTTACATTTTATTTCCAATTTTATTAATTTTTATTTTTAGAAAAAGAATTTTGATATTACTGACCATTTTTATTATCACCGGAACTTTATATCCCTTTTTCATTAGTGGTAACAGCTCCATTCTTACTTTAAGTTGTATTAATGCTTTTGGGATAGGTGGATTATTAGCTTATATCGAAATTTATAAAAAATCTTTTGTCTTTAGTTTTTACAGATATACTTTTTTTTTAAGTGTGCCTATTCTATTATTGATACTTGTACATAATTTATATATTACTATTCCATTTTTCCCTGAAAGACTGGCAATTTCAGTCATTGCAATTTTTATTATTACACAATGTCTCATAAAACCCGATTCTATTTTTGTCTGTAAAATATTAAACAATAAATTTTTAAATTTTATTGGTATTATTAGTTACGGTGTTTATCTGTATCATAACATTGTACCTAAATACTGGAATTTTGTATTGTTTAAGTTTAATATTAAGTTGAATAATAATCAATTCTCCTATATCGAATTTATATTACAAACTTCTTTTATAATTATTTTGAGTTATTTGTCTTGGATACTATTAGAAAAACCAATCTTAAATTTAAAAAAGTACATTAAATGAGTGAACTAAAACTAGTTTCAATAATTATGGCAACCTACAATAGAGCAAGCTATATTGCAGAAACGTTGCGGTCTATTCAAATGCAGACCTATGAAAATTTTGAATGCCTGATTATTGATGATGGTGGAAATGATAATACTTTTGAAATAATTGAACCTATTTTAAAAGCTGACGCTAGATTTTCCTTTCAAAAAAGATCAGATGATTATAAAAAAGGATTACCGGGTACGCGAAATTGCGGTCTTGATTTAGCGAAAGGCCAATATGTGGTTTTTTTTGATGATGATGATATCGTTCATCCTCAAAACTTAGAATTATGTGTTTTAGAATTATCAAGAAATGATGTCTCTTTTTGCAGATACATAAGAGGTTTTTTTCAGGATAAATTTGATTATAAATTTGATTATTCAAAATCGTATGAAACTTTTTTCATTGATAAAAGAGATGTCTTTAAATTGTTGAATCAAAGTTTGCCTTTTAATTCGTGTGCAGTTCTATGGAAAAAAGAATGCTTTGATGAAAATAGATATACAGAGCATTTATTACATGCAGAAGAATGGGAACTATATTCTAGAATTTTGTCAACCGATATAGTGGGAATATCGATAAGAAAAACACTTTTTTTTGCAAGACAACACAGTAATTCTATGACAGGGCAATATTTTAGGCTAGATCCTAAAAGAAGTTTGTCTAATGTTCATGCTATTTTATTAGTTGTAAAAAATCTAAAAGAAAAACACTTATTGAATTATTCAATAATTCGCTATTTTGTTGCAATGTCGCAAGGATATCGAGAATATAATTTATTTGATCAATTAGTAAAAACAATACAATTTAACAAATTTGATTCTTTTAAATGGCATCTGTTTTACTTTGTTCTACCGCTACGGTTTAAAATGACCAGATTAAAAAAAAGAATAATAAATTATAATAAATGAAAATCCTCCTTTGTTTTGGTACCCGTCCTGAAGCCATTAAAATGGCTCCATTATATCATAAACTAAAAAGTGAAAATTTTGAAGTTCTTATATGTGTTACGGCTCAACACCGTGAGATGCTAGATCAGGTATTAGATTTTTTTGAAATCAAGCCTGACTTCGATTTAGACTTGATGCAGGCAAATCAATCTTTAAATAATTTAAGTGCACTTATTTTGTCTAAAATAGACGTCGTTTTAAGAGAAACAAATCCTGATTTGGTATTAGTTCATGGAGACACAACAACATCGTCTATGGTGGCTTTAGCGGCATTTCATCTGGGTATAAAAGTTGGTCATGTAGAAGCTGGATTGCGTACATATAATAAAAAAGCACCTTTTCCTGAAGAAATTAACAGGCAAATAACCAGTAGATTGGCTGATTTTCATTTTACCCCAACAAACGAGGCAACGCAAAATTTACTAAAAGAAAGGATTCTCCAACACGATATTATACAAACAGGAAATACTGTTATTGATGCCTTACTGTGGACAATAAATAAAATTGAAAAAAAAGGCTATAGTCATCCTGAAATCGAAAAATTAAAAGAAGAAATTCCACGAAATAAAAAAATAATTTTAGTGACTGGTCATCGAAGAGAAAATTTTGAATCAGGTCTAAAAAACCTTTGTGAGGCACTTTTAGAAATTTCTAAAAGAGGAGATGTTCTTATTATTTATCCTGTTCATTTAAACCCAAATGTGAAGAAAACAGTCTATGATTTATTAGCAGAAAAAGAAAACATTCTCTTGATTCCACCTGTTTCCTATCCGGTTTTTGTTTGGTTAATGCAACAATCTTTTTTAATAGTAACTGATTCAGGTGGTATCCAGGAAGAGGCTCCCTCACTAGGTAAGCCTGTTTTAGTAACAAGAGAAGTTTCTGAAAGACCCGAGGGAGTAACGGCAGGATTTTCGACTTTAGTAGGACTGGAGAAAGAACGAATTTACAATCACATCAGTTCAACTTTAGATAATTTTAAAGGTTTTAATACGACAGCAAATCCTTATGGCGATGGTGATGCTTCTAAAAAAATAGTAACATATTTAAGTCAGTAAATTATGACGGATAATAGAAAAAGGAAATCTTTTTTTTTAAAAATAATAAAACACATACCTGGCAATTCTTTTCGAATATTTTTATTAAAAAAAATGTTTGGTTACTCAATTGGGAAAAATGTTAAAATAGGGAAGTTGATAATTAATTGTAATAAAGTAACAATAGGCGACAATGTTTATATTGCCAGTAATAATATCATTCAATGTAATCAATTGTCTGTTGGATCTCATACCTCAATTCATTCAGGAAATGTAATTCAAGGAGGGGCTAATTTTTGTATCGGGACAAATTCAAGAATCATTAATAATCATTATTTTGATGTACATCACGATATAGAAATAGGTAATAATACCTGGATTGCCGGAAAAAACAGTCAGTTTTGGACACATGGTTCAATTCATACAAAATCTAAAACTAAAAATTTGGGCATTAAAATTAAAGATAATATTTATGTTGGATCAGCTTCTTGTTTCGCTCCGGGAGTATATATAGAAAGTGAAAATTTAATAGGATTAGGAAGTGTAGTAACGAAAAATTTTATACAAAATAAAACAATTATAGCAGGTAATCCTGCTGTAGTAGTAAAAGAAGATATTGACTGGAGAGCAAATTGGTAAAAAAATGAAAAAAATACTTGTAGTTGTAGATTCTATAAATATTGAAGACAGCAGCGGATCAAAAGCCAATGTAGCTTTAATTAATAATTTGCATGAAGCCGGTTTTGAACTTTTGGTATATCATTATACTTTAAGAGATATTAAATTAAAAAATATAAATACTTATGCAATTCCTGAAATAAAAAGTAGTGCTTTTTATTTTTTAAGCAGATTACAACGTGTTGTAAGTCGTAACCTGAAAGTTAATTTAGCTATTTTTCTAGAACGATGGTTTGGTTTTTCATTTACTTTTTTTAATGATACAAATAGCATTAGTACATCACTAAAAAAAATAAAGTTTGAACCTGACTTGGTTTTTACTTTAAGTAAAGGAGCTAGTTTTAGATCGCATTTTGCAGTACTTAAAGTGCCTCATTTACATGATAAATGGATTGCTTATGTGCATGACCCATTTCCATTTCATTTTTACCCAAGACCTTATAATTGGGTAGAATCCAGTTATCGTCAAAAAGAGCAATTTTTTAATGAAGTATCATTAAAAGCAAGATTTAGTGCTTTCCCCAGCAAATTACTAAAAGAATGGATGAGCAGTTATTTTCCTAATTTTGAAAAAACAGGAATTATTATACCACATCAAAACGAGAAATACGTAGTTAAAAATACTTCCTACCCCGCTTATTTTGATGTTTCAAAATTCAACCTGATTCATGCAGGAAATTTAATGAAACAGCGTTCTCCAAAAGGTTTAATTGAGGGTTTTAAAATGTTTTTAAAGCAAAATCCTGCAGCAAAAAATGATTCAAGACTTATTTTATTAGGAAACGCATCTTATCATATAGAAATGCTCGAAAACTATAAACAAAATAGCCCTGAAATTTACATTCATAATGGTCACAAACCTTTCGATGAGGTTTATCATTTGCAAAATAATGTATCGGTAAATATTATTTTAGAAGCAAAAGGAGAAATCAGTCCTTTTTTGCCGGCTAAATTTCCACATTGTATAGAAGCAAATAAAACTATTCTTTCTTTAGCTCCTTACTACAGTGAAACCAGAAGATTACTCGGAAGTGATTATGAATTTTGGTCAGAAGTTGATGATGTAGATAAAATAGCCTCATTAATTGAGAAACTATATTACTTATGGAAGAAAAACCCGGGTAATTTACATTTGAACAGAACAGATTTGGAAGAATATGTATCTGTTTCATATTTAAAAGAAATAATAAATAAAATGCCAAGTAACTAATGTCAAAATCTAGTTTTTCAATATTAATTAGCACCAAAAATCGTAAAGATGATTTGGCTTTTACGTTGCAGAAAATTCAAAATTTATTAAATCAGGATAAGGTAACCTGTGTAGTTTTTGATGATGGATCAACCGACGGGACCTCGGATTTTCTGAAATACAATTTCCCTCAAATTATACTGCACACTAATAAGATATCCAAGGGATATCTATATTGTAGAAATAAAATGCTAAATGAAGCTAAAACAGATTTTTCTATTTCACTAGATGATGATGCACATTTTCTTACTGAAAAACCATTAGAAATAATTGAAGATTATTTTTATAAAAATCAAAAAGCCAGTTTGTTAGGCTTTCGTATTTTTTGGTCGAAAGAAATTCCCGAAAATATTTATTCAAGCGAGCAGCCCATAATAGTAAAAAGTTTTGTGGGTTGTGCTCACGTTTGGCGTATGAAGGCGTGGCATGAAATTCCAGATTATCCAGAATGGTTTGTATTTTATGGTGAAGAGAATTTTGCTTCTTATCAATTATTCAAGAAAAATTGGGAAGTACACTACTTACCTGAAATTTTGGTAAATCATAGGGTGGATATAACGGCTCGAAAAAATAATGATGATTATGGCCTGCGACTTCGAAGGTCTTTACGATCAGGGTGGTATTTGTATTGCTTATTTTATCCTATATATTTTATTCCAAGAAAAATGTTTTATTCAATTTGGATTCAATTGAAATCGAAAGTTTTTAAAGGTGATCTTAAAGCTTTAAGAGCTATAATTTTAGCATTATTTGATTTGTTATTTTCGATTCCAAAAATTATAAAAAGCAAGAATAGATTATCAATTCAAGAATATCAAAATTTTGAAAATTTAGAAAATACTAAGATCTATTGGAAACCTGAAAAATAAGTACTTTTACGAATAAATAGTAAGAAAATAAAATATGATAGTACAAGAGTCATCTCCTTATATAATCGCTGAAATTGGCCAGGCGCATGATGGCAGTTTAGGAATATTATATTCTTATATTGATGCTATTGCAAAAACCGGAGTTGACGCAGTTAAGTTTCAAATGCATATCGCCGAAGCAGAGAGCAGTCAATATGAACCTTTTAGAGTTAAGTTTTCACTAGAAGATAAGACACGTTTTGACTATTGGAAAAGAATGAGTTTTTCTTTAGAGCAATGGAAAGGAATTAAAAAACATTGCGATTCGTTAGGGATTGATTTTATATGTTCTCCATTCAGTAATCTTGCCGTAGATTGGTTAGAAGAATTAGATGTAAAATGCTATAAAATTGGCTCAGGAGAAGTTAATAATTTTCTGATTTTAGAAAAGATAGCCCAAACTAGTAAGCCTGTTATTTTATCTTCAGGTATGAGCTCGTATTCTGAACTAGATGAAACTATTTCTTTTTTGAAAGATAGAAATGTAACTTTTTCTATTTTGCAATGTACAACGGCTTATCCTACAATACCTGAGCAATATGGTTTAAATGTTATTGCAGAATTGAAAAATCGTTATGGTGTTCCGGTTGGTTTTTCCGATCATTCTGCTAAAAAAGAAGCATGTATTGCTGCAACGGCATTAGGAGCAAGTATATTAGAGTTTCATGTGGTTTTTGACAGGGCAATTTTTGGACCTGATTCAAAAGCTTCATTAACAATGGAAGAAACTACAGAGTTAGTTCAGGCAGTTCGTAATATTGGTAAGGCATTAGCGCATCCAATTGATAAAAATGATATAGATTATTTAGAGCCTTTAAAACAAATTTTTGAAAAATCATTGGCTATTAATAAAGATTTACCTAAAAATCATATTCTTACCTTCGAAGATTTAGAAGCAAAAAAACCGAAAGGTTTTGGTATTTTAGCCACCAAGTATAAAGAAGTTATAGGTAAGCCTCTTAAATTAGACATGAAACAATGGGATTTTTTAAATGAAGATAATTTAGCATGAATCAAAAGAGAAAAATAGCTGTAGTTGTTACAGCACGCCCATCATACAGTCGTGTTAAAACTGTTTTATCAGCAATAGAGCAACATCCGGATTTAGAATTACAACTTGTTGTAGCTGCATCAGCGCTGCTAGATCGATATGGCTCTGCTGTAAACTATATAGAAAAGGATGGTTTTACAATTGCTGCAAAAGTATTTAACGTGCTTGAAGGAGAGAATTTGGCAGCTGCTGCCAAAACAACAGGAATAGGGATTTTAGAATTATCTAGTGTTTTTGATAATTTGAAGCCTGATATTGTGGTTACCGTTGCTGATAGGTTTGAAACAATGGCAACCGCTATTGCAGCTTCTTATATGAATATTCCTCTGGCACATATACAAGGTGGAGAAGTAACAGGAAATATTGATGAGAAGGTACGTCACGCCATTACTAAATTAGCCGATTATCATTTTGTTGCCTCAGAAAACGCAAGAGAACGTGTAATTAAATTGGGAGAAGATCCTGAGATGGTATTTAATACAGGCTGTCCTTCAATTGATTTAGCTACAACTATTCTCGAAAGCAAAGTACTTCCTTTTAATCCATACGAAAAATATAGCGGAGTAGGAGCAAAACCTGATTTATCGAACGGATATCTTGTAGTATTGCAGCATCCGGTAACTACAGAATATAAAGATTCCCGCAAACATGTTGAAGCAACACTTGAAGCGATATTCAAATTAAATATACCCACGCTATGGTTTTGGCCAAATGTCGATGCCGGAGCAGATGGCACATCATCCGGAATTCGCGCTTTTAGAGAGCAACATCAATTGCCGAATGTTCATTTTTTTAAGAATATGGAGGGAATTGATTTCTTGCATTTGCTTAATCATAGTTCTTGTTTAATTGGAAATTCTAGTGTTGGTATTCGAGAAGGTGCATTTTTAGGCGTTCCCGTTGTCAATATTGGTTCGCGTCAAAACAGGCGAGAGCGTGGAGATAACAGTGTAGATATAAACTATTCACAAGAAGAGATAGAATCTGCAATTGTTTCATCAGTCCAAAAAGGTAAAGCCATTTCTTCTTCTATTTATGGAAATGGAAAAGCAGGTCTCAAAATCGCTGAATTATTAGAAGCTATTCCTTTAAAATTTCATAAAACCATAATGTATTAATGAGAATTCTTGCAATTATTCCGGCTCGTGGTGGTTCAAAAGGTGTACCAGGGAAAAATGTAAAACCTTTGGGAGGCAAACCACTTATAATGCATGCTATTGATTGTGCAAGGGAGTCAAAAATGATTTCAAGAATTGTGGTTAGCACAGAGAGTTCTGAAATTATTAATGTTGTCGAAAAAGAAAATATAGAAATAATATTAAGGCCAGATGATCTTGCGAAAGATGATAGCCCTGTTGTAAGTGTAGTTAAGCATGTGCTGGAAACTTTAAAAACGGATTATGATCTGTTAGTTTTGTTGCAGCCAACAGCTCCTCTTCGGTCAGGGCAGCAATTGGATGAAATAATTAATATGTTTCAAAAAGATTTGGAACTAGAAGGGGTTATAAGTGTTGTGCCTATGGATGATATTCATCCAGCTCGGATGTATAATATTGATGAACATAACAATCTGAATCCCTACATTGATTCAGGCGAAAGCTTAAGAAGACAGGATTTAACCCCTGTTTATTATCGTAATGGTTGTTTTTATGTTATTACTCAAAAAGCTTTTTTGACACAAAATACTTTTATGCCACAATTTAAAAAGCCCTATATGATGGATCCAAATTGGTTGGTAAATATTGATAATAAAAGAGATTTTGCGCTTGCAACTTTATTATATGATGATTGGAAAGATGAAAATAGCAATAACTGAATCTGGACATTTTAGTCCCCGAGGATTGCAAAAACTCTCACAGATTGGAAATTTAATGTTGTTGGACTGTAATAATGAACAAGATCTCCTGGCAGGATGTATAGATGCTGAGGTAATTTTTATTAGACTAAAGGTTAAGATTAGCAGTTCTGTAATTGACCAGTTACCAAATTTAAAATACATTCTTACGGCAACTACTGGTACAGACCATATTGATGAAGATTATTTTGCTTCAAGAGGTGGTAGAATTTTCACCTTAAAAGGAGAAACTAACTTTTTAGAAAGTATTCCTTCAACAGCAGAACATACCTGGGCATTAATTCTTTCCCTAATCAAAAAAGTACCTTTTGCTTTTGATGACGTAAAATTAGGAAATTGGGATAGGGACAGTTTTAAAAACAATAATATAAAAGGTAAAAACATTGCTGTTTTAGGTATGGGAAGAGTAGGAAAGCAAGTAGCTAATATCGCCACTGCTTTTGGTATGAATGTAGGGTTTTATGATGTACTTTCTTTTGATTGTACTTATGAAAGATTCGAAACACCCAACGCTTTGTTTTCGTGGGCTGATATTATTTCGATACACATTCCTTACACAAAAGAGAATGATAGTTTTATTGATGAGAATCTTATAAACTGCTTAAAAGAGAATGTTTTTTTTATTAACACATCCAGAGGAAGAATTTGGAACGAAAAATTATTGGCTAAAAAGTTAGAGGACGGTTTAATTAAGGGGATAGCAACGGATGTTTTATATGACGAGTTTCATGATCAAACTGCAGAAAACGAGTTAGTTATTTTGGCAAAAAGAGGTTTTAATATCATCATTACACCTCATATTGCAGGGGCAACTTTTGAGTCTATGGAAATGACAGAGGAATTTATTATAGAAAAATTTTGTATAAATGTAATACGAAAATAATGAGTAAACTAGGAATAGTAATAACTGATGGGGTAGGTTTTAGAAACTTTATGCTTAGTGATTTTTATCAAAAAGCAGAAGAGTCTTTTGGTGAAGTTGTGATATTATCTTGTCTTCCTAAGGAAGCATATAAAGATTTGAATGTTTCTTGTGAAATTATAGAATTATCGATTTTTAAAGAAAATTTTCCCACATGGTTTTTTAGAAAGACAAAAGAACTTGCTCACTTACAACTTCATAAAAAGCAGAACAAAGGAATTAAGGAAAATCTTCAAAAGAACTGGACAAAAGCAAGGAATGTAAGAGGATATGCAACCCGCTTTATATTTCAAATAACTTCCATTCTAAATTCTGAAAGATGGATTCAACGCTTTAACCGATGGCAGCAATTATTTTTAAAGAATGATATCATAACTAAAGAATATTTTAAAATTCTAAAAAAAGAAAATTTAGACTTGTTGTTTTTTACACATCAACGCCCACCTTTTATAGCGCCTTTAATTTACTCAGCTGAAGTATTTAAAATAAAAACGGCTACTTTTATTTTTAGTTGGGATAATTTAGCATCTAAAGGAAGGATGTCGGGTAATTTTGATTATTATTTGGTATGGAGTAACTTAATGAAATCAGAGCTCTTAAAATTTTATCCAGCTATTAAAGATCAACAAATTCAAGTTGTGGGAACTCCACAATTTGAGCCTTACGTTTTGGACCGATATAGGTCAACAAGGGAGAGTTTTTATGAGAGATTTGATTTAAACCTTTCACTGAAAACTATATGTTATAGTTGTGGAGATATATCTACAAGTAAGAACGACGAACTTTACATTGCTACGATAGCTAGTGCTATTTCTGAAAAAAGAATTCCAGAAGTAAACTTTTTGGTCAGAATTTCTCCCGCAGAAGATGGTAGCCGATTTACAGAACTAACTAAAAAATATTCGTTGATTAAATGGAATTTTCCAAAATGGATTCTCACAAGAAAAGGGCATCAAGAAGAATGGTCACAAAGAGTTCCAACTGTCGAAGATGTTATTGACTTGCATAGCATATTACAGTTTTCAGATTTGAATATAAATATGCTTTCAACAATGAGCTTGGATTTTATGTGCTTTGAAAAACCAGTTATTAATCCAGTTTTTGGGAATTTAGAAAATGGATTGTATAATGATCAAAAGTTTTTAGATTATGAGCACATAAAAAATGTGGTAAATTCTAAATCTACTAGAATTGCAAAAAATGATTTTGAGCTTATAGATGCTATTAACCTCTATCTGCAAAATCCAGAAATTGATGCAGAACAAAGGGCAATTCTGGTGAAAATGCAGGTAAGTAAGCCTCTTGAAAATACAGGAAAAAGGATAGCAGAGACATTACTAAAATGGACTTAAAAAATAAAAAAATAGCCCTAATCTGCAATTACGCCTTACTTCCTGAAAGAGTAGGAGGCATGGATTATTTTTTCTGGGATTTTGATAAAAAATGCAAAGAGAATAATATTGATATCGATTGGTTTTTTCCAAATACATCAAATCATGGTGAATATTCGAATTTGACAATTTACAGCAATGAAAGTGAAGGTGTCGAAAATAATTTCCTCTCTTTTTGCAAACAGCAGAAAACGGATTATTCTCATATTGTAACTCACTTTATAGAATTATGCACGCCTTTTTTCTATAAAATCAGCAAACTATCAAAAGCAAAAATTATTGCTGTCGATCATAATCCACGGCCTTTAAACGGATATTCATTCAAAAAGAAAATCAGCAAAAGAGTCAAAGGAATTTTGTTTTCAGGATATATTGATCTTTTTATTGGAGTATCAAATTATACGGTAAATGCTATTTTAGAAGATTTCGGCTCTCATTTAAAAACGAAATCAAGAACCATTTACAACGGCGTAATTTTGGATAGTATTTTAGTTAGAGAGACTAGAAATGATTCTAAACCAAGCTTTTTGGTTGCGTCACATCTTAGAGAATCAAAAGGTATTCAGGATTTGATTGAAGCCGTACATTTTCTTCCAACGCAAATAAATGGCGAAATTGCAATAACAATTTACGGAGACGGCCCATATAAAAAACAATTAACAGAGAAAATTAAACAATATGCTCTCGAAAAATGTTTTGTTTTTATGGGAAGTAAAGCAAACCTAAATGAAATCTTTTTTCAATATGATTATATGTTGCAACCCACACATATGGAATGTTTTAGTCTGTCGATCTTAGAAAGTCTTGCAGCAAATGTTCCCGTAATTACAACCAATGTTGGAGGAAATACAGAAGTCATTTCTAATGAAGAAAACGGATATATATTTGAGGCAAAAGACATCAAAACTTTAGCCGAAATTCTTGAAGATATTTATTTGGGCAACAAAAAGATATCTATTAATACAAGAGAATTAATTGCCAATTCCTTTTCTTTGCCGAAAATGGTAGAAAATCATTTAAAACTTATTATTGACAAAAAATACTAATATCACAGATGTTTTTTAACTCTATAGCATTTGCTATTTTTTTACCAATCGTTTTTTTTCTGTATTGGTTTGTATTCAATAAAACAAAAAGCACTCAAAATGCTTTACTGATTATTGCCAGTTATTATTTTTATTCTTGTTGGGATTGGAGATTTCTGTTTCTATTGGTTTTTTCTACGTTTCTGGATTATTATACCGGAATTCAAATCGAAAAAGGGAAATCAGAAAAAAGCAGAAAGTTTTGGTTTTGGCTTAGCATTTTAATCAATTTAGGTTTTTTAGGAATATTCAAATATTATAATTTTTTTGCCGCCTCTTTTTCAGATTTGGTCACTTCTGCAGGCTTTAAAGCTAGTCCAATTTTATTGGATGTAATTCTTCCCGTCGGAATTTCATTTTATACTTTTCACGGTTTATCCTATGTAATCGATATTTATTACAAACGAATAAAAGCCGAATACAACTTTGTAGATTACTCACTATTTGTGAGTTATTTTCCGCTTTTGGTTGCCGGACCAATCGAAAGAGCAACACATTTACTGCCACAAGTAAAAGTAAAACGAGAATTTGATTTTGAAAAAGCCAAAGAAGGAATCTATCAAATCGTTTGGGGATTAGTCAAGAAAGTGATTATTGCCGATACTTGTGCGACGTACGCCAATGCTATTTTCGATAACTACACCGCTATGAATTCGTTTTCATTAATATTGGGTGCAATTTATTTTGCTTTTCAAATTTATGGTGACTTTTCAGGTTATTCAGATATTGCATTAGGAGTTTCAAAGCTGTTCGGATTAGATTTATTGCGAAATTTCAATTATCCCTATTTTTCCAGAGATATTGCCGAGTTTTGGCGCCGCTGGCATATTTCGTTATCGTCTTGGTTTCGCGATTATTTATACATTCCGTTAGGAGGAAGCAAAGGTGGAATCTGGATGAAAATCAGAAACACCTTTATCATTTTTGTAGTCAGCGGATTTTGGCATGGTGCCAATTGGACGTATGTTGCATGGGGATTTATAAATGCTGTTTATTTTTTACCATTGCTTTTATATAATAGTAATCGTAACAATATGGATGCTATTAAATTGAAATTTGATTTTAATTCAGCAAAAGTGTTGATGAGTATATTGTATACATTTTTTCTGACTTGTATAGCCTGGATATTTTTCAGGGCCAAAACGATTACCGATGCTGTTTTATATCTAAAACGCATTATTACCAATCACAATTTTAGCTTTCAATATCTGGATAATGAAAGATACAGCTATGAACTGTTATTAATGATTGGCCTGTTTGTTTTAGTTGAGTGGAATAATCGTAACAAAATAGAACCAATTTCAGGAAAAAGAAGCCTGCTAAAATTAGCATTGGCAATAGTGGCTATTATGGCATTTGGTACTTTTTCGGATTATAAAGAATTTATATATTTTCAGTTTTAATGAAGAAGTTTTTAATTTATACAGCCTGGATTTTTGTCATCACGGTTTTTATAGCTGTTGTTTTAGACGGACTTTATACGTATGTTTTTTTGCAGTCTAAAAATAGAGGAAAAATTGAAACGGTTTTTAATTCAGAAGCTCAAAAATACGATGTTATAATTCTGGGATCTTCAAGAGCAAATAACCACTTTGTCTCGCAAATGTTTGAAGATAAAGGATTAAAAACATTTAATTACGGAATGAGCGGAGGCCATTTATTTGAAGCTTCATTATTACTGAAATTGATGATTGAAAGAAAATATACGATCAAAAATGTAATTCTTGAAGCTGATCTCAATCTTTCGAACGATCACGAAGCCGAAGGGATTTCGTCGTTGTTTTTACCTTATATCCATAAGTCGAACGTAATTAAAGATCATTTTTCATCTCAGGAAAATTTTAACGAATTGTATTATATTCCATTTTACAGATATATTAAATACGATGGTAAAATTGGATTTAGAGAAACATATAAAATTATAAAACAGGACAAAACAAATGCTTTAGACAACTTAGGATATTATCCTTTAGCTAAACACAAAAATGGCAATATGAAAAATAATATTGTCAATCTAAACCCATTGCCTCATAATAAATACTACGAAGAAATTAAAAATATTTGCAAAGCCAATAATATCAATTTCATTGCAGTAATGACGCCAATGTGCGAAAATGTTAAGGGAATGAATTATTTTGATAAAGTAAAAAAAGCGTATCCTGAAATTTATAATTATGAAAATGTTGTTGCCGAAGATAAATACTTTTCTTCTTGCGGACACATGACAGATGCCGGAGCAAGAATATTTACAGCCAGAATTCTAAAAGATTTTTTTAAGAAATAAAACAATGAAAATAGCTTTTTTAACACCAGAATATCCACATCCCCAAACCGGAAATTCGGGAGGTATTGGTACCAGTATAAAAAATCTCGCAATTGGTCTTTTAGCAGAAGGTGTTTCAGTTAGGGTTTTAGTATATGGGCAAAAAGAGGATGCATCTTTTGAAGATGACGGAATTTTGATTCAACAAATAAAAAATGTGAAATTCAAAGGACTATCATGGTGGTTTACAAGAAAAAAAATTGAAAAAATAATTAATAAATGTTATTTTAATAAGGAAATTGATGTAGTAGAATCTCCCGACTGGACAGGAATTACTTCGTTTATAAAACCGGATAAATGTCCAATTATAATACGATTGCATGGCTCAGATACCTATTTTTGCCATTTAGACAATCGTCCGGTAAAATTGATAAATAAGTTTCATGAAAAAAGAGCTTTGCAAAAAGCAGACAAATTAATATCAGTTAGTCAGTTTACAGCTGATAAAACCAATCTTGTTTTTGGTTTAAATAAAGAATTTGAAATCATACCAAACCTCATTGATACTCAAATATTTCAGCCAACGGATCAAAATAATGAAGCAAGGCAGAATATTTTATATTTTGGAAGTCTAATTCGAAAAAAAGGACTGCTGGAACTACCACTTATTTTTAATAAAGTTGTAGAAAAAAATCCTGAGGCTAAATTAATTTTAATTGGCAGAGACGTTCGGGATATTATCTCCGGTAACGCGTCAACATGGCAAATGATGTCGGATCTTTTCTCAGAGAAAGCGATCAAGAATGTCGAATATCTTGGAGGCGTTTCGTACGATCAAATCAAACAAAAAATTCAACAATCAAAAGTGTGTGTTTTTCCATCTTTTGCAGAAGCTTTTCCAGTTTCCTGGTTAGAAGCAATGGCTTTAGAAAAACCTATTGTAGCTTCAAATATTGGTTGGGCGAGCGAAGTTATCGACAATGGAGAAAATGGTTTTCTGGTTGATCCTAAAGATCATGCGTTATATGCTCAAAGAATAATTCAGTTTTTAGAGGACGAAACACTATGTTTAAAAGCAGGAAAATCAGCCCGAGAAAAGGTTGAAAAATACTTTGATATAAAAGTTTTAACCCAAAGAAATATTGAATTTTATAAATCGTTAATATCTTAATTTTGATAGTACTATATCATAATCATAATAAAGTAACAAAGATTATTTCGAAAAGTAATGAAATTTCACCTTTTGATAAAACAGCAAATATTGCATCTGTATTTATAGAATTAGCGATACAAAATCCGCAGTCAAAAATAGTTTGGTGTCATGAAAATTACCATAGCTTTTTAAACTTAGATTTAATAGAATCTCTTTTTTATCATGATAAAATAATGTTGTCGTTCAATCCGGATAATTTAAGTTTTTTAGGAGAAAAAATAGGGTATATTGATGAATCGCCATTTATCAAAATAAATAAAAAAGTAAGTTATCCAACATGGTTAATGAGTAGTTCAGCAGGAATTATTCATGCAGCTGTTTTATTAGAAGTAAATAATAAGATAAAACCAGATTCAGATTTTGCTTATTATTTAAGTTCGATCGCAAAAGTTTGCATGCCGTTAGGACTATTATGTTATTCCGAACCAAGATTATTAAAAAACAATAATGTATTTGAAGATATAAAACCTTCAAATATTGTACTCTTTAAGTTTGTAAAACAACATTATAGAACAAGATGGATCTTTCTGTTGTTTTTAAATTTGATGATTTATGAATTAAAATTTCCTGTTTTTGCTTTGTTTTACAGTCTCTTTTTTAAAAACAGAAATAAGAATACCATAAAACTGGATAAAATCAAAGTAAATTCTTCATTGAATGATGAGATAGATTTGGAAACTGTAGATGTTCTAATTCCTACTATTGGCAGAAAAAAATATTTATATGATGTTTTATCAGATTTATTGAAACAAACACATTTGCCAGAAAATGTAATCATTGTAGAGCAAAATCCTGATATGCAAAGTACATCAGAACTTGATTATTTAGATGCTGAAAATTGGCCATTTAAAATAAAACATACTTTTATAACCCAGACAGGAGCTTGCAATGCCAGAAATGTTGCTTTAAGTCAGGTTGAAAGTAAATGGATTTTTTTTGCAGATGATGATATTAGATTTAATGAAAATTTTATTGAATCAGCAGTTGATCTGATCTCACAATATAAATGCAAAGCCGTTTCTTTTAGATGTTTTCAGGAAAATGAAAAACAGACGATCAAAGAAATATGCCAATGGAGCGCTTTCGGTTCAGGATGCAGTTTTGTTAATAGTAAAGCCATTAAAAATGTGCAGTTTGATTTGCGTTATGAATTTGGATTTGGAGAAGATACAGATTTTGGAATGCAGATTCGAAATTTAGGATGTGATGTATTATATTTTCCAACTCCGGAGATATTGCACTTAAAAGCACCAATTGGAGGTTTCAGGACAAAACCAAGTTTACTTTGGAGTAATGATGAAATAAAGCCAAAACCATCTCCAACCATAACATTGTATAAATTATTGCACGAAACCAAAGAACAGCATAATGGTTATAAAACCATTTTATTCTTTAAATATTATAGAAATCAATCTGTTAAAAATCCAATAAAATATTATTTCAAGTTCCAGAAAGAATGGAAACGAAGTTTGTATTGGGCAAATAAATTAATCAATAAAGCATGAAGTTTTCTCTAATTATTTGTACGTACATGCGTCCCGAACCTTTGCTGAAATTACTACAATCTGTTCAAAAGCAAACTGCTTATCCTGATGAAATTTTAATTATTGATGGCTCGTTAAATAATGAAACAGAAGTTATTTCAAGTCAAAATCACTTTGAAAATTTAAAGTATTATTTAGTTGATAATGAAGATCGCGGACTTACTAAACAAAGAAATTTTGGTATAAATAAAGTGAATGATTCCAGCGAGATTGTTTGCTTTTTAGACGATGATACCGTTTTAGAACCAGATTATTTTGAAAATATATTACAGACTTACAACTTATTTCCAGATGCCCTTGGGGTTGGAGGTTATATTTGTAATGAAATAAAGTGGGAGAAAGTTTCAGATAACTACATTCCTAAAATTGATGAATTTTATTTTGACGGATGGAAGCGCAAAGATGGAAGCC
>Ga0247813_10000253_pt1 | contig 59653 bp, 50 predicted proteins | sample UWRJL169409C1_FD_180719 | JGI IMG/M metagenome (GOLD analysis project Ga0247813, IMG submission 180719) | Plant litter microbial communities from Arlington Agricultural Research Station in Wisconsin, United States - UWRJ-L169-409C-1 | ecosystem: Environmental > Terrestrial > Plant litter >... | reverse complement strand
CACGAAGAGCGTGTGGAACAGCACCTGGCTCACCACGACCGAGACACCCAGGCGGACGGCCGAGATCCGCGCCCCGGCGAGCACCGTGCACACCGAGACCGCGAAGACCAGCGGTACGAGGACCCCGAGGACCCCGGGGACCTCAGCCCCGGCGAGCAGGTGCGAGCCGAGCGCGACCGCTGTCGACAGGACGGCCGCAGCCGCTCCGCGGACGACACGCGACGAGCGCCCCGACGGGAGACCACCGACAGCCGGCACGCCACCTGTGCTGAGCGCAGGTGGATGGGCAGCGGGCATGCTGTCGAGCCTAACCGAGGAGGACCGAGCACCTGGCGGCCCGCCGCGCAGACGTCCAGAGCAGCCACCAGCACCGATCGTGTCAAGCACTCCGGTCTCGGGTGCGTGCCGTCGTCTCGCGCTCGACCTCGCTCGTCCTGCTCCCGTGCCGCACATCACGCAAGCACGCCGGCCCCAGCGCGAGACGACCCTCCACCATCACGTCAACCCCCCTTGACTTGATCTAGTCAAGGGGGGTTGACTAGACTGATGAGACGACGGGAGCTCGAGAAGCGGATCGCGCAGATCGCCAAGGTCCGAGGCGTGCGCCCCGAGTACCTCGAAGGCGGGTCTCACACCAAGGTACGGGTCGGCGAACGACAGACTGTCATCCCTCGCCACACAGAGATCAACGAGATCACCGCCCGCGCGATCCTCAAGCACCTGGAAGGCTGACCATGACGACCACTCTCACCGCGCGATCCACCCGCTCTGGCGGCTGGTGGGCTGTCGAGGTCCCCGAGGTCCAGGGCCTCTTCACGCAGGCTCGCCGCCTCGACCAGGTCACCGCCGCCGTCCTGGACGCCGCTGCTCTGCTCACTGGACGCCCCGAGTCTGACTTCGACGTCGTCGTCGTGCCGGTCCTCGACGCCGACGACCTCTCTGTCGTCCGTGACGCCCGCGAGCGCCGCGCGGAGCTCGCCGAGGCAGAGCAGGCCGCAGCCAGGGCTTCTCGGGCCGCAGTCGCCCGACTCCGCGCCGAGGGCCTGACCGTCCGCGACGTCGCCGAGATCATGGGCATGTCTCCTCAGCGCGTCTCCCAGCTCGTCGCCTCCTGAGCCGGGTCCCTGGACACCTGGCGACCGACGCTCCCGTCCTCGGCTGACAGCCCTCCTGAGCAGGAGTTACGCCCCGGAAACACCAGCGAAACCGTGCGCGGCACACGGCCCGGTTAGCGTGACGCCACCTGCACCACCTCCGAGCGGTCTGCTCGACCCGGGCTGGGCGACGACGCTCTGACATCAGCCGAGGCGTCCCCCTGGACGTCTCATCGGCGTGCGCTGAAACCCTCCCTCCGGTCGACGGACACCGTCTCCCGATCGCGAAGGTTGGCCCGACATCCCCATGCTCGAACACCCCCTGAAGGCGCGCTCCCGGCGCCGCACACCGCTCCTGGTCACCTGCGGCCTCAGCCTCGGGCTCACCGTCCTGGCAGCCTCCCCAGCCTCGGCCGAGCCGACCGTCACGTCGACGACCCTCACGGCCACGCCCTCCGTCACCGTCGGTGACGCCGTCACCGTCGACCTCGGGCTCGCCGGCACCACGGGCGTCTACGCCTACGAGGTGACGCTCACCTTCGACCCCGAGCTGCTCACCTACGCCCCCGGCACAGAGACCGGTCCCGCAGGAGGCTTCGACACGGTCGAGACCGGAGACGGCACCCTCACGCTGGTGCACAGCCGCCTCGGCACCTCGCCGAGCCTGAGCGGCGACCTCACCGCCGCGGTCCGCCTCACCGCCGTAGACGACGGAGACGCGACAGTCTCGGCAGCCGTGACCCTCGTCGACTCTGACGGCACGAGCACGCAGACGAGCCCCGTACCCGCAGCCGTCGAGATCGCGGCCGTGGCCGTCGAACCCACCCCGGGACCGACACCAGAGCCCACACCGACCACCGACCCGACCGCGGCGCCCACGACCCCGGCACCGTCCGCGACACCCGAGGCCACCCCCACGCCTGGCGGGACAGGGACCACACCACCGTCCGGCGGAGCAGGCACAGTCCCGGGTGCCGCCTCCGGCCGCCCGCTCGCGAGCACAGGCTTCGGCGCAGCCACGCTCGTGCTGGTCGCCGCGGCCGCGACAGCCGCCGGCGTCGTGCTCCGTCGCCGCTCGGCAGGTGCCCGATGACCCCGCTCCGCCCGGGCGCTCAGACGCCCGCCCACCCGCGTACCTCCCCGAGGAAGAGCCCCGTGACCACACGCCCCGTCCGCACCGCAGCCGCGACCACCGGCGCCTTCGCGCTCCTCGCGGCCAGCACCCTCGGCGCCCTCCCCGCCTCGGCCGACGACGTCGCGGCGGTCCCGTCAGGCGTCATGCTGGCCCCGTACTACACGGATCTCGACCTCACCGGCGACCGCCAGGTGACCCAGGCCGACCTCGACGTGGTCGCCGAGCACCTCGGCGAGACGACCGCGAGCGCCGGATGGTCCGCCGTGGCGACAGCCGACGTCGACGCCGACGGCGTCATCACCGTCACCGACCTCGCCGCCGTGTCCGGCCGGATGATCTACGACGACGGCCCCTTCGACCTGATCGAGGCGACGACCGTCGACATGCAGGCAGCCATGAACGCCGGGGTGACCACCTCTGTCGAGATCACCCAGGCGTACATCGACAGGATCGCCGCCTACGACTCGACGGTCGTCCCGGGCGGCGCACGTCCGCTCAGCTCGATCATCACCGTCAACGACGAGGCGCTCGCCGCGGCAGCCGCGGCCGACGCCGTCCGCGCCTCGCAGGGCATGACGAGCATGCTGCTCGGTGTCCCCGTCGCCGTGAAGGACAACTACGACACCCTCGACATGCCCACGACCGGCGGTTGCGGCTGCTGGGACGCCAACCAGACCTCGACCGACGCCGCGATGGTCGGCGGCCTGCGCGCCGAGGGCGCCGTGATCCTCGCCAAGGCCAGCCTCGACGAGTTCGCCTACGGCTTCGTCTCGGAGTTCTCGGCCTTCCAGCCCGCTGGCAGCACGAGGCTCGTCGCGAGCCCCTACGACACCACCAAGTCGGCCGGCGGCTCGAGCGGTGGCACAGGCTCGTCGGTGTCCGCGAACCTCGCGGGGATCGGGTTCGGGACCGACACCGGTGGGTCGATCCGCATCCCGTCCACCTACAACCAGCTCGTCGGCCTCCGCCCCACGGTCGGTCTGACGAGCCGGGACGGCATCATCCCGCTCGCCCTGAGCCAGGACACCGGCGGTCCGATGACCCGCAGCGTCACCGACGCTGCGGTCGCCCTGGACGCCGTGGTCGGGATCGACCCCGCCGACCCGGTCACGCTCGAGCAGACCGGGAAGGTCCCGGAGTCGTACACGGCCTCCCTCGACGTCGACGCCCTGGACGGCGCGCGCATCGGCTTCGTGCCCTCGATGATCGGGACCAACCCCACGAACGTCAGGCTCTGGGCCCAGACCCGCGCGACCCTCGAGTCGCTCGGTGCGACTGTCGTCGAGATCACACCGCCGGCTCAGTTCGCCGCGGTGCTCAACGAGGGCTCGGGCAGCACCAACGAGTTCAAGCACGACCTGGCCGTCTACGTCCAGAACCACCTGGCCCCCGAGGTGACCAGCCGCACCATCACCGACATCGTCGCCTCGGGCGCCTTCGTCACCTCGCGGACCGGCATCTACCAGCAGCGCGATGCCGTCACCGAGGACACGTACCAGGCGTGGGCGGGCCCGCTCGGCACGCACACGACCCAGATCGAGGCCGGTCACGTGCTCGTCACCTCGATGATGGACAACCAGGACCTCGACGCGATCGCCTACCCGTCGGGCACCCCCTACGGCACGCAGGGCACGAACATGCGCCTGAGCCCGAACACCGGCATGCCCGCCGTCACCGTCCCGATGGGGCAGGCCATCCCGGCCGACGGCACGACCCCTGGGGCTGGCGTGAACCTCGAGCTCCTGGGCCGCGACTACTCCGAGGGCGACCTGCTCGGCCTCGCGTACTCCTTCGAGCAGGCCACCCACCTGCGCACGACCCCGGCGCTGTACGGGGCGCTCGACTGACCTGAAGGGTCGTCGCGCAGCGGCGGTCGTGGGCGCCCCGGGAGGTCTGTCTCCCGGGGCGCCCGCTCGCGTCGGGATGCTCAGCCCTGCTGACCCGTGACCGCCTGAGCAGATGCCAGACATAGAAGAGACCACAGACACAGAAGAGGCCGCCCCCGAACCGGGGACGGCCTCTGACCTGCTGCTACCTGCTGTGGGCGATACTGGGTTCGAACCAGTGACCTCTTCGGTGTGAACGAAGCGCGCTACCACTGCGCCAATCGCCCGTACGTGTACGGCAAGCTCCTGCGACAGTGCGCGGTGTGCTCGTGGAAGAGCGTAACCGGTCGAGGGCCTCTGACGCGAACTGGCTCGCCGACACGTGGTCTCAGGGGTCGATGCCCTCGGCCAGACGGCGACCGAACAGCTCCTGAGCAGCGACGACGAGAGGCCCGGGGACGACGTCCTGGCCGTCGAGGGAGACCACGGGGGCGACGTTGCGGATGCTGCCCGCGAGCGCGAGGCTGACGCCTCGCTCTCCCGGCACCCCGCCGATCGTCCCGCCGCCCGCGAGCGTCACCTCGTCGAGGACACCGAAGGGCAGCTCGTCGATCCGGGCCTCACGGACGGGGAGTCCCTCGTCACGCGCCCACTCGAGCATGAGCTCGCGGGTGATGCCCGCCAGGCAGCCGGTCTCGAGGTGCGGGGTCAGCAGCTCGCCGCCGATCTCGACGAAGACGTTCGAAGCCGTCCCCTCGCAGAGCGCACCGACGGTGTTGGCCATGAGACCTTCGTCACCGCCCCGCTCGCTCGCGTAGGCGTAGCCGACGACGTTCTCGGCGTAGGACGTGGTCTTGAGGCCTGCGACGGCCGAGCGCTCGTTGCGCACCCACGGCAGGCGCACCGCGCGCGAGACGGAGGACGGGGATGCGGGCCCAGCAGCGACGAGCAAGGAGAGCGGGCCGTCTCCGCGCATCGAGCCGAGCGGCGCCGGTCCTCCGGTCACCGTGATGCGCAGCCGCCCGGAGTCGGGGGCCGCGGCGAGGACCTGGGCGACGGCGTCGCGGACCAGCTGTTCATCAGGGGCGACAAGCCCGATCCCTGCTGCGGAGCGGGCGAGCCTGCGCAGGTGACGGGTCAGCGCGAAGGCCTGTCCCCCGTAGACCGCACAGGTCTCGAAGACACCGTCTCCGACCGTGATGCCGTGGTCGACAGCGCTGAGCGCTGGCTCCTCGGGCGTGAGCAGATGGCCGTCGGACCAGATCACAACTGTCATGGACCTCAGTCTGCCGCAGATGCCAGAGCGATCAACCGGGCGGCCTTGAGCTCGGTCTCCTCCCACTCCCGCACGGGGTCGCTCCCCCACGTGATGCCAGCACCGGTGCCGAAGCGCAGGCGCTCGTCCTGGGACCACCAGAAGGTCCGGATGCCCACGGCGAGCTCTGCGGTCCCGCCGTCGGCGTCGACCCAGCCGACGGCCCCGCAGTAGGGGCCACGCGGCGCGGTCTCGAGCTCGTCGATGATCCGCAGAGCCGAGGACTTCGGTGCACCGGACACCGAGGCCGGCGGGAAGGTGGCCGTGAGCAGTCGCGCCCAGAGGTCGTCGGCCGCGGCCACCTGCGGACGCAGCACCCCGGTGACCGTCGAGACGAGGTGGACGAGCCCCGGGTGCTCCTCGACGTCGAGGAGGGTGGTCACCGCGACGGTCCCCGGGACGCAGACGCGCTGGAGGTCGTTGCGGACGAGGTCTGTGATCATCACGTTCTCTGCCTCGTCCTTGGCGGTCAGGCCCTCGACGGTGCGGGCCGTCCCCTTGATCGGGGCGGAGGTGAGGGTCGCCGGTCCCGGACCGACCAGGCCCTCGACGCGGAGGTAGAGCTCGGGCGAGGCCGTCACGACCCAGACCGGCTCGAGGTCAGGCGTGGTTCCGCCGGGGACGTGCACCACCCCCTGGTACGGGGCAGGGTTGCCCGCGGCGAGCCTGTCGGCGAGGGCGCGGGGATCAGGTTCGTGGCCCTCGACCCGTAGGAGGGGCGCGTCGAGCACCCGGCAGATGTTCGCCTGGTAGACGGTCCCCGCCCGGACGTGCTCGCGCACGCGCCGCACGGCGTCCACGTAGGCGTCACGGTCGAGCGAGGTGGACCAGGACTGCGTTGTGGGCCCCCGCCAGGCGAACGACAGATCGCCCGAACCGGTGACGCCTGACTGGTCTGCTGCGACGCGCGTCACGTCCGCGAAGCGCCACGCGCGGGCGGGCCCCTCGAACTCGGCGACCACGAACCAGGTCCCACCGCGGCGTAGCGCCTCGGGGTCGCGCGCGAGATCGACCACCTCGACGGGCCGTCGGGCTTCGACTCCGGCGAATCGCGCGTATCCCTGCTGGTTGTCCACGCGGCAACGCTACCCAGAGTCCGTCGGCACCGGGCTCGCGTCCGCCCCGTCGGTGCCCCGCGACGCCCGAGCCCCACCTCGGGACACTCTCTTCCCGCAGGTTCCTGCGCTTCCTGACCTGCGACGACGAGCCAGTTGGACTCAGGACCGAAAGTTCAATAGAGTCTGTGACGCGCCAAGAACACCGACGCAGTTCGAACGGTGTCCTGAAGCAGCATGCGGACGTGGCTCAGTGGTAGAGCATCACCTTGCCAAGGTGAGGGTCGCGGGTTCGAATCCCGTCGTCCGCTCGGAGATAGACCTTCCGAGCAATCTGAAGATCTGTGTCTCTACGGTGGAGTGGCCGAGAGGCGAGGCAGCGGCCTGCAAAGCCGTCCACACGGGTTCGAATCCCGTCTCCACCTCGCAGAACGACACGAAGTACCGGTAGTTCAGCACGGCAGCATCACTCTGGGCGATTGGCGCAGCGGTAGCGCGCTTCCCTGACACGGAAGAGGTCACTGGTTCGATCCCAGTATCGCCCACAGAGCAGGACAAGAAAGACCCCCTCGAATCTCTCCGAGGGGGTCTTTCTGCGTCTCGGTGCTGCACCAGCCTGTGAGACCAGCATCACCGTGCTGCCGCAGCCAGCCCCCCGGCCGCCCTCCTCGCACCGGCCAGGGCCGAGGAGCGGCCCTCGCCCAGGCCGTGGAACTCGAACTTCCCGCGAGATCCCGGGCCTCAGCGGCCGTCCTCGGTCCCCGCCACGACGCTGGTTTGGGGGAACGCAAAACCTGGTCTACTGTAATCCACGCACCGGACGGCGCTGAGAGATCAGCCCAGAAGGCGTGCGGACGTGGCTCAGTGGTAGAGCATCACCTTGCCAAGGTGAGGGTCGCGGGTTCGAATCCCGTCGTCCGCTCGGAGATCGGTTCTCAGGTTCGCCTGGTACCCGTTCGACTACGGTGGAGTGGCCGAGAGGCGAGGCAGCGGCCTGCAAAGCCGTCCACACGGGTTCGAATCCCGTCTCCACCTCTCAGCACCACCTCCCGCAGCACGACCGCGGGAGCAGCACGACAGCATCACCCCGCGGGACACCCGGGCGATTGGCGCAGCGGTAGCGCGCTTCCCTGACACGGAAGAGGTCACTGGTTCGATCCCAGTATCGCCCACCACAGCACGACTCAGCAGGCCGTCCCGGAGCATCCGGGGCGGCCTTCGTGCTTCCTCCCCCACAACTTCCACCCGCTCGGCGCTCGATCATCAGCCGTCGTGCGTCGCCCCCACCAGTTACCGTGAGGCCGTGAAGCGCACACCGATCCCCGACCAGGACCACGGCACAGCCGCGTCCTCGGACAGGCGCGGGCCGCAGATCAACCGCTCGGTCATCTTGTCCCAGCTGCTGTTCGGGTCGGCCGTGCTCAGCGTCCTCACGCTCATCCAGTGGTTCGCGCCGGGGCGCCTCACCGACCACGTCATGTTCATCGGGGTCGTCCTGGCCTTCGTCGCGACGGGTGCGGCCCTGCTGGTCCCCTGGAACAGGTTCGACAAGCGCTGGATCATGATCCTGCCGGTCACGGACATGGTCGCGATCCTCCTTCTGCGCATCGAGACTCCGGAGATGGGCCTCGGTGTGCTCTGGTTCCTCCCGGTCATCTGGTTGTCGACCTATTTCGGCCTCACGGGCACCATCACCGCTGTCGCTCTGGCGACCCTGGGCAGCTGGGCGACGGTCGCGATCGAGCCGAGCGCCATCACGCTCTCGTCCTTCACCCTGCTCGTCCTGCTGCCCCTCGTGCTGTCCATCGTCGCGGCGTCGACGCACATCAGCTCCCGCCGCGACCACGCGCAGCGCACGCTCATGCGCAAGCAGGCCTCCTTGCTCAACGAGGCCTTCGTCTCCGCGCGCCACCACGAGCAGCTGCTCACCGAGGTGCTCAACACCGTGACCTTCGGTGTCGTGCGCTTCGACCGTGACGGTGTCATCACCTTCGCGAACAGTGCGCACACCCGGATGCACGACCGCGACTCGGCACTGCCCGACAGGCCGCGCCACGAGGTCGTCTACCAGGCTGACCGCACGACACCGTTCCGCGAGGAAGAGCGTCCATTCTTCCGCTCGCAGCGCGGCGAGGCCTTCGACGACGTCCTCATCTGGGTGGGCAACCCGGGCGAAGACCGCCACGCGTACTTCATGACCTCCCGCCGTCTCGTCGACTCGCGCGACGGGTCCTTCGACGGCACGATCCTGGTCTCGGGCGAGGTGACGACCGAGCTCAACGCGATCTCGGCCCGCGACGACCTCATCGCCTCGGTCTCCCACGAGCTCCGCACGCCTCTCACCTCGATCCTCGGGTACCTCGAGCTCGTCCTCGACGACGACCTTCCCGACCACGCCCGCCCGTCCCTCGAGATCGTGGAGCGCAACAGCAACCGCCTCCTCGACCTCGTCACCGAGATCCTCTCGGCCTCGCGCCAGGCGTCCAAGCCGCTCGAGATCACCCCGGTCCCCGTCGACCTGGGCACCACGGTCTTGCAGTCGGCGGAGTCGCTCCTCCCCCGGGCCCGCGAGCGTGACGTGGTCGTCGACACGAGCGGCGTCCGCAACGTCCTCACCGTCGCCGACCCCTTCCGCATGCGGCAGGTCATCGACAACGTCCTGTCGAACGCCATCAAGTACAACGTCGACCACGGTCGGGTGGACCTCGCGCTGCGCCAGCAGGGCGAGGAGCTGGTGCTCACGGTCCGCGACACGGGGATCGGGATCTCAGGCGAAGAGCTGCCGAAGCTCTTCGAGCACTTCTTCCGCTCCGCCGCCGTGCGGAACTCCGCTGTCCACGGCAGCGGGCTCGGCATGGGGATCGCCCGCGAGATCGTGCGCAAGCACGGCGGCGACCTCACCGTCGAGAGCACGCTCGGCAGCGGGACCACAGTCACCGTCACCGTCCCCACGAGAGCCGCGACATGACCCTCGACCAGCAGACCCTCAGCCTCGCCACAGGGATCGTCGTCCTGACCGCCGGCCTCCTCTTCGTCGTCGAGACGGTGTTCAGGCGCGACAGCACGACGAGCCGGCTGTGGTCGCTCGGGTACCTGGCCGGCATCCTCACGGCCTTCTCGTACCTGCTGTGGGCGAGCTCGCCGAGCATGTGGTGGGCCGTCGCCGTGGGCAACGCCGCCTTCGTCGTGAGCGCGGGAGCGATCTGGAACGGCAACAGGTCGTACAACGGGCGCCGCAGCTACGTCGAGGTCACGCTCCTGCTCGCCGTCATCACCGGCTTCGCCGCCGGGATCGCCGGTCCTGACGGGGGTGACTGGGCCGGTGCTCCAGTCTGGTTCGGCTCGGTGGCCGTGCTCGCGGGCCTAGGCGCTGCCGAGACGTGGCGTGGCGCGCTGCGCAAGGACGTCAACGCGCGCGGCCTGTCTGTCGTGCTGACCGTCGAGTCCCTGCTCTTCGCGGCACGGTTCGTGACGTACTTCGCCTTCGGCACCAGCAGCTATGTCTTCACCGACGTCCTGGGGACGGCGACGGCGTCGATCCTCACCATGGTCCTCATGGTCGTGGCCGCGGTCTCGATGTCGGTGCTGCGGTCCGAGACGTCCTTCGCGCACGCCCGGCGCCGTTCGACGCCGGTGTTCACGGCACGCCGGCTCGTCGACGACCAGTCTTTCCAGCAGGTCGCGGCCGACAGGCTCGAGCGCGCCCACAACCACGACGAGAGGGTCGCGCTGCTGCACGTCGACCTCGACGACCTCGAGACCATCAACACGGCCTTCGGCAGGTCCGTCGCGGACCTCGTCATCACGGCCTACGCGACGACGGTCCGCAACGGGACGCCGACCTCGTCGGTCATCGGAGAGGTCGGCGCGGGCCGGATCTCGATCGTCTTCACCGAAGCCCAGCCCGGCGCTGGTCTCTCGACAGCCACGGCCCTGCGCCGAGCCCTCCTCGACACCGACGTCCCCGAGGCACCTGGTGCGAGCCTCACCGCGAGCATCGGCGTCGCAACGACGGAGCACTTCGGCTACGACCTCGAACCGCTCCACCAGGCCGCGCGGCGCGCCGCGGACGACGCGAGCGCGGCGGGTGGCAACAGGGTGAGCGACGCCTGGCTGCTCGAGGTGTCCAAGCGGCCCGACTGGCACTGAGCCTCGCGCAGGGTTATCCCCTGCTGCGAGCATGCAGGCCTGTGACCTGTGCGGCAGCATGGTCGGGACAGGCGCCGGCGACCGTCGGCGTCGCCCACAGGTGCCGAGAGGACGTGCCCGCACATGCGGTCGAGGTCGACCCCGAGAGAGATCCTGCTGGTCAGGCACGGTGAGAGCGTCGCGAACGTCGCGAGCATGGAGGCCGAGCGGTCGGGCTCCCAGCGCCTCGACGTCACGAGCCGAGAGGCCGACGTCCCGCTGTCGGCGCAGGGCGAGCAGCAGGCCGACGCCGTCGGGAGATGGCTGCGAGACCTCGACCCTGACGACACCCCTCAGGCTGTGTGGTCCTCCCCGTACCTGCGGGCCCACGACACCGCACGTCGCGCGCTCCGGGCGGCCGGGTCAGACCTCCAGGTGCGGCTGGACGAGAGGCTCCGCGACCGCGACCTCGGCGTCTTCGACAGGCTCTCGACCGCCGGGATCAAGGCTCTCGAGCCTGACGAGGCCGAGCGCCGGGCGTGGCACGGCAAGTTCTACCACCGCCCGGGCGGCGGGGAGTCGTGGACCGACCTGGCCGCGCGGGTCCGCGCCTTCCTCGCGGACCTGGAGAGCCTCGCCGACCCGCCAGAACGTGTGCTCATCACCTGCCACGACGCTGTCATCATGACCTTCCGCTACGTCTGCGAGGGCCTCACCGAGGAGGAGGTCCTCGCGCTGGCCCGTGACCGGCCAGTGGGCAACGCCTCGCTCACGCTGCTGCGCCGCGACGACAGCGACCCGCTCGCGCTGGCCGGCTCGTGGCACGCGGTCCTCACCCAGGCGGACGACCACCTCACGGGCGACGCCGCCGAGCACACCGACGAACCTGGGAGCTCCGATGTCTGACACCACACCCCGCGCCCTGACTCCCGCCGTCCTGCGCAGCTGGGGGCTGCCGACCGAGGCCGGCTCGAAGTACGACCGCGGGACGGTCCTGGTCGTCGGTGGAGCCGTCGGCACCCCCGGCGCGGCGATGCTCGCCGGGATCTCTGCGCTGCGTGTCGGTGCCGGGCGGCTCACCCTGGCCGTCGCGGAGGGTGCCGCGGCGGCTGTCGCCGTGGCGGTCCCCGAGTGCGGCGTGGTGCCGCTGCCCCAGTCGACGGACGGCACCGTCCTCGGGTCAGGTGCTGGACGGCTCGAGGCGGAGGCCTCGTCCTCGGACGTGGTGGTCGTCGGGCCAGGCCTCGACGATGCCGACGAGACCGCCGAGCTGCTCCGCGGGCTCGTCCCGCTCCTCGGCGACAGCACGGTCCTCGCGCTCGACGCCTACGCCCTCGGCGTGCTGCCTGGACTAGGAGACGTCCTGGACCCGCTGCGTGGTCGGATCGTCCTCACACCGAACCCGACCGAGGCCGGGCTGCTGCTCGGAGGAGACCCTGGCGAGGACTCGGGCTCTGACGCCTCGGAGGACGAGCCCGACGTCGCGGAGCAGACCGCCTCGATCGCCCGCCGCTACGGCGCCGTCGTCTCGTGCCAGGGCATCGTCGCCGACCCGGACGGCGGGCTCTGGGAGGGGACCACGGGTACCTCGGGGCTCGCGACCTCCGGTTCGGGCGACGTCCTCGTCGGGGCGATCGCCGGGATCGCAGCCCGCTCTGTGCCGCTCGACCAAGCCGCGTGCTGGGGTACCCACCTGCACGCCGTGAGCGGCGACAGGCTGGCCGCCTCGGTCGGCACCGTGGGCTACCTGGCACGCGAGCTCGCCGAGCAGCTGCCGCACGCTCTCGCCGAGCTCTCCACCTGACCATCACGCACCCCTGACCTGGACCACCCGCACCGACCTCTTGAAGGAGCACCCATGTCGACGACGATCGAACCGCGTCTGCTCTCCATCTACCTCAACGACCACGTCACCGGGGCGACAGCCGGGCTGCAGCGCGTCCAGCGGATGGCGAGCGCCTACGACCGCCCCTCGCTCGCGGCAGCGCTGAGCCGCTTCGAGCAGGAGTTCACCGAAGAACGGCAGTGGCTGGTGCGCACCGCGGTCTCCCTCGGGGTGACGCGCAACAAGCCCAAGGCGCTGCTCGCCTCGGTCGCCGAGACGGTCGGTCGGCTCAAGCTCAACGGCCGTGCTGTCGAGCAGTCACCCCTGAGCCCGCTGCTCGAGCTCGAGATCCTGCGCGGCGCCGTGCTCGGCAAGCTGAGCGGCTGGCAGACGCTCGAGGCCCACGCCGCGGGACTGGGCCTCTCACCCGAGCAGGTGGAGCACCTCCACCACCTCCAGCGCCAGGCCGTCGCGCAGAAGGACACCATCTCGGCGCTGCTGGAGGAGATCCGGCCCGAGGCCTTCTCGAGCTGACGGCTGGACCCGGACGAACCAGCGGGATGGGGAGCTCGTGCTGGTGAGAGCGCGGACGATCCCTAGCAGGAGTGTCGTCCAGGCTGCGGAGCCGGCAGACCCGCACTAGCGTCGACCCATGAGCACCGACACCGTGAAAGCCTCGAAGTCAGCCAAGATCCTCTATCGCCCCTTTGGCCTCGTGAGCTCCATGGTCGGGGGACTCCTCGCCGGCCAGCTCTTCAAGCAGGTCTACAAGCGCGTCTCGCGCGCCGAGCACGACGAGTCGCCCGGCCCCCTCGCCTCGGAGTACCCGCTCAAGGAGCTGCTCGTCGCCTCCCTCATCCAGGGAGCCATCTACGCAGCGGTCAAGGCCCTCATCGACCGTGGTGGGGCACGAGCCTTCCAGCGCTGGACAGGTGAGTGGCCGGGCAAGTGACGCCCGACGGGTCACGGAGCGAGAGGTGACCTCGACCCCCGGTCTGCGGTGAAGACACCGCAGGCCGGGGGTCGCTCTGTCTCCGGAGTCGCCGGGGCGTCTTCTTTCGGGGCGAGGTCCCACGGCTCGCTCACGGCGGTCCTGGGCCGACGCGGGTGGCGCATGGCTACGATGGACGACTGCACGGCGCCCGTCCTGGGCGCGTGCCCGACGAACCGGAGGCCCGCGGCATGACCCGGCACCTGATCACCAGCGCTCTGCCCTACATCAACGGCATCAAGCACCTGGGGAACATGGTCGGGTCGATGCTCCCCGCCGACATGTACGCCCGGTACCTGCGCCAGCGCGGTGAAGAGGTCTTGCTCGTCTGCGCGACGGACGAGCACGGCACACCCGCCGAGCTCGCCGCGCAGGCGGCAGGGCTCCCCGTCGCGGAGTTCTGCGCTCAGCAGCACGAGGTGCAGAGGGAGATCTACGAGGGCTTCGGCCTGTCCTTCGACGTGTTCGGGCGCAGCTCGTCGCCGCAGAACCACGAGCTGACGCAGCACGTGGCCCGCAGGCTGCACGAGCACGGGTTCATCGAGGAGCGCAGAGTCTCCCAGGTGTACTCCGTCGCAGACGGCAGGTTCCTCCCCGACCGCTACATCGTCGGGACCTGCCCGCACTGCGGCTACGAGAGCGCCCGGGGCGACCAGTGCGAGAGCTGCACCCGGGTGCTCGATCCCATCGACCTGGTCGACGCCCGCTCGGCCGTCAGCGGCAGCACCGAGCTCGAGGTCCGCGAGACCACCCACCTCTACCTGCGCCAGTCTGCGCTCCAGCCCGAGGTCGAGTCCTGGCTGGCCGAGCGGGAGGGCGGCTGGCCGACGCTGGCGTCCTCGATCGCCCACAAGTGGCTCGACGAAGGTCTGCACGACCGCGCGATCACCCGCGACCTCGACTGGGGAGTCCCCGTCCCTGCCGACACCTGGCCAGGGCTCGCAGCCGAGGGCAAGGTCTTCTACGTGTGGTTCGACGCGCCGATCGAGTACGTCGGGGCGACCAAGGAGTGGTCAGACGCTGCACCGGCCGGGGAAGACCGCGACTGGCGGTCATGGTGGTACGACGCGCCTGACGTGAGGTACACGCAGGTGATGGCCAAGGACAACGTCCCCTTCCACACCGTGATGTTCCCGGCGACCCAGCTGGGGACGCGCGAGCCGTGGACCACGGTCGACCACGTCAAGGCCTTCAGCTGGTTGACGTACTACGGGGGCAAGTTCTCGACCTCGCAGCAGCGCGGGATCTTCACGGACGCGGCGCTCGAGATCCTCCCCGCGGACCTCTGGCGGTACTACCTCCTCGCGAACGCGCCGGAGTCCGACGACACGTCCTTCACGTGGGAGCTCTTCGCGTCGAGCGTCAACAACGACCTCGCGAACACCCTCGGGAACTTCGTCAACCGTGTGCTGTCCTTCTCGGCCCGGCGCTTCGGGCCGACCGCCCCGGCGGGCGGGACTCCTGGTCCGGCCGAGGAACGGCTGTCCCGCGACGTCGCTGCGGCGCTCGGCCGCTACGAGGCGCACATGGACGCGCTCGAGGTGCGCAAGGCTGCCCAGGCGCTGCGCGGGCTGTGGAGCCTCGGGAACGCGTACCTCGAGACCACCGCTCCGTGGTCCCAGGTGAAGGTCGACCCTGACGCCGCAGCGCTCACGCTCCGCACGGCGATGAGTCTTGCGCACCTGTGCTCGGTCGTGTCGGAACCCTTCGTGCCGGAGCTCTCGCAGACGATCAGGTCTGCCTTCGACCTCGGGGCAGACTCCGCCCGGTGGGTCTCACCAGAGGATCCCGACTTCCTGGCGTCGGTGCCGGCCGGGACTCCGTTCGTCGTCCCGGCAGTCCTTGTGGCGAAGATCACCACCGAAGACCTCGAGGGCTTCCGTGCCCGCTTCGGTGATGGTTCGTAGGAACGTGTCGCGCGACCGGTGACGGTTCGTCAGAGCAGGGCCGCGACTGAGGTCGCTGATCGTCCGCCTCGGCCCCGAGTACCCCGGAAGGGTGCTCGGTGCATCCACCGCAGGGCTCCCCCGCTGCCGGTACCGGCAGCGAAGGTCTCCGGTCGAGCCGCCGGTGACCGGCTGCGCTCAGATCTCCTCGGGGTTGTCCCAGTCGTCCCCGGCGAGGATGGCGCCCTTCTTGGCCTGGCGTTCTGCCTCGCGCAGCGACCTGGGTGCCTTGCTCGCGTCGCCACCGGCAACGGTGTCACCCATGCCCGGCTGGTCCGAGTCGTAGTAACGGTCGTCACGTACGTCGGGGACCGGGGTCGCGCGCCGGCGCGGGGCGATCTTGGCCTTCTCGCCGGCGGCCTGACCCGTCGCCAGGTCCCCGTCCCGGCCTGTGCCCTCGGTCTGGTCGCTCTCCTGCTGTGCCCACGGTGAAGAGATCATGTGGTCCATCCCACCAAAATCTCGGCCCGAGCGCCAGAGGAAGAGGCCGTCCCCAGCACCTCCGCCCCGGTTCCTCACCCGTCCCTCACCCGTCATCGCAGGACGGAGCGACGAACCTAGGGCAGTCTTACGCCATGCAGATCTGGCCAGGACATCCCTACCCGCTCGGTGCGACCTTCGACGGCAGCGGGACCAACTTCGCGATCTTCTCCGAGGTCGCCGAGCGTATCGAGCTGTGCCTCTTCGACCCGTCGGGCGAAGAGACCCGTATCGACCTCGTCGAGGTCGACTCCTTCGTGTGGCACGCGTACCTGCCCTCGGTCCAGCCTGGGCAGCTGTACGGCTTCCGGGTGCACGGACCGTACGAGCCCGAGAACGGCCTGCGGTGCAACCCCGCCAAGCTCCTGCTGGACCCCTACGCCAAGGCGATCGACGGCGAGGTGGACGGCGACCAGAGCCTCTTCTCCTACACCTTCGGCGACCCGGACTCCCGCAACGACGAGGACTCCGCCGCCCACACCATGAAGTCCGTGGTCATCAACCCGTTCTTCGACTGGGGCCACGACCGCCCGCCGAACCACGAGTACCACGAGAGCGTCATCTACGAGGCGCACGTCAAGGGCATGACGCAGAACCACCCGGCCGTCCCCGAGGAGCAGCGCGGCACGTACGCCGGCATGGCGCACCCCGCCGTCATCGCGCACCTCGTGGACCTAGGCGTGACAGCCGTCGAGCTCATGCCGGTCCACCAGTTCGTCAACGACTCGACCCTCGTCGAGAAGGGCCTGTCGAACTACTGGGGCTACAACACCATCGGGTTCTTCGCCCCGCACAACAAGTACTCGTCCTCGGGCACCGACGGCCAGCAGGTCCAGGAGTTCAAGCTCCTCGTCAAGGCCCTGCACGAGGCCAACATCGAGGTCATCCTCGACGTCGTCTACAACCACACCGCCGAGGGCAACCACCTGGGCCCCACGCTCAGCTTCCGCGGGATCGACAACCAGGCGTACTACCGCCTGGTCGACGAGGAGCAGCAGCACTACTTCGACACCACGGGCACCGGCAACTCGCTGCTCATGCGTCACCCGCACGTGCTCCAGCTCATCATGGACTCGCTGCGCTACTGGGTCACCGAGATGCACGTCGACGGCTTCCGCTTCGACCTCGCCTCGACCCTCGCCCGCCAGTTCCACGAGGTCGACAGGCTCTCCGCCTTCTTCGACCTCGTGCACCAGGACCCGATCGTCTCGCAGGTGAAGCTCATCGCGGAGCCGTGGGACCTCGGCGACGGCGGCTACCAGGTCGGCGGGTTCCCGTCGATGTGGAGCGAGTGGAACGGCAAGTACCGCGACACGGTCCGCGACTTCTGGCGCGGGGAGCCCTCGACGCTCGCGGAGTTCGCCAGCCGGATCACCGGCTCGTCGGACCTCTACGAGCACACGGGCCGCAAGCCGATCTCGTCGATCAACTTCGTCATCGCGCACGACGGCTTCACGCTCGCCGACCTCGTGTCGTACAACGAGAAGCACAACGACGCCAACGGCGAGGGCAACAACGACGGCGAGAGCCACAACTCGTCGTGGAACTGCGGCGTCGAGGGTCCCACGGACGACCCGGAGATCCTGTCGCTGCGTGCCCGCCAGCAGCGCAACATCCTCGCGACCCTCCTGCTCTCGCAGGGTGTCCCGATGATCGCGCACGGCGACGAGATCGGCCGGACCCAGCAGGGCAACAACAACGTGTACTGCCAGGACAACGAGCTCTCCTGGATGGACTGGGACCTCGACCCGGCCCGCGAAGACCTGCTGACCTTCGCCCAGCAGGTCGTCCACCTGCGCCTGCGCCACCCGGTCCTGCGTCGCCGCCGGTTCTTCTCCGGCGACGACAACTGGTCCGACGACCAGCTCGGCGACATCGCCTGGCTGAACATCGGTGGCGACCACATGCGCGACGAGGAGTGGAACGAGGGCTACGCCCGCTCGGTCGCGGTGTTCCTCAACGGCGAGGCGATCGGCGAGCCCGACGCGCGCGGTGAGCGGATCGTCGACGACAGCTTCCTCATCCTCTTCAACGCCTACTCCGAAGAGCTCGAGTTCACAGTCCCGCCCGAGCACTTCGGGTCGGAGTGGTCGATCGTCTTCGACACCTCGCGCACCTCGACCGAGTCCGTCACCCCGGTGACCCAGGAGACGGCCATCGAGCCCGTCGACGGGCCGCACACCGCGACGGCCGGGTCGACCCTGTCCGTCAAGGGACGCAGCATCGTGCTGCTCACCCGGTCGCCCCTCGGCGACTGACCTCGCGGTCACCGCGCTCCAGGCTCCACGAGGAGCGCGGTGACCACCTGACGCACCCAGCAGCACCCACAGCACCTCGCTCGAAACCCGCCGGCGAGGCCCCGCACCTGCGGTGGCCTCGCCGGCAGACGTCTCTGCAGCCCTCTCCAGGACAAGGACCCACCATGACCGACGACGTCACCACCGAGGCCCGCACCGCAGGTCAGCGGGCCGCCGACCGCCGCTTCCCAGCACCCGGCAAGCCGTTGCCCGTCTCGACGTACCGCCTCCAGCTCGGCGCGGACCTCACCTTCGACGACGTCGCCGCCCGTCTGCCGTACTACGCAGACCTCGGCGTCACCCACCTGTACCTCTCCCCAGTCCTGGCCGCGGCGCCCGGGTCGACGCACGGCTACGACGTGGTCGACCACACCCGGGTGAGCGACGTCCTCGGCGGGCGCGAGCGCCTCGAGGCCCTCGCCGAGCAGGCTCACGCCGTCGGCCTCGGCATGATCCTCGACATCGTCCCGAACCACATGGCCGTCCCGACGCCGGCGTGGCACAACCTGCCCCTGTGGTCGGTCCTGGCGCACGGCGCAGACTCGCCCTACGCCCGGTGGTTCGACGTCGACTGGTCCTCGGGTGACGGCTCCCTCCTCATGCCGGTGCTCGGCAGCCGCATCGGTGACGTCCTGGCCGGCGACGAGCTGAGCCTCGACGTCGCCGACGTCCCTGGTGTCGGTGAGCAGCAGACCGTCCTGCGGTACTACGACCACGTGTTCCCGGTCCGCCCGGGCACGGAGAGCCTGCCGCTCGCCGAGCTCGTCGACCGCCAGCACTACCGCCTGGCGCACTGGAAGGTCGGCGACGAAGAGCTCAACTACCGCCGGTTCTTCGACGTCGGGACGCTCGCGGCGATCCGGGTCGAGGACCCCGAGGTCTTCGACGAGTCCCACGCGCTGATCCTCGAGCTGCTCCGCGACGGCGTCATCGACGGGCTGCGCATCGACCACCCGGACGGTCTCGCGGACCCCTCGGGCTACCTGTCCAGGCTCGCCGAGGCGACGGGCGGCGCCTGGGTGGCCGTCGAGAAGATCCTCGCGGGCGAAGAAGAGGTCCCGCGCGACTGGGAGACCGTGGGGACCACGGGCTACGAAGGCCTCTGGCGCCTCCAGGCGACCTTCGTGGAGCCCTCGGGCGAGTCCCGCCTGGCGAGCCTCATGCACCGCGTGACCGGCGACGAGGGCGACGGCCTGGAGGCCCTCGTCGAGACCTCCAAGCGTGAGGTGGTCGACGGCCCGCTCTACGCCGAGGTGCACCGCCTCACCGACCTCGCCGCGACCATCTGCCGTGACGACCTCCGCCTGCGCGACCACTCGTGGCGCGCGCTGCGCGAGTGCCTCGTCGAGCTCCTCGTCGCCTTCGACCGCTACCGCGCCTACGTGGTCCCGGGCGAGCAGCCCTCGCGCGACGCGCTGGCCGCGATGGACGAGGCCGCGAAGATCGCGCGCCGCCACGTCGGGGCCGACCGCGCCGAGACTCTCGACGTGCTCGTCGAGCTGCTGCTGGGCCGCGAGGTCGGCAGCGCCGGCCGCCGGCGCGAGCCGCGCCGCGACGAGCTCGCCGTGAGGTTCCAGCAGGTGTGCGGCGCCGTCATGGCCAAGGGCGTCGAGGACACCGCCTTCTACAGGTGGACGCACCTCGTGTCGCTGTGCGAGGTGGGCGGCGAGCCGAGCCGCTTCGCGCTGAGCGCCGACGAGCTCCACGCCTTCGCCGCGCGTGCCGCCGACCACTCCCCGGCCGCGATGACCACGGGGTCGACCCACGACACCAAGCGCAACGAGGACACCCGCGCCGCGACGAGCGTGCTCTCCGAGCACGCCGTGGAGTGGACCGAGACCGTGGGCCGACTGCGGTCGGTCTCGGCCCGGGCACGTACGGCGCTCGTCGACGGCCGCACGGAGAACCTCGTGTGGCAGACGCTCGTGGGCACGTGGGCCGACGGGCCGATCTCCGTCGACCGCATCCAGGAGTACCTGCGCAAGGCTGTCCGCGAGGCCAAGACGCACACCACGTGGACAGCGCCCGACGAGGCCTACGAAGACGCCGTGCTCGGCTTCGCAGCCTGGGCCGTGACCGACGAGGCCGTCCTGGACATCGCCGCCGGGTGGGCCGCGACGGTCGCTCCGTCGGTCCGGGCCACCAGCCTGGGCATCAAGCTCGTCCAGCTGACCATGCCGGGTGTCGCCGACGTCTACCAGGGCACGGAGCTGTTCGTCCCGACCCTGGTGGACCCTGACAACCGTCGTCCCGTCGACGCCGTCGACCTGCACGAGCGCCTGGCACGCCTCGACGCCGGCAGCCGCCCGCGCGACCTCGGCGAGGAGAAGCTGCTCGTCACCTCCGGTGCGCTCCGCACCCGGAGGCGTTTCCCCGACGCCTTCGTCGGCCCGGACTCCGGCTACAGGCCCGTCGCGGCGTCGTCGGGCAGCGCGCTTGCCTTCGCCCGCACCCAGGGTGACAGCCCGCGCATCGTGACGCTCGCGACGCGCGGCGCGGCGACCCTCGCGCGCCTCGGCGGGTGGCGGGACCACATGATCGCACTGCCCGAGGGCCGTTGGCACGACGTGCTCAGCGGAGCCGTCGTCGACGGCGGCCACCAACCTGTCGCACCGCTGCTCGAACAGCTGCCGGTCGCGCTGTTCGTCCCTGAGGAGGATGCATGAGCACCAGGACCACCTTCGCCGTCTGGGCACCCGTCGCCGAGCGCGTCGACCTCGTGCGCGTGGCGCCCGACCGCCAGGACTTCTCGTCCGCCGACGAGGTCTCCCCCCTCGTGCCCGACCCTGCCCGGGGCTCGGGCTGGTGGTCGAGCACTGAGGGTGCCCACGACGGTGACCTCTACGGCTTCTCGGTCGACGGCGGTCCCGCCCGGCCCGACCCGCGGAGCATGCGGCAGCCCTTCGGCGTGCACGGCCCCAGCCAGGTCTTCGACGCGGCCGCTCACGTGTGGACCGACCAGTCGTGGGCCGGGCGGCAGGTCGGCGGGTCGGTCGTCTACGAGCTGCACCTGGGGACCTTCACCCCTGAGGGCAGCCTCGACGCGGCGGTCTCACGGCTCGGCCACCTCGCCGAGCTGGGCGTCGACCTCGTCGAGCTCATGCCTGTCGCTGCCTTCGACGGCGCGCACGGCTGGGGCTACGACGGCGTGCACCTCTTCGCCGTCCACGAGCCCTACGGCGGACCCGCAGCGCTCCAGCGCTTCGTCGACGCCGCGCACGCCGCCGGGATGGGCGTCGTGCTCGACGTCGTCTACAACCACCTGGGGCCGAGCGGGAACTACACGGCGAGCTTCGGGCCGTACTTCACCGACGACCACTCGACCCCGTGGGGCGCGGGCCTGCACCTCGACGGCGACGGCTCGCACGAGGTGCGCCGCTGGGTGATCGACAACGCGCTGCGCTGGTTCCGCGACTTCCACCTCGACGGACTCCGCCTGGACGCCGTGCACGCGCTCGTGGACGACTCCGAGCGGCACCTGCTGGCCGAGCTCTCCGACGAGACTGCGGCCCTGGCCCAGGCGCTCGGCCGACCGCTCGGTCTGATCGCGGAGTCCGACGAGAACGACCCGGCGACGGTGGCGCCGACGGGTGCTGCAGGTGCTGACGGTGCTGACGGGGTCGGGAGCGACGCTGTCGCGACCAGGCCCAAGGGCATGACGGCGCAGTGGGCTGACGACGTCCACCACGCGATCCACGCGCTGCTCACGGGCGAGCGCCACGGCTACTACGTCGACTTCGGCTCCCCCGAGGTGCTGCGGACCACGTTGACCGAGGTGTTCCTGCACGCGGGCACCTTCTCGACCTTCCGCGGCGAGACGTGGGGCCACAAGGTCCCGGGCCACGTCGACGGTCACAGCTTCGTGGTGTTCTCGACAGACCACGACCAGGTCGGCAACAGGGCCCTCGGCGACAGGCCCGGTCGCCCGGCGCACCCGGGCTCAGGAGAGGTCGACCTCGACCTGCTCGCCGCCTCGGCCGCGATCGTCCTCACCTCGGCGTACACGCCGATGCTGTTCATGGGCGAGGAGTGGGGTGCGACCACACCGTGGCAGTTCTTCACGGACTTCACCGACCCCGAGCTCGGCCGACTGGTGACCGAGGGGCGGACCCGCGAGTTCTCAGGGCACGACTGGTCGGGGATCTACGGGGACGACGTGTCGGTCCCTGACCCCCAGGACCGCGCGACCTTCGACGACAGCAAGATCCGCTGGGAGGAGACCACGACCCCGGGTCACAGCACGCTCCTCGAGTGGCACAGGGTCCTCATCGCGCTCCGTCGCTCCGAGCCGGACCTCGCATCCGGTGACAGGTCGCAGATCGAGGTGACCTGGGCCGGGGCCTCCGCCGAGGACGGCACACCGGCTGTCCTCGCACTGCGGCACGGCAGCGTGCTGACCGTGCTCAACCTCTCCGACCACGAGCAGGAGCACACGCTCGACGGTGCGGGCGCAGGCGACGGGGTGGGCACGTCATCAGCAGGACCGGAGGTCCTCGCAGGGTGGAAGGAGCCGGTGCTCACGGCAGGCTCGTTGCGGCTCGCAGCCGGGGCCGTCGCCGTCGTCCGGATCTGAGACACCAGCACCGCAGCACCGCAGCACCGCAGCACGATCAGAGGCCGGCCCGGACGTCAGTCCAGGCCGGCCTCTCCCGCGACACGAGGCACCACGGTGCCCGCGTCTCTCGAGGTCGCACTCCCGACCCCAAGGTCGCCCTCCCGCGCCGAGGTCGCACCTCCCGCACCGAGGTCGCCTCTCCCGCGCCGAGGTCGCCCAGACACGCCAGATGGGAGCCTTCGACCACGCCCTTTGGCGTGTCCGTACGACCTCGCGGTCAGAGGTACGACCTGGTGGGGTGCGGGATGAGCGCGAAGCCCCGCTCAGGGGCTCAGGGGCTCAGGGGCTCAGGGGCTCAGGGGCTCAGGGGCTCAGGGGCTCAGGGGCTCAGGGCAGGAGCATCGACTTGATCGCGCGGCGCTCGTCCATCGCGGCGTAGGCCTCGGCGACCTCGGCCAGCGGGACCGTGAGGTCGAAGACGCGGCCCGGGTTGACGGTCCCTGCATAGACGTCAGCCATGAGCTCAGGGATGTAGCCGCGCACGGGGGCCACACCGCCGTTGACGCCGACGTTCGAGGAGAACATCTGGCGCACGGGGAGCTCGGGACCGCCCGCGGGGACACCGACGAATCCGACCTTCCCGCCGGGGCGGGCGGAGTCGAGGGCCTGCTGCATCGACTCCTTGGTGCCGACGCACTCGAGCGCGCAGTCGACACCGACGCCGTCGGTCAGCTCCATGAGCTCGGCGACACCGTCGGCCCCACGAGCCGCGATGATGTCGGTCGCACCGAACTCACGCGCCACGACCTGGCGCGACTCGTGGCGCGACATGGCGATGATGCGCCCGGCGCCGAGCCGCTGCGCGGCGAGCACCGCCGAGAGGCCGACGGCCCCGTCGCCGATGACCGCGACGGTCGAGCCGACCTTGACCCCGGCGCTCACGGCCGCGTGGTGGCCCGTGCCGAAGACGTCGGCGAGGGCGAGGACGCTGGGCAGGAGCTCGTCCGAGGGGTGCTCAGGGGTCGCCACGAGCGTGCCGTCGGCCATCGGCACCCGGACGAACTCACCCTGACCGCCGTCGGTCGGCAGGTCGTCCTGGTCGGTCGATCCCCACCAGGCAAGGTTGGTACACGAGGTGTGGACGCCGTTGCGGCAGTGCACGCAGGTGTTGTCGCAGATCGAGAAGGGCGCGACGACGAACTGCCCAGGACGGATCTGCGTGACCTGCGGCCCGACCTCTTCGACGACGCCCACGAACTCGTGACCGATCCGGCTCGGCTTCGTCACCTCGTTGACGCCGCGGTACTGCCACAGGTCCGAGCCGCACACGCAGGACGCCACGACGCGGACGATCGCGTCGGTCGGGCGGAGGATCTGGGGGTCCGGGACAGTCTCCAGGCGGACGTCACGGGTGCCGTGGATGACGGTTGCTCGCATGGTTCGAGCCTCTCTGAGAGGTGTGGAAGGCCTCGCCGAGCCTAGACCTGCCACCTGTGCGGCGGCACGCCGAACGAGGCCTCGGACGGCAACGTCACACAGCGCCCGCCGACGTCACGCAGCCGCGTCGAGGACGGCCCGTCCGTCCTGCGCGAGCGACCCGAGGCGTGAGAGCGCACGCAGGTACTTCTTGCGGTAGCCGCCGTTGATCATCTGCTCGCTGAACAGGTCTTCGAGGCCGGTGCCGCCGAGCAGGACGGGGACGTCGCGGTCGTAGAGCCTGTCGACGAGCACCACGAAGCGCAGACCCTGCGACTGGTCCACGAGCGGGCGCACCGCTGTGAGACCGAGCAGCTGGACACCGTCGAGCATGGCGCCGTAGCGGCTCGGGTGCACGTGCGAGAGGTGGGTCAGCAGCACGTCGAAGTCGTCGAGCATCGCTCCGGGCTGCCCGTCGACAGCCCGCTCCACGGCGTCGTCCGGCGTCGCGGTGCCGCTCGTGACGAGGGTGCGCTGGCGGTAGTCCTCACCGTCGACGCGCATCACCTCGAAGCGCGCCGAGAGCGCCTGGATCTCGCGCAAGAAGTCCTCGGCGGCGAACCGGCCCTCGCCGAGGGAGTCGGGGAGGGTGTTCGACGTGGCCGCGAGCGCGACGCCGCGGTCTGCGAGCTCACGGAGCAGGCGGGACATGAGGACGGTGTCGCCCGGGTCGTCGAGCTCGAACTCGTCGATGCACACGAGCGTCTTGGTCGCGAGGGCCTCGACGGTCTTGGCGAAGCCGAGCGCGCCGACGAGGTTGGTGTACTCGACGAAGGTGCCGTAGGCGCTCGCCCCGGCACCGACCGAGTGCGCGAGGGAGGTGAGCAGGTGCGTCTTCCCGACGCCGAAGCCACCGTCGAGGTACACGGCGGGGGGCGTCTTGCGCGCCTTGAGCCGCTTGAAGAACCCTCCGCTGCTGCCAGTGAGCTGCGCGGCGACCTCTGTGAGCCTGTCGACAGTGGCCTGCTGGCTGGGGAAGGCCGGGTTCGCCCGGTAGGTCGCGAAGGACGCGTCGGCGAAGTGGCGCGGGGGGACGAGGTCTGCCAGGAGCCGGTCGGCGGGGACGCTCGGGCGGACGTCGCTGAGGTGGGGGGTGGTGACGGTCACGATCTCCGAGGGTACCGGGGAGACGGCTGGCGCGACGGGCCAGACGGAGGGCTCGCGACGTGGTGCGCAGCACAGTCGCAGACGGCGCCGGCCGCGCAGACGTCCTAGGCTGGACGGGTGAGCACACCTCCCCCCGCAGACGTCGCCCTCCCGTCCGCCCTCGCCGAGCTGGCCGAGGACTTCCTCGCCCTGCCTGCGGCCCAGCGTCTCGAGATGCTCGTCGAGATGGGCGCGAGCGTCAAGGACGTCCCCGAGCGCTACACCTCCGACCTCACGACGATGGAGCGGGTCGTGGAGTGCCAGTCGCCCGTGTGCGTGGCGGTCGAGGTGGAGGACCAGAGCCCCCACACCGTCACCCTGCACGTGGTCGCACCGCAGGAGGCACCGACCACGCGCGGGTTCGCCGGGGTCCTGTCCGAGGGCCTCGCGGGCTGCACCGCCGAGCAGGTCCTCGCCCTCCCCCACGACCTCCCGACGCGCCTGGGCCTGCACGACCTCGTGAGCCCGTTGCGCACAGCGGGTATGGCGTCGATGCAGGGCCGGGTCCAGCGCCAGGTGCTCGAGCGTCTCGAGGCTCTCGGCGTCGCCTCGGCACGCGAGCACCGCTCGTCCGACGGCGGCACAGACGCCGGCACCGGCGCTGACGCTGACGCTGAGCGTGCCTGACACCGGCTCCGGACGTCCGACTCTCGACGTCCTCGTCGTCGAGGGTCGTCCTGTCGAGTCCGCGCGGCGCATCGAGCCCGACCCGGGTGAGGTCGAGCTCGCGACGCTGTACGCGCACCCTGACCCCGCAGACGGTCGACGGACCTGGGTCCGCGCCAACATGATCAGCACCCTCGACGGTGCCGCGACCGGGGCAGGCGGGGTCTCCGGTGGCATCAACGGAGACGCCGACTACCGCGTCTTCAGGGTCCTGCGGGCCCTCACCGACGTGGTGCTCGTGGGTGCCGTGACCGTCCGCGCCGAGGGCTACACGCCGCTGTCTGTCCCCGACGGCCTCGCCGACCTCCGGGCCGCGTCAGGTCGCGCACCGGCGATCGAGCTCGCGATCGTCACGCGCTCCGGCGACCTGCCCGAGCAGATCACCGACGTCGCGCAGCACCCGGCCGGGACCGTGCCGCCGATCGTCCTCACCACCTCGGCCGGAGCCGCACGACTCACCGGGTACCCCGCCGACAGGGTGGTCGTCACCGGGGAGGACTCCGTCGACCTGCAGGCTGCGCTCGACGCTCTCGCCGACCGCGGGCTCGTCCGGGTGCTCGCCGAAGGCGGGCCGTCGCTGCTCGGCGACCTGGCTGACGGGGATCACCTCGACGAGCTGTGCCTGACGACGAGCCCACTGGTCGTCGGCGGTCCCGCGCCGCGGATCGTCACCTCGGGCGCCTACCTCGGCAAGGGCGGTGCACCGGCCCGGCTCGTGCAGATCCTGCACTCTGGCGGGTCGCTGCTCGCGCGCTGGGCGCTCCGCGCAGATCCCGTCCCTGCTCACCCGGCCAGCGAGTCTGCGCACCGGTAGAGTCGAGTGCGTGACTGACACCATCCTCGTGCTGACCGAAGACACCCTCGCGACCACCGACGTGCAGAACATCGTCAACCTCTACGGCGACGAGGACCTGGTCTTCCAGGTGCTCGTCCCCGCGGACACCGAGCAGAACCTGCTCGGGGCGATCTTCAACCACCTCGGGTCGGGCCAGTTCAAGGAGGCGTGGGAGACCGCGACCGAGGGCGTCCCCTCGGGCACCGAGGCCCGCGCAGAGGCGAGCGAGCAGCTCGCGACGAGCATCGCGGAGTTCGAGGCCGCCGGCTACACGGCGTCCGGGTCGCTCGTCGAGGAGGACCCGCTGCCCGCGCTGCGGTCTGCCGTCGCCGGAGGCGGGGTCCGCGAGGTCGTCGTCGTCACGTACCCGAACATCGTCGAAGACACCTTCCACCGCGACTGGGCCTCCAAGGCCCGCGAAGAGCTCCAGGTCCCCGTGCTGCACCTGTACTCGGGCACCTCCGAGCTCGGCTGACACCCCGCCGCACGGCACGACCTGGTCCGACACCGCTCCACCCCCGGCACGACCGACGAGAAGAGGCACCATGTACCGCGCACTCTGGAACGGCACAGTCATCGCTGAGTCTGACGCGACCCAGGTCGTCGAGGGCAACCAGTACTTCCCGCCGGACTCGATCGTCCGGGAGCTGTACACGTCGACCGACACCACGACGGTCTGCCCGTGGAAGGGCACCGCGACCTACTTCACGGTGACCGTCGACGGGCAGGAGAACCGCGACGCTGCGTGGACGTACACCGACCCGAAGCCCGAGGCCGAGAAGATCCGCGACCACGTGGCCTTCTGGAAGGGCGTCGAGGTCGTCGAGGTCTGACCTGCGAGGGCGCGGGCCTGTGGTTGGCCTGCGAGGGCGCGGACCTGTGGTTACGGTGAGCTGATGAAGATCTCCCGCACGTCCTCTCTGCCGGTCGTCACCTCAGGTGCGCTCGCTCTCGTGCTCCTCGGTGGGTGCGCCTCGGAGTCCCAGACGCCCGAGACCACGTCACCGGCGTCGACCGAGACCGCCGGGCCGAGCACGCCGGGCTCGCCGTCGGCGAGCGGCCCGAGCTCTGAGCCCGCCGAGCCCTCGGCGACGCCGCCGTCTGACTCCCCCGAAGCCGAGGCGCAGGCCTTCGTCCTGGACTACCTGGCGACGATCGCCGCGGGCGACGACACCGCAGCCTTCGCCCTGCTCTCACCCGAGACCCAGGAGTGGTACGTCGACGCCGACGGATTCTCGTCGACACGGGAGAACGACGGCTCGATCTCCCCCGTCGACGCGGCCTCAGCTCTCGACGGCACCCTCACCACCACCGCTGGCCCCGACGACAGCTCCACGGTCGTGACCATCTCCTCGGGGGACGTGGCCGACGCCTTCGTCGTGCGGACGGAGGACTCCGGCATGGTGATCGACGACCCGGGCAGCCCCCTCACAGGTCCGACAGCCTGGGAGTGGAAGAACCCTCCCGTTGGGCCTGACGACATGCGTCAGCCCGCCACCTACGTCGGGTCGTCGTCTCCCTCGGTGCTCTTCGCGACAGTCGTCGACGCCGGTGGCGAGGTGCTGGTCGAGCCTCCGCAGTCGGCCTTCGGGGTGATCGGGGGCACCGAGGTTCCCGTGACCGTCGCCCCGGACGAGGGGCAGGGCGCGCTCGCCACCCTCGGAGACCCGGGAGCGACCAGCGGTGAGGTGGCGACCATCGTGTGGCAGCCAGACTCGACGTCCCCGATGTGGCGTTCGAGCACGGTCCTGCTCACCGAGTAGCAGCATCCTCGAGCATCTCGAGGGTTCCGAGCGGATCGCGGCTCTTGACCCGCTCGAGCGTCAGGCCGCTGTCGAGCGGCTCGCGTCCAGAGCCACCCTGTCGCCAGGGAGGGTCTCGACAGCAGCGCTCCGCCATCCGGCGGGCAGCGCCGCGTCGAGCGCGGCACGCGCGGCAGCGTAGGCCGCACCGGCCGTGGCGAGGCGACCTGCCTCGTCGCCCGGGCCCGTCTCGCCCGCCTGCGGGAGGCGCTTGCTCGGGCTGTCGGCCGTGGTGTCGAGTTCCTGTCCGGTGAGGTGCGCACGAGTGACCATGCACGCACCGTAGGACGAGCCACCGACACGACCCTCTAGGGTTGCTCGTATGACAGAGGTGCGTGAGACGTCCGTGGTGACCGCTGCGTCGGACGAGGGTGACACCGTCGCGCTGCTCGGCGCGACGGTCAAGGCTGCCCGCAAGCAGCTCGACCTCTCGGTCCAGGGTCTGGCCCAGCGCGCCGGCGTGAGCCTCGGGCTCGTCAGCCAGCTCGAGCGCGGCCTCGGCAACCCGTCGTTGCACTCGATCCAGCGTCTCGCCTCAGCCCTCGGCGTCTCCGTGACCCGGCTGCTGGAACCACCTGCCGAAGAGCTCGTCGTGGTCCGTGCAGGGCGCCCGCACGTGCTCCCGCCCGCGCCGGGCACCCCCGACGACGGCCAGGCCGTCCGTGAGCTGCTCTCGCCGCGCGGTGAGACCGCGATCCAGCTGATCCGCACGACCCTGCCACCAGCCTTCACCAACGTCGAGCGACCGTTCCGGCACCTGGGGACCGAGACCGTCACCGTGCTCAGCGGGCGGCTGCACATCACGCACGGCGACCGCCAGATCGACCTCGAGCCCGGCGACACCGCGACCTACGGGTGCTCGACACCCCACTGGTGGGCCAACGGGCACGACGGCGAGACCGTGGTCCTGGGCGCGGTCGCCCCGTCGGAGCGCTGACGGTCCCGCACGCGGCCCACCAGCCGACCCTCGCACGCTGTCACCGTCCGACAGCCGAGACGTCCGTAACTCCCGCCGCACCCCGGTACGACCTCTCTCACGCCACGTGAGCGTCCGCGCTCAGCGCCGCTCGGCCTGCAGCCGGAGCAGCCGCACCAGCTCGGCGACAGGCTCTTCGTGGTCGTCCGAGCGCAGGTCGACCTCGAGCATCGGGGGGTGCTCCCGCTCGTCGGTGACCCAGGTCGCGACCACGGCCGCGCTCTGCCGTCCGCGGGAGTCGCCCCCGGCCCGGTCTCCAGCGTCGAGCGCCGCGAGGAGACGTGCGGCGAAGCCGAGCGACGACCTCGGGTCGATCCCGTCGATGCCCAGCCCGGTCGCGAAGGCGCGGCTCATCGTGTCGAGGACCTTGCGCCCGACGAGCAGGTTGCCGAGCACAGCGTGGTCCCCGGCGACGCCGTGACCAGCCCAACCACTGGTCTTCTCACCAGTGGCGGCCGCGATCCCACCCTGCAGGTCGAGGGCAGCGACCTGCCGCAGCCCTGGTTCGGCATCCCAGCCGGGCAGCCTGTCCACGGCCTCCTGTGCGGACGCCCCGTCGGCCATGGCCTCGAGCATCTGGTGGCGCAGCCTGCGGTTGGTCCAGGCCTGGCTCGCGACCACGCCGACGGCCGGGTCGACGGCGATGACGGCGTTGCCGACGGCCAAGGAGCGGCTGGCCGTCGCAGCCCCGAGCAGCCCGTGCTCACGGTCGACGGCGATGAGTGTGAAGGTCAATCGATCCCCCTGGAGATGCGGCCCGTGGACGGCGGGACGGTGTGTTTCGATCGTGTTTCGCGGCTTGTCCCCCCGACAAGCGTGACACATACTGATCGAATCATCATCAGAATGATCGAACGGAGACCGCGATGCGAGCACGATCTGCAGCCCTGGCGACAGCCGCGGCGGGCGCACTGATCCTCACCAGCTGCTCCTCGGGAGAGAGCGTCGACCTCGGCGGCGGCTCCGGCACGCCAGCCCAGGGCGCGGTCCTGCGCGCAGCGATCGGCGGGGAGCCCGACCAGCTCGACCCGCACCGCACGAGCTCCTACTTCAGCTTCCAGGTCCTCGAGAACGTCTTCGACACCCTCGTCGAGCCCGACGAGAACCTCGAGATGCAGCCCGCCCTCGCGGAGAGCTGGACCGTCAGCGACGACCAGCTCACCTGGACCTTCGAGCTGCGCGACGGTGTCACCTTCCACGACGGCAGCGACTTCACAGCCGAGGACGTCGTGTACTCCTACGACCGCATCGTCGACGAAGAGCTCGCCAACGCCTGGAAGTTCGCGGCCGTCACCGACGTCGTCGCCGTCGACGAGGACACCGTCACGATCACCGTGGCCCAGCCCACCCCGAACCTGCTCTCGAACCTCGGCGGCTTCAAGGGCATGGCGATCGTCAGCGAGGAGAACGTCACCTCGGGCGACATCCAGACCAAGCCCATCGGCACGGGCCCCTTCAAGGTCGACTCCGTGGTCAGCGGCGACAGCATCACCCTCACGGCCAACGCGGACTACTGGGGCGGGGCCCCGGCCCTGGGCGGCGTGACCTTCAGCTTCATCTCCGAGCCGGCGACAGCCCTCGCGGCGCTGCGCAGCGGTGAGGTCGACTGGACCGACGTCGTGCCCGACCAGCAGGTGGCCGAGCTTCAAGAGAACGAAGATCTGACACTCGAGACCAGCCCGTCGAGCGACTACTGGTACCTCGCGCTCAACGAGAACAAGGCACCGTGGGACGACGTCCGGGTCCGCCAGGCCATCGCCTACGCGATCGACCGCGACGCCATCGTCCAGGCCACCAGCTACGGCACCGCGCAGGAGAACCAGCTCGCCATCCCTGAGGACAGCGTCTGGTTCACCGGGTACGACACGTACAGCACCGACCTCGACAAGGCGAAGCAGCTCCTCGACGAGGCCGGCTTCACCGGGGGCACCCTCGACTTCCTCGCCACGAGCGACTATCCCGAGACCGTGACGGCCGCGCAGATCATCGCCTCCAACCTCGAGCCTCTCGGCATCGACGTGCAGATCCGTCAGCCCGACTTCTCGACCTGGCTCGACGAGCAGAACTCCGGGAACTTCGACCTGCTGATGATGGGCTGGCTCGGCAACATCGACCCCGACGACTTCTACTACGCCCAGCACCACAGCACCGGTGGAAGCAACGCGCAGGGGTACTCGAACCCGCAGGTCGACGAGCTGCTCGACGCCGGTCGCACCGAGACCGACGAGGCGACCCGCAAGGACCTCTACGCGCAGGCGGCGACGATCATCGCGGACGAGGCCAGCTACATCTACCTCTACAACCCGTCGGTCATCCAGGCGTGGAGCCCCAAGGTCGAGGGTTATGCGGTTCGTTCCGACGCCGCCATCCGCTTCCGCGACACCTCGCTCACCGAGTAGGGGTTGAGGACCGTATGAGGATGTCTCTCGGCTCGACAGCCCGGTTCCTCGGACGGCGGGTGCTCTCCTCCGCGGTCGTCCTGCTCGGCGTGCTGGTCGTGGTCTTCGCGATCGTGCAGCTCGTGCCCGGCGACCCTGTGCGCCTCGCCCTCGGCACCCGGTACACCCAAGAGGCCTACGACGCGCTCAACGCCGCGTCAGGCCTCGACAGGCCGCTCGTGGAGCAGTTCTTCTCCTACGTCGGGGGTGCCCTCACCGGTGACCTCGGGGTGAGCTTCCGCAACGGGCAGCCGGTCAGCCAGCTGCTCCTCGAGCGGCTCCCCGCGACGCTCTCCCTCGCAGCCGCAGGGATCGTCATCGCTCTGCTCATCGCCGTCCCGGCCGGCATCTGGTCGGCCCTGCGCGAGGGCCGCGCCTCGGACGCCATCGTCCGCCTGGGCAGCCAGGCCGGAGTCAGCATCCCCGACTTCTGGCTCGGGCTGCTGCTCATCGGGCTCTTCTCGACCACCCTCGGCTGGCTGCCGCCGAGCGGGTACACGGCCCTGGCCGACGACCCGCTCGAGTGGCTGCGCCGCGTCGCCCTGCCAGGCCTGACCGTCGGGCTCGTCGCCGGGGCGATCATGACCCGGTACATCCGCTCGGCCGTGCTCGACGTGGCCTCAGCCGGGTACGTGCGGACCGCACGGTCGAAGGGCCTCGCGCCCTCGGTCGTCACCGGGCGGCACATCGTCCGCGGCGCGCTCGTCCCCGTGCTGACCATCGCCGGCATCCAGCTCGCGACGATCCTCGGCGGCGTGATCGTCGTCGAGGTGGTCTTCGCCTGGCCCGGGCTCGGCCGGCTCGTCTTCGACTCGGTCTCTGCCCGCGACTACCCGATGATCCAGGGCTCGGTCCTGCTCATCGCCGTCATGTTCCTGATCGTCAACCTGATCGTGGACGTGCTCTACGCCGTCGTCGACCCGAGGATCCGTCTCGCATGAGTGACACCACAGGACACGAGAACGCACCCGGCGCACGAGGCGAGACGCCGGCGCCCCCTCCGGCAGCCAGCGCTCGGCCCGAGAAGACACCGACCACGACCGGGCCCGCAGACGACTCCGGTCGTGTCGCCGCCTGGCGGCTGCTCGCCGGCAACCCGGTGACACTGATCAGCGGCGTCGCGCTCGCCGTCATCGTCCTCGTCTCGGTGCTCGCACCGTGGGTCGCGCCCTACGGCATCAACGACGTCAACGTCGTCGACGCCCTCCAGGGACCGAGCGGGGCGCACTGGTTCGGCACCGACGACCTCGGTCGCGACATCTTCTCGCGCGTCCTCATCGCGGGCGGGACGAGCCTGCGGATCGCGCTCGTCTCGGTCGCCTTCGCCTTCGTCGTCGGGGTGCCCGTCGGCATCGTCTCCGGGTACACCGGCGGGATCCTCGACACCGTGCTCATGCGCGTCGTCGACGTGATGTTCGCCTTCCCCGTGCTGCTGCTCGCGCTCGCCATCGTCGCGATCCTCGAGCCCGGCGAGCTGACGACCATGCTCGCGATCGGCATCGTCTACACCCCGATCTTCGCCCGCGTCGCCCGGGCCTCGACGCTGTCCGTGCGCGTCGAGCCCTACGTCCAGGTCTCCCAGACCATGGGCACACCGGCCCGGACGATCCTCGTCCGGCACGTGCTGCCGAACATCACCGGACCGATCGTCGTGCAGACCTCGCTGTCTCTCGCCTTCGCGATCCTCTCCGAGGCGGCGCTGTCCTTCCTCGGCCTGGGCATCCAACCACCCGACCCCAGCTGGGGCGGCATGCTCTTCAACGCGCAGGGCTTCATCAGCCAGGCCTGGTGGATGAGCATCTTCCCCGGAGCCGCGATCTTCGTCACCGTGCTGGCCTGCAACCTGCTCGGCGACGGCCTGCGCGACGTCCTCGACCCCAAGCAGCGCACGCTCGCCGAGCAGAGGAGGATGCGATGAGCACCCCGGTCCTACAGGTCACTGACCTGAGCGTGTCCATCGGGCGGCGCGAGATCGTGCACGGTCTGAGCTTCGCCGTCGAGCCCGGAGGGACCCTCGGGATCGTCGGCGAGTCCGGGTCGGGCAAGTCGCTCTCGGTCCTCGCGGCCACGGGTCTGCTCGACGCGCCAGGGGCGCGGGTGACAGGCAGCAGCCTGCTGCGTGCTGGTGCTGGTGGTGCTGGTGCTGGTGCTGGTGCTGGTGCTGGTGGCAGCGTCGGGCTGCGGACCTCCGGTCGCGGCGACGCCAAGGGTCCCGACTCTGGGATCCAGCTCGTCGGCGCCTCCCCCAAGGCGCTGCGCCGCGTGCACGGCGACGCGATCGGTTTTGTCTTCCAGGACCCCAGCACCTCGCTGCACCCGTTGCTCACCCTCGAACGGCAGATCACCGAGACGCTCGAGACGCACCGCAAGCTCTCCCGTCGCCAGGCGCGCGTGCGCGCCCTCGAGCTGCTCGAGGCCGTCGGCCTGCCCGACCCCGAGCGCCGCCTCGACTCCTACCCGCACCAGCTGTCAGGTGGTCAGCGTCAGCGCGTGATGATCGCGATCGCCCTGGCCTGCGACCCCGTGCTGCTCGTCGCCGACGAGCCGACCACCGCGCTCGACGTCACCACCCAGGCGCAGATCATCAGCCTCGTGCAGCAGCTGCAGCACGACACCGGGACAGCCGTCGTGTGGATCAGCCACGACCTCGGGGTCGTCGGGCAGGTCGCCGACGACGTCCTCGTGCTGCGCGACGGCGAGGCCGTCGAGCACCGGCCCGTGCTCGACCTGCTCGACTCCCCCGAGCACCCGTACACGCAGAAGCTGCTCGAAGCGCGACCGCGCCTGGGCAAGGTCGCGCCACCCGCCCCGGAGGGCGAGGTGCTGCTCTCCGTGCGGGACCTCGACGTGAAGTTCCCCGTCCAGACGCCCGTCGGCAAGACGGTGGTGCACGCCGTCGACGGGGTGTCCTTCGACGTCCAGCGAGGACGAACCCTCGGGATCGTCGGAGAGTCCGGGTCGGGCAAGTCGACCATCGCCAACGCCCTCACCGGGCTGGTCGCTCCCGAGTCTGGGACGGCAGCACTGGGCGGAGCAGACCTGCTCCGCGCCGACCGCAGCCTGCGGCGCCGGCTCGCGATGGTGTTCCAGGACCCGTTCTCGTCCCTCGACCCCCGCATGCGCGTCGGTGACTCGATCGACGAGCCGCTGCGCGTCCACGGTCTGCCGTCCTCGGGGACCCGGGCCGAGCGGATCGCGGAGCTGCTCGACCTCGTCGACCTGCCCGCCGACTTCGCGACCCGCTACCCCCACGAGCTCTCGGGAGGCCAGCGTCAGCGCATCTCGATCGCCCGGGCGCTCGCCCTCGAGCCCGACGTGATCATCCTCGACGAGGCGACCGCGTCGTTGGACGTGTCGATCCAGGCACGCGTGCTCGAGCTGCTCCGGCGGCTGCAGGTCGAGCTCGGGCTGACCTACGTGTTCATCGCCCACGACCTCGCGATCGTCCAGGAGATGAGCCACGACGTCCTGGTGATGCAGCACGGACGGGCTGTCGAGCAGGCGCCGGCGGGGCAGCTTTTCGCGGACCCTGCGGAGGAGTACACGCGGGCGCTGCTCGCGGCGGTCCCGCCGGAGCGTCCCGTACGGTAGCGGCTGTCGGGGCGGTCGCCGTGGTGCCGGCTGTCGGTCCCGTCGAGGCTGTGGGTGCTGGAGGCGTGGTCGTCTTGTCCGACTACGACGAACGCTTGCGGACGACCGCGCGGAGGGCCTCACGATCGGGGTTCATCCCGAGGGCCGTCAGCTCGGCCACCAGGTCGTCCACCTGCTCGTCCTCGCTCTTGCGGCTGTCTACCGCGAGGTTCACAGGCTCGATGCGGCCCGCCGCCCCGGTGCGTGCACCGTCGTGGTCTGCTGATGTCCCGCTCATGTCGTCCCTCTCGTCGTGCACGTCGTGGTTGCCTGCTCGTCAAACCCTAGTTCGTCGGTGAGGTGGTCGACCCGTCCCCGCTGTGCAGCTCCCCCGTCCTCGCCTACCTGGCCGCGAGCGACAACAGGATCACCGACGCCTCGACCCTGCGCCGCTGCCCGGCACTCAACGAGCTGTGGCTCAGCAGAAACCAGGTGACAGACATCTCGCCCCTGCTCGAGGTGCCCACCCTCATCAGCGTCGGCCTCTCCGGCACCGCCCCCACCGTCGACCGAGGTGTCGAGGAGCTCCGCGAGAGCGGGGTCTCCGTCGGGGGGCTCGCCTCAGGCCGCGGCTGAACCGAGGCCCCAGGCACGGCCGAGGTCCTGGACGCGCCTCGCCGGTGTTCCAGGCCACCACCGTCCTCCTGCCCAGCAACCACCACGCGCGCAGGCGTGGGACAGGCATTCGGTCCCTCTCGTCACCTCACCGACGACCATCTCCCACCTAGGACTGACCTGCCCGCGCCCAGTCTTGCGCACAGCACTCAGACGCGACGACCGGGGCTCCTACTTTCACGATGTCACTCATCGGTGACTCCGCCGAGCCTCCGAGGGGACCACCGTTGCGCTTCCGACAAGCACCCCGCACACCCGACATCACCACACCACCCGGTTCCCGGGCAGCCAGGCGGCCACGACGCGCCTCCTGGACCGCCGCCCTCGTAGGTGTGATGGTCGCAGGATTCGCGACCGCTGTCGGGGCCGCGCCGACGACCCTCACCGAGGTCACCAGCCTCGTGGTGCCCGACGGCGAGAATACTGGCGCCGCAGTCGACCTCGACGGCGACTACGCCATCTTCACCGCGAAGCAGGCGAGCGCCGGAGGCAGGGTCGTCGTCGTCGCGCACAGGTCAGCGCCCGGGTCTCACGACTGGGAGCAGACGACGCTCCCCGCGCCCGACGGCATCACCGGCTTCGGTGTCGGGGTCGGCATCGACGCCGCATCGGGCCGCGCCGTCGTGTCGGCGCTGCACACCCCTGCCCTCTTCGTGTACACCCTCGCTGGCGACGGCACATGGACGGGCCCCGAACGGGTCGACGTGACAGAACCGCTCGCGGGCACCCGCACCTACGGACATGTCGGCGAGCGCCTCGACATCGACGGCAACCTGGCGGTGGTGACGGCACCGAACGCACGCGTGTCCAACCTCGTCGCCGCCGGAGCCGCCTACGTGGTGAACCTCGACACAGGCCAGTCGCAGACCTATGTCTCGTCCTCCCCTCGCGCCTACGGAATCTTCGGCCAGGCTGTCGCGATCGAGGGCGGCACCCTCGTCGCCTCGGAGCTGCAGATCAACGGTGAATTCCCGGCCTGGCCCGTGCCAGGCACGTACCGGCTGGGCAGGGTCCAGGTCTTCGACACGGCGTCGCCGGCCCAGGCATCGGTCGTCATCGACTACCCCGTCACGGAGAAGACCCGCCCGGCAGGATTTGCGAGCACCATGCCCTTCGGCGTGTCGCTCGCGATCGACGGTGGGCATGTCTATGTCGGAGCACCCGACGAGTACGACTTCGTCGGCGACGACCACCTCAGCCTCGTCGACGGTGGCAACGGCCAGGCGGTCGTGGACGGCTCGACCACCCAGGGTGCGATCTACGTCTTCGACGCCGCCTCGGGCGACCAGCTCGGTGGCAAGATCACCGCACCAGCCGGGTCCTTCAACTTCGGTGCACAGATCGAGGTGGACGGCGACTCCCTCCTCGCCTCGGCCTACAACCTGCGCCCGGAGGAGTACGGCAAGGGCGAGGTGCACGTCTACGACCTGGCCGCAGTCGCCCTAGGAGCACCTGACGCCGAGCCTCTCGGACGGCAGGCACCAGCGCCGGTCCAGACGCTGCGGCCTGCCGACACCGCCGACGAGAGTCTTTTCGGTCTCAGTGGATCAGGCGAGGGCGGCATCGTCATGAGTGGCACCACTGCTGTCGTCGGTAGCCCCTACCTGGGCGCGACCGGGACGGTCACGGTCTTCGAGCCGGTCATCGAGGTCGCCGACCGCAGGGTCGAGATCTCCGACAGCGTCGTCGTCTACGGCGAGCAGACCACAGTCGTCGCGTCTACAGACACCGACGGGGTCGACGGCGGAGAGGTCGTCTTCACCGTCGACGGTGTCGAGAGGGCACCTGTGGTCGTCGCCGGTCACGTCGCCTCGCTCGTGCTCGACGCCGCAGCGCTCGACGTGGCTACCTACGACATCACGGCGGTCTTCTACCCGACCACCGGGTCCGACGTCGCAGCGACGGCAACGCACACCGTCACCCCGGCGGGCACCGTCGTCCACGCAGACGGAGCAGCCAAGGGGTCGACGGCCGAGGAGAGCGCCGACCGCACCTCGGCTGCCCCCGGCACGGCTGAGACCAGCGTGGTCGCGACGACCGAGACAGTGCTGGTGTCCGGCAGCGTGACGACCCAGCTCGGCACACTCGCGACAGGCACGGTCGAGGTGTGGGACGCTGACACGCTCCTCACGTCAGCACCACTCGATGCAGACGGCGCCTTCGCCTCGGAGATCCCAGCCGCCACGAGGCCACGGACTGTCGACGTGAGGTACCCCGGCGACCTCAACCACCTGCCCTCTGGCACAGAGGTCGACGTGGCCGAGGTGGCTCCGCCCGTCCTCGAGCGCGCACCCACCAACCCGGTTCCCACCGACCCCGTTCCCTCCGACCCGGCCGAGACGACGGGTCCTGCGACCAGCACGCAGACCACCGCCTCCGGGATCGCCGGCGGTCTCGCGTCCACCGGGGTCTCGGTCGCCGGGTGGGTTACCGTCGCCTCACTCCTGCTGCTCGCCGGTGCTGCCGCGCTCGCCGTGCCCTGGGCGCGGCGACGCACTCTGGCCTAGCCGCCCCGGAGACAGCACGACGGAGAAGAGCGCCCCGCACGTGTGCAGGGCGCTATTCTCCGTCGTGACGCCTACCGAGCCGGTCAGTACCCGGTCTCGGTGGCCTCTGGGTAGTACTGCTTGTACTTCCGCCAGAAGTTCGCCGTCATCAGCTCGATGACCAGCCGCCTCTTGAGCCCGCCGTCCCCGCGGTACCGCAGTGGGTGCACGACGCCTTTGCGCTTGACCACACCCTTGAGACGGGCCTTGAGCCCGGGTTCGAGGATGTACCGCATGAGCAGCTTGACCGGCACCACGGTGTACAGCACCTCGCCCGTGGCGCGCACGGGTTCGATGCGGTTGCCGTGCACCTGGTCTTCGACGAGCACCCGTGCCGGGTTGGCCCCGGCGGCGGTGACGTAGTAGTTGTTGCGGCCGATGCGCGGGTTCATCTCGAAGTACACGTGGCGCCCGGTGCGCGAGTCCCACTTGTAGTCGAAGTTCGCGAACCCGAGGTACCCGACGCGGTCGAGGAACCTGCTGGCCGCCTCCATGGCGTCCTCGTAGGGCTCGGTGAGGATCGCCGCGGGGATGCCGAGCGTGCCGGGCGTGTGCTCTTCGAGGAGCACCCGCCCGGTCGCGAGCAGGGTGATCTCACCGTTCGAGTCGCGGTACGCGGTGAGCGAGCGCATCTGCGTCTCGTCACCGGGGATGAACTCCTGCACGAGGAAGGTCCCGGTGTACCCGGCGTCGACGAGGTGCCCGAGCAGCTCGTCGAGCTCCGCCCGGGTCTCGACGTGGTGGATCTTCTTCTTGCCCGGGAACGAGATGTAGTGGTACTCGGCGCTCGACGACGGCTTCGCGACGACCGGGAACTCCAGGTCGACCTCGAGGCCTGCGACGAGCGACCGTCCTCCCCGTGCCGTGAGGTCGGCGACGTCGACCGCGACGGTCCGCGGTGTCGGGATGTCGAGCTCAGCGCACACCTCGGCGAAGGCCTCCTTGGAAGAGACCACGTCGAGGACGTCGAGCGTGCAGAACGGGATGAGGTAGTGCTTCTCGAGCCGTTCGCGGTGCTCGATGATGGCGCGCACATACCAGTCCGCGTTCGTGAGCAGCAGCAGCCGGGCACCGGGGTGCTCCGCTGCGACCTTCTCGAGCGCGGCGACGAGAGTCTCGGGCTCGTCGATGCCGGGCGTGACGACGTTCGTGATGAACGTCGAGTCCGTCATCGCACGGGTCGCGACGCTCGACAGGACGAGCGAGCGCGAGCCGTACTGCTCGTGGAAGGCGCGCAGCAGCGCGTAGACGCCGATGTCACCGCCGACGGCTACGGGGAGGAAGTCGACCATCTTCTCAGGACTCGGTCGACTCGCTGCGGTCGAGCGACCACTCCGTGTGGAACACGCCAGCCTTGTCGGTCCGCTGGTAGGTGTGCGCACCGAAGAAGTCGCGCTGAGCCTGGATGAGGTTGGCCGGGAGGCGGTCCGCACGGACACCGTCGTAGTACGACAGCGACGAGGCGAAGGCCGGGGTCGGCACACCGTTGAGCGCAGCCTGAGCGACGATGCGGCGCCAGGCGCTGACACCGTGGCCGACAGCGGAGACGAAGTACTCGTCGGCGAGCAGCAGCGGCAGGTTCGCGTCGCGCTCGTAGGCCTCGGTGATGCGGTTGAGGAAGCGGGCGCGGATGATGCAGCCACCCCGCCAGATCCGAGCCATCGCGCCACGGTCGATGTCCCAGCCGAACTCCTCGGAGGCGGCGGCGATCTGGTCGAAGCCCTGCGAGTACGCGACGACCTTGGAGGCGTACAGCGCGAGGCGCACGTCCTCGATGAAGGCCTCGCGGTCGGTGACGTCCCACGTGCCGGCGTGCGCCTCGAGAACACCGTTCGCGGCCGTGCGCTGCGGCACGGAGCCGGAGAGCGCGCGGGCGAAGGTCGCCTCGGCGATGCCGGTGATCGGGACACCGAGGTCGAGGGCGTTCTGGACCGTCCAGCGGCCGGTGCCCTTCTGCTCGGCGCGGTCGAGGATGATGTCGACGAAGGCGCTGCCGGTCTCCGCGTCGACGTGCTGGAGCACGTCCGCGGTGATCTCGATGAGGAAGGACTCGAGGTCGCCCTTGTTCCACTCGGCGAAGATCTCGCCGATCTCCTTGGCGGAGGCACCCAGACCCTGCTTCAGCAGGTCGTAGGCCTCGGCGATGAGCTGCATGTCGGCGTACTCGATGCCGTTGTGGACCATCTTGACGAAGTGGCCGGCGCCGTCGGAGCCGACGTAGGTGCAGCAGGGGACGCCGTCGACCTTCGCGGAGATGTCCTCGAGGATCGGGCCGAGCCACTCGTAGGACTCCTTGGAGCCACCGGGCATGATGCTCGGGCCGTTGAGCGCGCCCTCTTCGCCACCGGAGACTCCGGTGCCGACGAAGTGCAGCCCGTGCTCCTTGAGCTCTGCCTCGCGGCGACGGGTGTCGGGGAAGTGCGCGTTGCCGGCGTCGATGACGATGTCACCCTCGTCGAGCAGCGGCACGAGCTCCTGGATCACGGCGTCGGTCGGGCCGCCGGCCTTGACCATGATGACGATCTTGCGCGGCTGCGCGAGAGACGCGACGAAGTCCTCCATGGACTCGGACGGGACGAAGTCACCGTCGGTCCCGTGGTCCGCGATGAGCGACTCGGTCTTGGCGTAGGAGCGGTTGTGCACGGCGACGGTGTACCCGTGCCGGGCGAAGTTCCTCGCGAGGTTGCGACCCATGACTGCGAGTCCTGTGACGCCGATCTGTGCGCGTGCTGACATCCGAGCTCTCTCCTTGGCCTCCGACGGGCTTTCACCTGTCACGACATGCTTCCTCTCAACCCTAGCCTCGGGTCCGGACAGCGCTCGCTGAGTATCACGATGCGTACGTCACGCTCTCGGCTCCTGCCCGCCGCTCTGCGGTCGTCGCCGAGCCGGGTACACCCGCGGACCTGCGCGGACGTAACGATCTAGACACGCTCCGGGGCGCGGGCGTGGCACGGCGGCTTTGTCGCACGCCAGCCCTACAGTGCCAGTGTGATCACCACCGCAGGCGCCCAGGTCCCGCAGGCCTTCGTGCGCGCCCTGCAGTCGCTCCGACGTCCTCGCCTGAGGCCGGGTCTCGAGCTCGAGGAGGTCCCCGCCCCCGTGCGCGTGGCCCCCTTCGCCGCGGCCCTGGCCGGGACGCTCGCGCACGTGGCGCGCCCCGACGAGGAGCTCGCCGACGGCAGGTTCATCGTCCTGCACGACCCCGAGGGCCGGGACGACTGGCAGGGCGACTTCCGCGTCGTGACCCTCGTCCGCGCCGAGATCGAGCCCGACCTGAGCACCGACGGGCTGCTCGGCGACGTCGCCTGGAGCTGGCTGCTCGAGTCTCTCGCCGACAGGGTCGGCGAGGTCGTCGCGCTCGGCGGGACGGTCACCCGCTCGATCAACCAGAGCTTCGGGGCCCTCGACGAGCAGCCCGACACGATCGAGCTCGAGATCCGCGCCTCGTGGACCCCCACCTCCCCGGACCTCACCGCGCACCTGCACGCCTGGTCCGACCTCCTCGGCGCCGTCGCCGGTCAGCCGCACCTGCCCGAGGGCATCACCTCGCTCGACGAGCACCGATGACGTCGACCACCCCGGACAGCACGTGCCAGACGGCCACGGAGCCGTCGACCCACCGGCCGGGCAGACCCGTGCCGGTCCCACGACGCAATACCGTTGTCTCATGACCTCGACAGCACCCGTCGGAGAGCCGGGCTCCCCGACGACAGGAGCAGCGCCGACAGACGACCAGCAGGGCTCTGCCCAGACCACCCCTGAGGTGACCCCGCTGACAGCACCGGCCGACGGCGTGCCCCGCGTCCTCGACAGCCCCTCCGGGCTCGCGCGCGCCGTCGCCGCCTTCGCGGCCGGCACCGGGCCTGTGGCCGTCGACGCCGAGCGCGCGTCGGGCTACAGGTACGGGCAGGCGACGTATCTGGTCCAGATGCGCCGCGAGGGCGCCGGGACGATCCTGATCGACCCTGTCGCGCTGCCCGACCTCTCGTCGCTGAGCGAGGCTCTCGACGGTGTCGAGTGGGTGCTGCACGCCGCCTCGCAGGACCTGCCGGGCCTCGCCGAGCAGAAGCTCGTCCCGTCGGCGATCTTCGACACCGAGCTCGCCGCCCGCATCCTCGGCATGGAGCGGGTCGGCCTGGCGGCCGTCGTGGCCGAGGTCCTCGGGCTGGGGCTCGCCAAGGAGCACTCGGCCGTCGACTGGTCGACCCGTCCGCTCCCCGAGGCCTGGCTGCTGTACGCGGCCCTCGACGTCGAGGTGCTCGTCGAGCTCCGCGACCGCATGGCCGAGCGCCTCGAGGCCGCCGGCAAGACCGAGTGGGCGCGCCAGGAGTTCGAGGCCGTGCGCCTCGCCGCTCCTGCGGCACCACGCGTCGACCCGTGGCGCCGCGTCTCCGGGAGCCACACGCTGCGTCAGGCCCGCCAGCTCGCCGTGGTGCGTGAGCTCTGGACCACCCGGGATGAGAACGCCCGCAAGCGTGACGTCGCCCCGGGCCGGGTGCTGCCCGACCGCGCGATCGTCGCCGCAGCCCAGGCCATGCCGCGCACCGTCCCTGCGCTGACCGCCCTGCCGGCCTTCTCGGGCAAGGGCACCCAGCGTCGTGCTGTGCTCTGGCAGTCGGCGATCGACAGGGCACTGGCTCTCCCCCAGTCCGAGCTCCCGACCCTCCACGGTCCGCGCTCGGACGCCCCGCCGTCCCCGCGTGCCTGGGTCGACCGTGACCCCCTCGCCGCCGCACGCCTCGATGCTGCCCGCGACCTCGTCACCCGGATGGGTGAGGAGCACCACATCCCTGTCGAGAACCTGCTGCAGCCGGACGCCCTGCGACGTCTCTGCTGGACACCCCCGGAGCCCATCACCCCTGAGACGGTGACAGAGTTCTTGCGCGGACGCGGTGCCCGCGCCTGGCAGACCGACCTGCTCGCGGGACCGCTCGCGACAGCGCTCACCGAGGCGAAGGTTGCCCCGCCGCAGGCCCCCGCAGCCTCTGCCTGACGGTAGGGTCTCAGGAATGCTCAGCATCGACGTCGTCACCGACCAGCCCACCTGGGACGAGGAGGTCCTCGCCCTCGGCGGCCACCCCCTCCAGCTCTGGGGCTGGGGTGAGCTCAAGGCCGCGCACGGCTGGCGCGCGCTGCGTCTGCGGGTCGTCGAGCGCGACGCCCAGGCCGGAGAGGCCGGAGGCCCACGCACCGTCGGGCTCGCCCAGGTGCTCGTCCGCCCCCTGCCGAGCGTGTTCCGCGCCCTCAGCTATGTCGCCCGCGGACCCGTGGTGGTCCACGAGGCCGACCGCGCGCGGGTCTGCGACGCCGTCGCCGACCACTGCCGCACCACTGTCCGGGGCGTCGGGATCACCTTCGAACCCGACTGGGACGCCGACGACGCCGCCCTCGACATCACCGGCGGACGTGTCGCCGAGAACCCGATCCTCTACCCCGAGACGCTGATCGTCGACCTCACGCAGACCGAGGACGAGCTCCAGGCCGTCATGTCGAAGTCGACGCGCTACGACATCCGCAAGGCTGGGCGGTCCGGCCTGGACGTGCGGCGCGTGACCGACGAGGAGACCGTCAAGGCCGTCCTCGGCGTCTACCACGAGACCGCCGAACGAGCCGGGTTCGCCCTTCACACCGACGAGTACTACCTCGACATCCACAGGCTCCTCGGTGAGCACTCCGTCGTGGTGGCCGCCTTCGACGACGACGGGTCGCCTGTGGCCTTCGTCTGGTGCATCAGCTCGGCGACCACCTCCTTCGAGCTCTACGGGGGGATCAACGACCGCGGCCGCAAGCTGCGGGCCAACGCCCCCGTCAAGTGGGAGTCGATGATGGAGGCCAAGCGCGGCGGCCTGAGCCGCTACGACATGAACGGTCTGCTCAACGACGGCATCTCCGACTTCAAGCGGAGCTTCGCCCAGCACACCGACATGCTCGTGGGCAGCATCGACGTGCCGTTCTCGTTCTGGTACTCGACCTGGAACCGTGCGCTGCCGACAGCCAAGAAGGTCTTGCGCTCCGTCTCGCGCTGACCTCGCGCGGACCGGCCGCAGCACCATAGGCTGCCTCCGTGCCCACGGACCGCGTGCTCCCAGACCTCACCATCGCCCTCCTCCAGGCAGAGTCTGCCCCCGGCGACATCGAGGCGAACGTCTCGTCGGTCGTCGCGGCGACCGAGGCGGCCCGCGAGCTCGGCGCCCGCCTCCTCGTGCTGCCCGAGCTCGCGCTCACGGGCTACGAGCTCGACCTGCTCGGCGACGACGACCTCTGGCTGACTGTCGACGACCCGCGGCTCGCCCCGCTGCGCGCGACCGCCGCCGACACGGGGGTGACCATCGTGCTCACGGTGGCACTCGTGCTGGTCGACGGGACCCGCCAGCTGGCTGCCCTCGTCTGCCTCGCGGACGGCTCCGTGGTCACGCAGGGCAAGCTGCACCTGCACGGTCAGGAGCACGACCTCTTCTCCCCGGGTGCCCCTGCTACCGCGACGGTCGACGTCGACGGCTGGGCGGTCGCCCTCGCGGTCTGCCTCGACGTCGCGCACCCGAGCCACGCGGCGCACGCCCGCGGCCTCGGGGCCGACCTCTACGCGTGCTCGACCCTCTACACCGAGGGCGAAGAACGCCGGGTCGACGTGCACGGAGCGGCCCGGGCCATGGACAACCGGATGTTCTCCGCGATCGCCAACCATGTCGGTGCGACCGGAGCGGGGTTCGCCTGCGGCTCGAGCGGTGCGTGGGCTCCTGACGGCGAGCGCATCGCCGCGGCCGGCACGAGCACGGGTCTCACGCTCGCCACGCTCGACGCGGCACTCCTCGTCGTGCCGACCTCGGCCGTCGAGGCCGCGGTGACACCTGCGGTCCCCGTCTTCTGACCCCGACGAGCCGACCTCCTGCATCTGACTGAGACTGCCGGTAGCATGTACCGCGCCGGCACGTCGCCGGCCCTGGACACCGTCGTCCACCAGTCAGGAGTCTCCCGATGACGACCTCTGCTCGTCGCCCCACAGCCCGTGACGTCGTCTTCGTCGACGGGGTGCGCACCCCCTTCGGCAAGGCCCGTCCCGATGGCCTCTACGCCCACACCCGAGCCGACGACCTCGCCGTGAAGTCGGTCCGCGAGCTCGTCCGCCGCCATCCTGGGCTGCCGCCCGAGCGGATCGACGAGGTCGCGATCGCCGCGACGACCCAGACCGGCGACCAGGGCCTGACGCTCGGCAGGTCCGTCGCCGTGCTGGCCGGCCTGCCGAGGTCTGTCCCGGGCTTCGCCGTGGACCGCATGTGCGCGGGTGCGATGACAGCCGTGACAGCCACGGCGTCGGCGATCGGCTTCGGCCAGCAGGACGTCGCGATCGCCGGCGGGGTCGAGCACATGGGTCACCACCCGATGGGCTTCGACGCCGACCCCAACCCGAGGTTCGTCTCCGAGCGCCTCGTCGACCCGACGGCGCTCCTCATGGGCGCGACGGCCGAGAACCTCCACGACAGGTTCCCCGGCCTCACCAAGGAGCGGGCCGACAGGTACGCCGTCGCGAGCCAGGAGCGCTACGCGGCGGCTGTCGCCGACGGTCACATCGCCCCCGACCTGGTCCCCGTCGCCGTCCGCTCCCCCGAGCTCGGCTGGGGCCTGGCGACTGCCGACGAACTCGCCCGGCCCGGGACCACGCTCGCCGACCTCGCGCACCTCAAGACCCCCTTCCGCCCCGGCGGCAAGGTCACGGCGGGCAACGCCTCGCCGCTCACCGACGGCGCTGCCATGTGCCTCGTCGCCGCGGCCGACACCGCCGCCGAGCTCGGGCTCCCCGTCCGGATGCGCCTGGTGTCCTTCGCCTACGCCGGCGTCGACCCCGAGATCATGGGCATCGGTCCCGTCCCGTCGACCGAGCGAGCGCTGCAGACAGCCGGTCTGACCATGGACGACATCGGCATCATCGAGGTGAACGAGGCCTTCGCCGTGCAGGTGCTCAGCCTGCTCGACCACTTCGGCATCGCCGACGACGATCCTCGGGTCAACCCCTACGGCGGGGCCATCGCCGTCGGGCACCCTCTCGCGGCGTCAGGCGTCAGGCTGATGACCCAGCTCGCCCGGCAGTTCGCCGCCCGCCCCGAAGTCCGGTACGGCATCACGACCATGTGTGTCGGTCTCGGCATGGGCGGCACCGTCGTGTGGGAGAACCCGCAGCACGCCGACTACTCAGGCCACACCACCACGTCGCACGAGAGCTGAGGAGACCCCATGACCGGTACGACCTCGAACCAGCCCACCGACACCGGCTCTGCGAGCGCGAGCCCCGGCACCGGCACCGGCACCGGCACCGGCACCCAGCCTGCGACGGGCACCGCATCCCGCGCCGAGAGGGTCACGCACTCTCTCGTGCGTGATGTGCGGCTCCCGAGCGGCGGCACCCTCGCCCTCGTGACCCTCGACAACGGTCTCGACCACACGAAGCCCTCGACCCTCGGTCCGCTCGGCGTGGCCGAGCTGCACGAGACGCTCTCTGCGGTCTCCGACCGGGCTGCCCGTGGCGAGATCGTCGCGGCTGCGGTGACCGGGAAGCCCTTCGTCCTCGCGGCCGGCGCCGACCTGAGCGCCGTGAGCTCCGTGTCCGACCGCGACGCCGCGCACGCTCTCGGGGTGGCTGGCCACGCCGCCTACGACCTGCTCGACCGCATGGCAGTGCCGACCTTCGCCTTCATCAACGGCGTCGCCCTCGGTGGCGGTCTGGAGCTCGCTCTCGCCTGCACCTACCGCACCGTGGCGAGCGACGTCCCGGCCGTCGCGCTGCCCGAGACCTCGCTGGGTCTGGTCCCTGGCTGGGGCGGCTGCTACAGGGTGCCGCGCCTCGTCGGGATCGAGAAGGCGATCGACGTCGTCCTCACCCGCCCGGCAGCCAACAAGCCCTTCACAGGTCCGCAGGCCTACGAGACCGGTCTCGCCGACGCGCTCTTCGACGCCGCGGACTTCCTCGAGCAGTCTCTTGTGTGGGCCGACGCCGTGCTGCGCGGCGAGATCACCGTCGAGCGCCCGCCGCTCGCCCCGGCCGCCCAGTGGCAGGCGACGGTCGATGCCGCACGCGAACGACTGGACGCCGTGCTGCACGGTTCACGACCGGCCCCGTACAGGGCATTCGACCTCCTGGCCGACGCGCGAGACGCCGCCCCGGTGTCCGCCTTCGCCGCGGAGGACGACGCCCTCGCCGACCTCATCATGAGCGACGAGATGCGGGCGTCGGTCTACGCCTTCCAGACCGTCAACGCCGGCAAGAAGCCTGTCGGCGCACCGTCGAAGGACCTCGCTCGGCCCGTGACCCAGGTCGGCATCGTCGGCGCGGGACTCATGGCAGCCCAGCTCGCGCTGCTCTTCGCCCAGCGGCTCGGGGTCCCCGTCGTCATGCGTGACCTCGACGACGCGCGGGTCCAGCACGGGCTGGACCACGTCCGCAGCACCGTCGAGAAGCTGGTGTCGACCGGGCGCATGCCCGCCGACAAGGCCGCCGCGATCTCGGCGGGCGTCCGTGGGACGACAGACCTCGGCGACCTCGCCGGCTGCGATCTTGTCGTCGAGGCGATCACCGAGGTGCTCGACCTCAAGAAGCGGGTCTTCGCCGAGCTCGAGGGCGTGGTCTCCGCCGAGGCGATCCTCGTGACGAACACCTCAGCCCTCTCGGTGACGAAGATGGCCGCAGAGCTCCAGCATCCCGAGCGGGTCGTCGGGCTGCACTTCTTCAACCCTGTCGCCCAGATGCCCCTGGTCGAGGTCGTCCGCGCGGAGGAGTCCTCCGACGAGGCCGTCGCCACGGCCTTCGCCGTCGCGAAGACGCTCCGCAAGACCGCTGTCCTCGTGCGAGACAGGCCCGGTTTTGTCGTCAACAGGTTGCTCGTCCTGCTGCTCGGCGAGATCGTCGGTGCTGTCGAGTCGGGGACGCCGGTCGAGGTGGCCGACAGGGCGCTGCGCCCGCTCGGGCTGCCGATGGGGCCGTTTGCGCTCTTCGACCTCGTCGGGCCGGCGGTCGGTCTGCACGTCCTCACCTCGCTGCGTGAGGATCTGGGCGACAGGTTCCCGGCGTCACCGGGACTGGAGAAGATCGTCTCCGAGGCGATCCCTGTCGTCCTGCCGTCCCCCGCCCGTGGTGTGCCCGCCTCGGTCGACCCGGCCCTCCAGGCGGTCTTCGACAGCGTGCGCGACCCGGCGCGCGCTGGCGAACCCCTCGACGAGTCCGGGGTCCTCGACACCGTGCTGCGTTCCCTCGCCCGCGAGGTCGGGCTGATGCTCGACGAGGGTGTCGTCTCCGAGCCGTCGCAGATCGACCTCTGCATGATCCTGGGTGCTGGCTGGCCCTTCAGCGCAGGCGGGATCACGCCGTACCTCGACCGCTCGGGGGCTTCTGAGGCTGTCCTCGGGCGACGCCTGCTCCCGGACGGTGTCGCGAACGTGCCTGCCTGACCGCACACGGCTGACGTGCAGAGGGACCCCGGTGGGTGCCGGGGTCCCTCTGCACGTCAGTGAGCTCAGGAGTCAAGACTTGTGGCTCGTGACTCGTGACTCGAGTGCCCGTGATCTCGCGAGGAAGTGGGCTCGTGAGGTGGTGGGCTCGCTCAGATGAGCACACGGTTCGTCGTGTGCTGCAGGACGATGCCGTTGCCGTCGGGGTCGTCGAAGGTGGCGAAGCGTCCCCACGGCTGCTCGTCGATCCCGCTGGTGAAGGTCACACCCGCCTCCGTGAGCCTGGTGACGTCGCCGTCGAGGTCGTCGGTCTCGACGACGATGCCCTTGAGGTCCCCCGGCTGCATCGTCGGGAACCACGTGACGAGGGTGATGCTCGTGTCTCCGCGAGACGGAGCCAGCTGGAGCCACCGCATCTCGGGGGTCAGCTGGCGGTCGCCGAGGACCTGGAAACCGAGGACGTCACGGTAGAAGTCGCGCGAACGGTCCTGGTCGGAGACGGGGACCGAGAAGAGCTGGATCTGTGTGATAGCCATGCTCCACTCTGGCACCGCCCGAGCTCACGGGCACCTCGGGCGCGACGCTCCCCAGCTCTTCCTGCCCAGCCACCGCAGCATCCTCTGAGCGGTACCGCGTGCTCGTGCCCGGCTCGGCCAGCAGGTCGGGTCGGGTCGGCGAGACGGGTCGGGTCGGCGGGACGAGTCAGGTTGGCGGGACGGGTCGGGTCAGCAGGACCTGCTGACGGCGACCGCGGGTCAGTAGACGGTCAGACCCTTGCTGCGGAACTGGTCGCGCACCCGCTCGAGCAGCTCTTTGCTCGGCGGTTCGGCGTCGGCGAGCTCGTACTTCAGCCCGAGCGCCTTCCACTTGTCCAGCCCCATCTGGTGGAAGGGAAGGACCTCCACGCGGGAGACCGACGACAGCGTGGCAGCGTACTCCGCGACCTTCTCGACATTCTCGACGTCGTCGGTGAGCCCAGGGACGAGGACGAACCTCAGCCAGATCTCGATGTCCTTGGCGGCCAGCCGCCGACCGAAGTCGAGGGTCGGCTGGAGCTCACGCCCGGTGACCTTCTTGTAGGTCGCCTCGTCGCCCGACTTCACGTCGAGCAGGACGAGGTCGATGTTCTCGAGCATCTCGTCGGTGCACGACGCACCGAGGTACCCGGAGGTGTCGATCGTGGTGTGGATGCCTTCGGCCTTGGCGCCCTTGAGGATCGTCGCGGCGAAAGCCGGCTGCATGAGCACCTCGCCACCGGAGATCGTCAGCCCGCCGCCTGTCGAGCGGAACAGGGCCTTGTAGCGCCGGATCCGTCGCAGCAGCTCGTCAGAGGTGACAGACTCCCCGTCCTTCATCTTGAAGGTGTCGGGGTTGTGGCAGTAGAGGCAGCGCAGGGGGCACCCTGCGAAGAAGACCGTCATCCGGGTACCGGGCCCGTCGACCGCCGTCACGAGCTCCCAGGAGTGGATCGACCCGAGAGTCCCTTCTCGCATCTGGGTGAGCCTGTCGCCGTGGCTCGCACCCGAGATCGCCAGACCTTCGGTACCTGCGCCGACGGTCCGGCGCTCCGGGGCCTCGAAGTCCTTGTCGAAGGTCGACTCTGCAGGTCCCGGCGCCTGGACGCCCCGCATCCCTGGCACGTGCTGCGCGCTCCCGACTGCCTCGCCGGTGGTCTGGGTGCTCATGGTGCGTCCCTTCGAAGGGTGGACGGCTGTCCGGTGGTCCGCGCCGCTGGCGCGGAGCCTGGTGTGTCCGGCGGCGGCCGCTCGTGTCGAGCAGCCGCCGCCGGCTGGTCACCTCCGCGGTCGGAGGTGGCGGCTCACGCCGACTGGTGGAACGTGCGGGCCAAGACGTCCATCTGCTGCTCTCGCGTCAGCTTGACGAAGTTCACCGCGTAGCCGGAGACCCGGACCGTGAGGTTGGGGTAGTTCTCCGGGTTCTCGATCGCGTCCTCGAGGGTCTCCCTGTTGAGGACGTTGATGTTCGCGTGGAAGAGCCCCTCGGACATCCCGGCGTCGAGGATGCCCACGAGGTTGCCGACCTGCTCCTCCTTGTTCCGGCCGAGGCCGGAGGGGGTGATCGTGTTCGTCAGCGAGATGCCGTCGAGCGCGTCGTTGTAGTCGAGCTTGCCGACCGAGAGCATGGAGGCGACCATACCGTGCGTGTCCATGCCGTTCTCGGGGTTGGCGCCCGGGGAGAAGGGCTCGCCCTTGCGGTGACCGGAGGGGAAGCTGCCGGTCGCCTTGCCGTAGACCACGTTGGACGTGATCGTCAGGACGGACTGGGTCGGGACTGCGTCGCGGTAGAGCGGCAGCGCCCGGATCTTGTCCATGACGGTCTTGACGACAAGCTGGGCGATCTCGTCGGCCTTGTCGTCGTCGTTGCCGTAGACGGGGAAGTCGCCCTCGGTGATGTAGTCGACGACAAGACCGGTCTCGTCGCGGACCGGGGTGACCGTCGCGTACTTGATGGCCGAAAGGCTGTCGGTGACGATCGACAGGCCAGCGATGCCGCAGCCCATCGTGCGCACGATCTCGGAGTCGTGGAGTGCCATCTCGATCGACTCGTAGGCGTACTTGTCGTGGCTGTAGTGGATGATGTTGAGCGCCTCGACGTAGGTCTGGACGACCCAGTCGAGCATGGCGTCGTACTTGGCCCACACCTCGTCGTAGGTGAGCGGCTCGTCGGAGGTGATGCCCTCGAAGCCTGTGACGATCTGCTTGCCGCTCATCTCGTCGCGTCCACCGTTGACCGCGTAGAGCAGGCTCTTGGCAGCGTTGACGCGGGCCCCGAAGAACTGCATCTGCTTGCCGACCCGCATCGGGGACACGCAGCAGGCGATCGCGGCATCGTCACCCCAGTGCTGGCGGATCTGCGCGTCGGACTCGTACTGGATGGCAGAGGTCTCGATCGAGATCGCGGCGCAGAAGTCCTTGTATCCCTGAGGCAGGTCTTCGTGCCAGAAGATCGTAATGTTCGGCTCGGGAGCCGGGCCGAGGTTGCGGAGCGTCTGGAGCAGGCGGAAAGAGGTCTTGGTCACCTGCGTGCGGCCGTCGTCGCCGAAGCCGGCGTCGGACCAGGTGGCCCAGTACGGGTCGCCCGAGAAGATCTGGTCGTAGTCGATGGTCCGCAGGAAGCGCGTGATGCGCAGCTTGATGACGAGGGCGTCGATGAGCTCCTGAGCCTCGGACTCCGTGAGGGTGCCCTCGGCGAAGTCACGCTCGACGTAGGTGTCGAGGAAGGCAGAGAGTCGACCGATGCTCATCGCCGCACCGTCCTGGGACTTCACGGCGGCGAGGTAGCCGAAGTACGTCCACTGGACGGCTTCCTTGGCCGTGGCCGCCGGGCGACCGAGGTCGAAGCCGTACTGCTCGCCGAGGTTCTTGAGCTTCTTGAGCGCCTTGATCTGCTCGGAGTGCTCTTCGCGGTAGCGTGCCCAGCTCTCGGTGAAGCCCTGGTCTGCGACGAGGTCCTTGTCCTTCATCTTCTCGGAGATGAGGAAGTCGACGCCGTAGAGCGCGACACGGCGGTAGTCGCCGATGATGCGGCCGCGGCCGTAGGAGTCGGGCAGGCCGGTGATGATGTGGGACGAGCGGGCGGCGCGGATGCGCGGGGTGTAGATGTCGAAGACACCCTCGTTGTGGGTCTTGCGGTACTTGGTGAAGATCTCCTTCACCTGCGGGTCGGGCTCGAGGCCGGCCTCCTTGATGGCGGTCTCCACCATGCGCCAGCCGCCGTACGGCATCATCGCGCGCTTGAGCGGGACGTCGGTCTGCAGCCCGACGACGACGTCGTCGTCAGCGCTGATGTAGCCGGCCGGGAAGGCGTCCACGTCCGCGGGGATGTGGGTGTCGACGTCGAAGACGCGCTTGGCGCGCTCGACCGACAGGTACTCCTTCTCGAGGGTGTCCCACACGGCCAGCGTCTTGGCGGTGGGGCCCGCGAGGAACGAGGCGTCACCCTCGTAGGGGGTGTAGTTGCGCTGCATGAAGTCGCGGACGTCGACGGACTCCGTCCACGGCCCGGTCTCGAACGTCCGCCACGCTGCGGGAGCGGTAGCACCGGCCGTCGTGGCCGAGCCGTCTGCGGTTGTAGTCATCGTCGTCTCCTTCGTCCTGCTCGACCGTTCTGATCGTGCTCTCAGACTATGGAGATATTCATAGGACGACTTGGGACCTTCGGCCCTCGGTGAAGCAACCGAGGGAGGTGTGCGTCACACCGAGCCGGGCGCGTCCAGACCGGAGGACGACAGGGCCAAGGTCACTTGTGCAGGGCGCCCCGTCACCCTCTGCCCCTGGGCCTCACGACGACCAGCAGGCCGTCAGCGGGCTAGCAGGTCCAGCACGTCCCGGGCGATGTCGGGAGCGGTGAGCCGGTTCGCCGTGACGATCTGGTCGCGGGTCGCGTGGTCGAGGAAGGCGGACGGCAGACCCACGGTGTGCACGGGTGTGCGCACCCCGGCCTGCGCGGCCCGCTCGCCGAGCAGCGCGCCGATGCCGCCCTCGGCGAGACCGTCCTCGATCGTCACGACGAGGTCGTGCTCCCCCGTCATCTTGACGAGCATCGAGGGCATCGGGAGGACCCAGGTCGGCGAGGCGACTGTCGTGTCCAGCCCGTGGGCGGACAAGATCGAGCTCACCTCGAGGGCTGTCGTGGCCATCGAGCCGATCCCCACGACGAGCACCCTGCGGGCCGCGACACCGTCGGCCGACGCGGGCTGGGTCTCGCGCCCGATGACGTCGACCCCGTCGGTCGTGTCGAGGGCCGGGATCGGGTCTCCGACGGAGCCCTTGGGGTAGCGCACGACGCTCGGGGCGTCGTCGACGTCGACTGCTGCGCGCAGTGCTGCGCGCAGCGTCGCCTCGTCGCGCGGGGCGGCGAGGTGGACACCCGGCACGATGCGCAGCATCGCCATGTCCCACATGCCGTTGTGGCTCGCACCGTCGTCGCCGGTGATCCCCGCACGGTCGAGGACGAAGGTCACTCCGGCCTTGTGCAGCGCCACGTCCATGAGGACCTGGTCGAAGGCCCGGTTGAGGAAGGTCGCGTAGAGCGCGACGACGGGGTGCAGTCCCGCGAAGGCCATCCCGGCGGCGCTCGTGGCGGCGTGCTGCTCGGCGATGCCCACGTCGAAGGTGCGGTGCGGGAAGGCCTTCTCGAAGGGCGCCAGTCCGACGGGGGCGAGCATCGCCGCGGTGATCGCGACCACGTCGGGCCGGGCGCGGCCGATCGAGACGATCTCGTCGGCGAAGACCTTCGTCCACCCGAAGCGCGACGGCGCGACGGGCAGACCGGTCTCCGGGTGGATCTGGCCGACGGCGTGGAAGCGGTCGGCCACGTCCTGCTCGGCCGGGCTGTAGCCGCGGCCCTTCTCGGTGATGACGTGCACGAGCACGGGGGCACCGAAGGACTTCGCGCTCGTCAGGGCGCGCTCGACGGCCTCGACGTCGTGCCCGTCGACAGGCCCGATGTACTTGATGCCCAGGTCCTCGAACATGCCCTGGGGTGCGACGACGTCCTTGATGCCCTTCTTCAGGCCGTGCAGCGCGTCGTAGGCGACGCGACCGGGAGGGCCCGAGCGGCGCAGCGTGCGACGACCCCACGAGAGCATGCTCTCGTAGCCCTGCGTCGTGCGCAGCGTGTCGAGGTGGTGCGCCATGCCGCCGATGGTCGGGGCGTAGGAGCGTCCGTTGTCGTTGACGACGAGGACGAGACGGCGGTCGTGACCGTCGGCGATGTTGTTGAGGGCCTCCCAGGCCATGCCACCGGTCAGGGCGCCGTCGCCCATCACGGCGACCACGTGGCGGTCGTCGAGCCCACGGACCACGTTGGCCTTGGCGATACCGTCGGCCCAGCTGAGCGCTGTCGAGGCGTGGGAGTTCTCGACGATGTCGTGCACGGACTCGGCCCGGCTCGGGTAGCCCGAGAGACCCTCGCGGCGGCGCAGGTCTCCGAAGTTCTGGCGGCCTGTCAGCAGCTTGTGCACGTAGGACTGGTGGCCCGTGTCGAAGACGAAGGAGTCCTTGGGCGAGGCGAACACGCGGTGCATCGCGACTGTGAGCTCGACGACGCCGAGGTTCGGTCCGAGGTGCCCGCCTGTGCGCGAGACCGACTGGACCAGGAACGTCCGGATCTCGGCGGAGAGCTGTTCGAGCTGCGCCGGGCTCAGCCGACGGAGGTCTGCCGGCGACGTGATGGTCTCCAGGACTGCCATGGCCATTCCTCCTTGCTGCGTGCGCTGCGCCCGCAGGGCCCGCACACGCCGTCGTCGTGCGGATGCACGGTGAACCACTCTATAAGCGTGCGCGCGAGAGCACCGCCTGGACGAGGGTGAGATGCCCGGAAGGTCGCGGAGTGTCGCCATGCTCACACAGTCCCGTCACGTCCCCGCACCTTCGTACACTGGACCCATGCGCTTCTTGGACGGACAGACACCCACGACCGACCTCACCTACGGGGACGTGTTCCTCGTCCCCGGCCGGTCTGAGGTCACCTCCCGCTTCGACGTCGACCTCTCGAGCACCGACGGGACCGGCACGACCATCCCGCTCGTCGTCGCCAACATGACTGCCGTCGCCGGGCGACGCATGGCCGAGACGACGGCACGCCGTGGTGGCATCACCGTGATCCCCCAGGACATCCCGACCGACGTCGTCGCCGACGTGGTCGCGAGCGTCAAGGCGAAGGACCCCGTCGTCGAGACACCCGTCGTGGTCTCCCCCACCGACACCGTCCACACAGCGCTCACCCTCATCGGCAAGCGCGCCCACGGGGCCGCGGTCGTCGTCGACGGCGACCGCCCCGTCGGTGTCATCACCGCCTCCGACTGCACGGGCGTCGACCGCTTCACGCAGGTCCACCAGGTCATGTCCGCCAACCCGACGTCGATCGACGCCGGCGTCCTCGAGGCTGCGGGCGCCGACGGTCTGCGCCGTGCCTTCGACCAGCTGCACGAGTCGCGCCGCAAGCTCGCCCCCGTGGTCCGCGACGGTCGCCTCGTCGGGGTCCTCACCCGGGTGGGCGCGCTCCGCTCGAGCATCTACGACCCCGCGCTCGACGGCTCCGGCCGGCTGCGCGTCGCGGCAGCCGTCGGCATCAACGGGGACGTCGCCTCGAAGACCGAAGAGCTGCTCGCAGCCGGCGTCGACGTCCTGGTCGTCGACACAGCGCACGGCCACCAGTCCAAGATGATCTCCGCCCTCAAGGCCGTGCGGTCCGTCTCCCCGAAGGTCCCCGTGGTGGCGGGGAACATCGTGACCGCGCAGGGCGTCGAAGACCTCATCGAGGCCGGCGCCGACATCATCAAGGTCGGTGTGGGACCGGGCGCGATGTGCACCACCCGGATGATGACAGGTGTCGGTCGCCCGCAGTTCTCCGCGGTCCTCGAGTGCGCCGCCAAGGCCACCGAGCTCGGCAAGCACGTGTGGGCCGACGGCGGGGTCCGCCACCCGCGCGACGTCGCGCTGGCCCTGGCCGCCGGTGCCTCGCAGGTGATGATCGGGTCCTGGTTCGCCGGCACCCACGAGAGCCCTGGCGACCTGCACGACGACGGCAGCGGCCGGCTGTACAAGGAGAGCTTCGGCATGGCCTCGGCGCGAGCCGTCGCCGCCCGCACCGCCGGTGGCTCGCCCTTCGACAGGGCCCGCAAGTCCCTGTTCGAGGAGGGCATCTCGTCCTCGCGCATGTACATCGACCCGAAGCGTCCCGGGGTCGAGGACCTCATCGACGAGATCACGTCGGGCCTGCGGTCGTCGTGCACCTACGCGGGCGCCACGAGCCTCGCGGAGTTCGCAGAGCGTGCCGTCGTCGGCATCCAGTCCGCGGCCGGCTACGAAGAGGGCCGTCCGCTCCCCGCGGGCTGGTGACGCAGCCCGACAGGTCCGGTCCGCCGCACCCGGTCCGGACCGCGCTCGACACGCTCGTCCGGACCGGGGTCGACTGGGGCTGGCGCACGGGCCCGGTGCCCGGTGAGCGTGCGACGCTCCCCGACCGTCCGACCAGCAGGACGCCGCCGGCCGTGAGCCGGCCGGCGGCTGTGCTCGTCCTGCTCGGCGAGCGGCAGACCGGTGGTCCGGACCGCGCCCTCGACGTGCTCCTCGTGGAGCGTGCGGCCTCGCTCAACCACCACCCCGGGCAGATCGCCTTCCCGGGCGGCCGCCTCGACCCCGAGGACGACGGCCCCGTGGACGCAGCCCTCCGCGAGGCCGTCGAGGAGACGGGCCTCGACCGCTCCGGCGTCGACGTCGTCGGGACGCTCGGCGGTCTGCCGCTCCCCGTGAGCAACCACGTCGTGACACCGGTGCTGGCCTGGTGGGCCCGTCCGTCGGCCGTCGAGGTCGTCGACGTGCACGAGTCAGCCGCCGTGTTCAGGGTCTCGGTCGACGACCTCCTCGATCCCGCGAACCGTCGCCTCGCCCGGGTGAGCCGCGGCGGGCGCTCCCTCGACAGCCCAGCCTTCCTCGTCGACGGACGTCTCGTGTGGGGCTTCACGGGCATCGTGCTCGACAGGGTGCTCGACGGCCTCGGCTGGACCCGCCCGTGGGAACCGCGCGTGCTCGACGTCCCCGTCTGACGCGTCGCCGGCCCTGCCGCCGGCAGCGTCTCCCTCGTCGCCCAGCCCTGCGAGCGTGACGCCGCCCTGCTCCCCGTGCTGCCTCTCGCCTAGTGGTGGAAGGCAGACTTCTCCACGACGTGCGGCAGCGGCCCGGGCAGCCTGTCGAGGGCGGCTGTCTCCTCCTCGACGACCTCGAGGAGCGAGGCGGCGAGATCCATGCTCATGCCGTTGCGGACGACGATCCGCTGGACCGTGAGGTTGCTCAGCGAGTCGGGCATCGGATAGGCCGGGACGAGCCACCCTCGGGCGCGCAGCCGGTCCGAGAGGTCGTAGAGCGTCCAGTCCTCCGTGTACCCCTCGCGCAGCCGCCACGCGAAGACGGGGATGTCGGAGCCGTCGTTCCACAGCTCGAAGGCCGAGATCTTGGCGATCCCCGAGGAGAGGTACAGCGCGACGTCCTGGGCGGCCTGCTGGACTGCCGTGTAGCCGCTGCGCCCGAGCCGCAGGAACAGGTAGAACTGCAGCAGCACCTGCGCGCCGGGCCGAGAGAAGTTGAGCGCGAAGGTCGGCATCTCCCCGCCGAGATAGCTCACCCTGAACACGAGGTCCTCGGGCAGGTACTCGGCCGAGCGCCACACGACCCAGCCGAGGCCCGGGTACACGAGTCCGTACTTGTGGCCCGAGGTGCTGACGGAGTGGACACGCGGCAGCCGGAAGTCCCACACGAGGTCAGGCTGGAGGAACGGCGCGATCATCGCGCCGGAGGCACCGTCGACGTGGATCGGCACGTCGAGCCCGGTGCTCGCCTGGATCGCGTCGAGTGCCGCCGAGATCTTCTCGACAGGCTCGTACATCCCCGTGTACGTCACGCCGAGGATGGCCACCACGCCGATCGTGTTCTCGTCGACGTAGGAGGCGAGGTCGTGACCGTCGAGCGTCTTGTGCTCTTCGGTGATGGGCACGTAGCGCGCCTCGACGTCCCAGTAGTTGCAGAACTTCTCCCAGCACACCTGGACCGCGGAGCTCATCACGAGGTTCGGCCTGTCGGTCGGGCGACCGGCCGCGCGACGAGCGTGCTGCCACCGCCGCTTGAAGGCGAGCCCGGCCAGCATGCAGGCCTCGGAAGAGCCGACCGTCGACGTCCCGAGGGCCTTCTCCGGATCGGGTGCGTTCCACAGGTCGGCGAGGATCCGCCACCCGTAGGTCTCGATCGCGGCGGTCTGCGGGTACTCGTCCTTGTCGATCATGTTCTTGTCGAAGGACTCGGCGTAGAGCTTCTCGGCGTGCGGGTCCATCCAGGTGCTCACGAAGGTCGCGAGGTTGAGCCGTGCGTTGCCGTCGAGCATGGTCTCGTCGTGCACGATCTGGTAGGCCGTCTCAGGCAGCATGCCGTCGTCCTCGAGGTGGTACTTCGAGGCGACCGAGTCCTCCCCCGGCCGGGCGAAGAGCGGGTTGACGCTCACGTGGTCGCTGTGGTGGTGACGGTGGTGGTGCTGGTCTTCAGGGGACATCGTCGTCTCTCCTCGGGATGTGTCGGCAGCGCGCACAGGCGATGCTCCCCCGGAGGACACTGACGGACGAGCCACGACAGAGGTCGTCGCCCGGCCTGCTGGCCGAGAGTGCGTCGTCGTCCGAGTCTCGACCTCTGCGGAGGGGGCAGCAAGTGGTCGACGCCCGCACGACCCGCCGCGTCACACGCTCGCGGGCGTCACACGCTCGTGGGCGCGCTGTCTCCCGGAGCGTCTGCGTCCTGGCCCTCGGCAGCGCTGTTCGCCGGGCTGGTCGCGAGCACGACGCAGGCGGCGAGGGCGACCGCGAGCGCGAGGACCGCCGGCACAGCCCAGCCGTCACGGACGACGTCGCCGAGGACAGCGACGCCGAT